>ERZ1284729.56-NODE-56-length-18799-cov-22.922322_pt1 | contig 18799 bp, 17 predicted proteins | sample MGYA00454602_ERZ1284729 | MGnify/ENA primary metagenome ERZ1284729 (study PRJEB36292, sample SAMEA5787381) | metagenome | biome: Arctic soil; feature: perennial spring outflow channel; material: sediment | place: Canada | collected 2017-07-08 | depth 0.05 m ... | reverse complement strand
ATGGTTTTCATCCATGTAACAGGGGTTCGATTCCCCTACGGACTACTTTAAAAAAATTAATTAAATAGTATTTGTAATGGCAAATCATAAGTCAGCGTTAAAGAGAATTCGTAGCAATGAGACCAAACGTCTTAGAAATCGCTACCAACATAAAACTACCAGAAACGCTATCAAAAAATTGCGTGAGTTGGAAAAATCAGAGGCTGAAGCTTTATACCCTTCTGTAGCTTCTATGATTGATAAATTGGCAAAGAATAATATTATACACAATAATAAAGCTGCAAACCTGAAGTCAAAATTGACGAAACACGTAGCTGCACTTTAATATTTAAGTTGTGTTTAATCTATTAAAAACTGTTGGGAATTATATTCCGGACAGTTTTTTTGTTTTATTATTTTAAAATAAAACCCGATTTTTCCCGGGTATGTGAGATTTTTTTAAAATCTTCCCGGGTAACTAAATAAGATCATTCTCAACTTGTGAAGGATTTAGGATTGACAAAATATGTAGTGGGCTACGCACAAATTTTAGATAATCTGTAGAGAATTTGCCTGCGATCAAAATTGTGGACTAAGCATTAAATAACCCTGCCAGCGTTTCTAACGATGGCAGGGTTATGTAGTTTTACAACTTAAAACTTCTGTCTTCCGAAATTTTTTAGTCTTGTTTCTTTGCTCTTGGTTCTTGTCTCTTTTTTTTTTACTTCCGGCTTCTGACTTGGTTTTTCAATCTATTCCCGAATAAATTGCTCGTTAATAGTTTCTATTAAGTTTAGAACCTCGTCCCTTCCTAAATCACTTTCAGCAGAGGTGGTGACATATTCTGGCATTTCAGCCCATGTTTCCAACATCTTGGTTTTATAAATTTCAATATTGCGCTCCAAGGCTTTTGGCTTAAGTTTATCGGCTTTGGTAAAAATAATGTAGAACGGAATTCCGCGCTCCCCCATCCATCTCATAAATTCCAGATCTATCGTCTGGGGTTCATGCCTGCTGTCAATTAAAACAAACGCGCAAAGCATTTGTTTTCTTTTTTCAAAATAAGCTGTAATAAATTTTTGAAAGGTTTTTTTTGTCGATTTTGAAACCCGGGCATATCCATAACCCGGCAAATCTACCAAATGCCAATTTTTATTGATTAAAAAATGATTGATAAGTTGTGTTTTTCCCGGTCTGCCTGAGGTTTTTGCGAGGCTCTTCCTTTCGGTAAGCATATTTATGAGTGATGATTTCCCTACGTTGCTTCTTCCTATAAATGCATATTCAGGCAAAGAACTGTCCGGGCATTTTGCTACTTCAGTATTGCTAACAAGAAATTCAGCAGTCTTAATTTTCATATATATCAGTCTAAAATTCCCTATTTCGGAGCCAGTTAAAGAGAATTTCATTGAACAAATCTGGGTGTTCCATCATTGCTGCATGTCCGCATTTATCAATCCAATACAAATCTGAGTCGGGAAGTAATCTGTTAAATTCTTCACCGACCTCCGGCGGGGTTACATTGTCATTTTTTCCCCAAATAATACATGTAGGGGTAGTCATTTTAGGTAAATCCCTTGACATATTGTGGCGTATTGCACTTTTTGCGATAGCCAGGGTTCTTATCAACTTATTTCTATCGGCTACCGTCACATAAACTTCATCAACTATTTCCTTGGTTGCAATGCTAGGGTCATAGAATACTGTTTCGGCTTTTTTCTTAATAAATTCATAGTCACCACGACGTGGATAGCTTTCGCCCATCGCATTTTCGTATAAGCCAGAACTGCCGGTTATAACCAAACCTTTTACCAATTCTGGATATAATTTTGTGCATAAAAGGGCGATATGTCCACCCAAGGAATTTCCCAATAAAATAACTTCCTTATATCCTTTCAGAACAAGAAAGTCCCGTACATATTTCGCAATTGTTCCCACACTTGTTTTGAGAAGGGGCAATGTATATAAAGGTAATTCCGGGATCAAAATTTTATATCCCTTTTGAGGGAAAAAGTTAACAACACCATCAAAATTACTCAACCCGCCCATCAGGCCATGTAAAATGACGATTGGAGTTCCTTCTCCAATTTCCAGGTAAGAAAATTTTCCTTCCTGTTGTATATTATTTCTCATTGAGGGGCTTTCCTGTTAACATTTGCAAATATAGCGATTTCAGTACAAGTATAATCATTATTACAGAATAGCCTTATTATTTCTCAAAACTTTTTCCTTTAAAAAACTCTAATTTTTTAATGAAAATTTAACAATTATAGTCTAAAAAGCAAGGTGCTGAAACCTAAAGGAGTAGCGCTATTTAGTAGGGTTTCAGTACAATAGGTGGATAAACTTATCAACAATGTGGTAGAATGTGGTAAAAAGTGGTAATATTTTCGATATATTTGAAGCTATAAAGAGCTTAAGTGGTAAATCTAATTGGGACATATGAATGTAAAGCTGATGCTAAAGGTCGCCTTATGGTGCCTTCAGCATTGAAAAAGCAATTGTCTCCGGTTTTAAAAGAAATCTTTGTTATAAAAAGATCTGTATTCCAGCCGTGTTTGGAATTATATCCTATTGAGGAGTGGAATGTTTTAATGCAGAAAATAAACGGGTTAAACCGATTTGTAAAAAAGAACAACGATTTTATCAGAAAATTTACCGCCGGTGTCAAAACCGTTGAGGTAGATGCAAATGGAAGGTTGTTGATCCCAAAGGATTTGATGGGATTTGCTGATATTACAAAGGAAATTGTATTGTCTTCAGCCATTAATATCATAGAAATTTGGGATAAAAATAAATATGAAAACGCCATTGATGTTGCGGCCGATGATTTTGCAGACATGGCCGAAGATATCATGGGAAACCAATTACCTGATGGAATATCATAATCCAGTATTATTAAAGGAATCTGTAGATGGATTAAACATTCAACCGGATGGCGTCTATGTAGATGTCACTTTTGGCGGTGGTGGACATTCCAGGGAAATTTTAAGCAGATTGGGAGAGAAAGGTAAATTATTTGCTTTTGATCAGGATGAAGATGCGCTGGAAAACAAAATAGAAGATCCCCGATTCACACTTATTAATGAAAACTTCAGATTTATAAAGAGGTTTTTAAGGTTTTATGGGGTAAAAGAAGTGGACGGGATCTTAGGTGATTTTGGAGTTTCTTCTCATCAGTTCGATATTGCCGAACGGGGTTTTTCTACCCGTTTTGATGCGAAACTGGATATGAGAATGAGCCAGAAAGGAAGTTTAAGTGCCTTAGAGGTTATTAACGAATACGAGGAAGGACAGCTTAAAAAAATGTTTTATGAATATGCCGATTTGCGGACCGCTCCAAAAATTGCTGCCGAGATAGTAAAGGCAAGGGAAGTTGCTCCAATTAAAACCAGTGAGCAATTAAAGGAAGTATTACGTCCTTTTTTGTTTAAGGAAAAAGAACACAAAATTTTGGCCCAAATCTATCAGGCTATCCGGATAGAGGTAAATCAGGAGATCGAGGCATTAAAGGAATTCTTGCTTCAAACTCAGGATTTGTTGAAAAAAGGCGGGAGACTGAGTCTGATCTCATATCATTCCCTGGAAGACAGATTGGTGAAAAGATATATTCGAAACGGACTTTTTGAAGGTGATGCAGAAAAGGATTTTTACGGAAATATCTCGGTGCCGTTCAAAAAGGTGAGTGGGTTGATAGTGCCGGGAGCGGAAGAAATAGGAAAAAATAAAAGAGCGAGAAGTGCAAAATTGCGCATTGCCAAAAAATTATAAAATTCATCCTAATTGGGCTCTGGTTTGGAGGGGTCATTGGTAAAAAGCTATGAAAAAGGGGATTTATAACATACTAAAGGCAAATTTTCTTATCAGTGATGATGCGTTTAAAAATTGGCGTTTTATTGTTTTTTGTACCCTCTTGGCCATTTTTATGATTGCTTGTTCACATAGCGCAGAACGCAAAGTACATTTAATTGCAAAAATAAATAATGAAGTAAGAGAACTTCGAAGCGAATTCGTTGAGAAGCGATCCACTTTAATGAAGTTGAAGATGGAATCCAATATTACCTCCAAAATGGCAAATAGGGGTGTGAAACCTTCAGAAACTCCTCCATATAAAATTAAAATTAAAATAACTGAATAGTGATATTTTGGCAACAACTGAAAAACACATATTAAACCGATTGTATTTTATAGCAGCATGCTTGTTCCTATTTGCTATAGGAGTGGTTGTTCAGTTGCTTAACATTCAAATTGTGGAAGGCGATAAATATAAGGGCTTGGCAGATGAACGCGCCTTTAAAAACTTTACCATAACCGCCAACAGGGGAAATTTATACGATACCAATTTAAATCTACTGGCCACATCGGTCCCCAAATACGATATACGTTTTGACGCTGTAACGGTAACCGATAAAAATTTTGAAGAAAATATAATCCCATTATCCAAAAAGCTGTCGGCTATGCTTGGAAAAAGTCCCACTTATTGGTCGCAATCCTTACGAACAGCTAGAATAAACAAACATCGCTATTTTTTAATAGCAAGGAATTTAGGTTATTCTGAATATTTAAATATAAAAAGCTTTCCCCTTTTCAATTTGGGTACTTATAAAGGAGGGATGATCACAGAACAGCGAACCGTTCGGGAACATCCCTTAGGAGAATTGGCCGCCAGAACAGTTGGATACGATCGCCGCGACGATCAGGGATATTATACCCGAGTTGGCATTGAAGGTGCTTTTAGTCCTTTTTTGGAAGGAACCGATGGACACCGGCTCAAGCAAAAAATTGCCAGAGGACATTGGAAACCTATCAGCGATAATAATGAAGTGGAGCCAAAAGACGGGAATGATGTTATTTCAACAATAGATGTCACGATTCAAGATATTGCGCATCACGCCTTGCTGGCGCAATTGGAGAAGTATGAAGCCGATCATGGGACCGTAGTGGTTATGGAAACCAAAACAGGGGAAATTAAAGCGATTTCTAATTTAGGGCGCACTTCAAAAGGTACATATTTTGAAAAACTGAACTATGCGGTTGGTGAATCCAATGAGCCCGGTTCAACATTTAAATTGATGTCTATGGTAGTCGCCCTGGAAGATCATGTGATTGATACTAATACGGTAGTAGATACCGAAAGTGGAGTTATCACTATCAAAAGAAATAAGGTTCGGGATTCACACCGGGGAGGTTATGGAAAGATAACGGCATCCCGTGCTTTTGAGGTTTCTTCAAATGTAGGAGTTGTAAAATTGATTTATAATAATTATAAGGACAATCCCCAAAGATTTATAGATGGACTCAACCGAATGGGTTTGAACAAGAAGCTGGGAGTTTCTATTAAAGGAGAAGGCGTGCCTTCTATTCCAAGTCCAGGTGACAAAAAATGGTCAGGTCTTTCCCTGCCCTGGATGGCTTATGGATATGGTAGTATTCAAATTACCCCATTGCAAACTCTGGCTTTTTATAATGCTATTGCAAATAATGGAGTCTTGGTAAAACCACGATTTATTAAAGAAATTAGAGAATGGGATAAGGTTATTTTAAAGAATGAAGTGGTAGTGATCAATCCTGCCATTTGTTCTCAAGAGACCATTGGAAAAGTTCAGGAAATGTTGAAAAATGTCGTCATACGAGGAACAGCTAAAAGTCTTTATTCCCCAAATTTTTCCATGGCGGGTAAAACCGGGACTGCACAAACCGAATACTGGATGAAAGACTGGGCATCCAATAGACGTTATATTTCGTCTTTCGTGGGATATTTCCCTGCTGAGAATCCAAAATATACAAGTATTGTCGTAATTCATAAACCAAAGGTGAGTACTGGGTATTACGGTGCGGATGTAAGCGGACCTGTTTTTAAACGAATTGCCCAGAAAATTTATACAGATACTCCTGTTGAAGACGAATTAGAATCCCTGGAAATAGAAAATGATGCGATTTCAAAGGATTTTGATAAATATTTTACCACCGCTCAGGAAGGCCTAAAACTAATGCCAAACGTAGTAGGTATGCCAATGATGGATGCATTGGCAATATTGGAAAATTTGGGATTTGAGGTAATGGTTGAGGGAAAAGGAAATGTAAAAAATCAATCCATTAAACCCGGAGAAAAAATAAATTCTAATAAAAAAGTAACACTTAGTTTAAGTTGAAGAAGTTAAAGGACATATTATACAAAGTTACCATGGAATCTGTTACAGGTAATACCGCTGTGACGGTTAATTCCATTCAATACGATTCACGAAAAGTTGAATTAAATGATGTTTTTGTAGCCGTAAAAGGAACAATTTCCAACGGGCATGATTATATTAACATTGCCGTTAACCAGGGAGCTTTGGCCATAATTTGTGAAGATTTACCTGAGAAAATAATAAATGGAGTAACCTATGTGCAAGTGGAAAACTCTCAAACTGCTTTGGCTTTTATGGCAGCCAATTATTATGACAATCCTTCAGATAATTTAAAATTGGTGGGTGTTACGGGAACAAATGGCAAAACCACCGTAGCCACACTTTTATATGATTTATTCAGTAAAGCTGGATTTAAGGTTGGTTTGCTTTCCACAGTAAATATTATGGTTGCAGACAAAAAATTTCCTTCCACCCATACTACGCCGGATTCACTGATGATAAATTCCTATTTAATGGAAATGAATAAGGAAGGGGTGGAATTTTGTTTTATGGAAGTGAGTTCTCACGGAATAGCTCAAAAACGAACCGAAGCATTACACTTTGCAGGTGGAATTTTTACCAATTTAACCCATGAACATTTAGATTATCACAAAACTTTTGCTGAATACAGGGATGTCAAAAAGTCGTTTTTTGATCAGTTACCTGCATCGGCTTTCGCATTAGTGAATATAGATGATAAAAATGGGCTTGTTATGATTCAAAATACCCTGGCCAGAAAATATACCTATGCATTAAAATCCTATGCGGATTATAGCGCAAAGATCCTTGAAAATCAATTCTCAGGGTTATTGCTGAAGTTGAATGACCAAGAAATCTGGTCCAAACTCATCGGGAATTTTAATGCTTACAATATTCTGGCAATTTATGCTTCAGCAGATCTTTTGGGATTGGAAAAGGTAGAAAACCTTCGGATTATCAGTGAACTTGAATCAGTAGCAGGGAGATTTCAATATTTTATAACCAAACATAAAATTACAGCAATTGTAGATTACGCGCATACTCCCGATGCTCTGAAAAATGTGTTGGAAACAATTAATTTCATCCGAACAAAAAACGAAGAATTGATTACCGTAGTGGGTTGTGGCGGAGACAGGGATAAAACCAAAAGGCCGGAAATGGGGCATATTGCCTCGGCTTTGAGCACTAAAGCAGTTTTTACAAGTGATAATCCCAGAACTGAAGATCCGGAGAAAATATTATTGGATGTTGAAGCCGGTGTTGATCCTCAAAACGCAAAGAAAACTATGACGGTTGTAAACAGAAAACAGGCTATAAAAACAGCCTGCCAACTAGCGCAACCAGGTGATATAATTCTTATAGCCGGGAAGGGTCATGAAACTTATCAGGAAGTAAATGGGAAAAGATCCGATTTTGATGATTATAAAATTGTGAACGAATTTTTAAACCAACTAGGTAAATAATAACTCCCCTTTTTTGATAAGGGCAAGTATAAGTAAGATATGTTATACTATTTGTTTAATTTTTTAGATGAACACTACCAACTGCCAGGCGCGGGGTTGTTTGAATTCATTTCATTCCGTTCGGCAATGGCCATAATATTTTCATTGGGCATTTCTACCATTTACGGTAAAAAAATTATCAATTATTTACTCAGAAAGCAAGTAGGAGAAAGCGTTCGCGATTTGGGATTAAAAGGCCAAAACGAAAAAGCAGGAACTCCAACTATGGGAGGTCTTATCATTATAATTGCCACCTTAATTCCAGTTTTATTATTCGCGAAATTGGATAATATATATGTGATCCTTTTGATAATTACAACCTTATGGATGGGCGCAATTGGTTTTTTAGACGATTATATCAAAACCTTTAAAAAAGATAAGGAAGGATTAAAAGGCATATTTAAAGTAATTGGCCAGGTTGGTTTAGGGATTATTGTGGGTGCCACAATGTATTTTCACCCTGGGATCACCGTTAAAGAAGTGTCCAATATATCTGCAATTACCAATGTAGAAATAGTTGAAGGCGGGGAAATTTCTTCCGGAAAGGAAGTGAAAAGTACCATGACCACAATTCCTTTTGTAAAAAACAATGAATTTAATTACACCAGCCTTATTACCTGGATAAACCCTTACCTGGCTAAATATGCCTGGCTGATTTTTATTCCAATTGTTATTTTTATAGTTACGGCAGTCTCTAATGGCGCCAATTTAACTGACGGAATTGATGGTCTTGCGGCAGGTTCCTCGGCGATTATTGTGCTCACTTTGGGAGTTTTTGCATGGGTGTCCGGTAACATTATTTTTTCAGATTATTTGAATATTATGTACATCCCAAGATCGGGGGAAATGACCATTTTCATTGCTGCTTTTGCCGGAGCATTGGTGGGATTTCTTTGGTACAATACTTTTCCCGCGCAGGTTTTTATGGGAGATACGGGAAGTTTGACAATTGGTGGGATAATCGCTGTTATTGCCATTGCCACCAGGAAAGAACTGCTTATCCCAATACTTTGCGGAATTTTCCTGATAGAAAACCTTTCAGTGGTGATGCAGGTAGGTTGGTTTAAAATTACCAGACGAAAGTATGGAGAAGGCAGGCGAATATTTTTAATGTCGCCTTTGCATCATCATTATCAAAAGTTGGGAATTCATGAAAGTAAGATTGTAGTGAGGTTTTGGATCGTCGGAATTTTTCTTGCAATTGTTACAGTAGTGACCTTGAAGGTTAGGTAGTGTTTTAGTGAAGAGTGAAGAGTGAAGAGTGGAAAGTGTTTGATGTTTGATGTTTGTGGTTTTTTGAAATACCTCTGCGGACTTTGCGTAAAATCTTTGCGCCCTTTGCGGTAAAAAATAGAGTAGAGAAGCAATAATGTTGGGACAAAACCAGGCTTCAAGAGAAAAGAAAAAATATTCGTGCTTTCGTGGCTAAAAAAGCGAACTGGAATATAGAGAATAGAATAAAGAATATAGAAAAGAGACCAAAAATATAAAATGAAAACTAAACAAAAAATAGCAATTCTTGGAGCCGGCGAAAGCGGGGTGGGGACGGCTATTTTGGCCAAAAAGCAAAGTTTTGAGGTTTTTGTTTCAGATTTTGGAGAAATAAAAGAAAAATATAAGAAAGTACTTGAACAAATTGGGGTGCCATGGGAAGAAGGGGGGCACACAGAAGCCAGAATACTCAAGGCTTCAGTTGTGATGAAAAGTCCCGGAATTCCGGATTCCGCTCCAATGGTTCAGCAGTTAATCTCAAAAGGAATCTCTGTAATTTCTGAAATTGAATTTGCATCAAAGTACACTAATGCCAAAATAATTGGAATTACCGGCAGCAATGGAAAAACTACTACCACCAAATGGGTGTATCATATCCTTAAAAATGCTGGAATTTCAGTAGGAATGGCCGGCAATGTTGGAGACAGTTTTGCAAAACAGGTGGCAGAGGAAAATGTAGACTGGTATGTTTTGGAGCTCAGCAGCTTTCAGCTAGACGGAATAGTGGATTTTAGACCACATATTTCAGTATTGACCAATATTACTCCAGATCATTTAAACCGATACAATTATAACATTCAAGAATATACAGAATCTAAATTCAGAATAGTAAAAAATCAAACAGAGGAAGATTTTTTTATTTATGATTCGGATGATGAAATTATTTCAAAATGGCTTGAAACACATTCGGTAAAAGTGCAAAAACTGCCATTTTCACTTCATAAAAAATTTGAAAATGGCGCATACCTCGAAAATAACAACATTAAAATTAATATTTATAATAACCAATTTATTATGCCAACATCCACTTTAGCACTTGAAGGTAAGCACAACACTAAAAATGCCATGGCAGCATCTACCGTTGCCAATTTATTGCGAATCAGAAAAGAAACAATTCGCCAGAGTATGGAGGTTTTTCAGGGGGTTGAACATCGCCTGGAAAAGGTGCTTAAAATAAACAATGTGCTGTACATAAACGATTCAAAAGCTACCAATATAAATGCAACTTATTACGCGCTGGACAGCGTGAAAGGCGAGACTGTATGGATAGTTGGCGGGGAAGATAAAGGAAACAATTATGCTGAATTGTTGCCCCTGGTAAACGAAAAAGTAAAAGCCATAATTTGTTTGGGAATCGATAATTCCAAGATCTTTAAGGCATTTGGAAATTGCGTGGATTTAATGTTGGAAACTCAATCTATGGTTGAAGCGGTAAAAATGGCCTATAAAATTGCCGAAAAAGGAAATACCGTTTTGCTGTCCCCGGCTTGTGCAAGTTTCGACTTATTTGAAAATTATGAAGACCGTGGCCGTCAGTTTAAGAATGTGGTAAGAAATTTATAACAATGGTATTCACACCAATAAATAATCCCCTGAAATAGGGATAGAACAAGATTGACAATTAAAAATGAGCAGCATCTTTTCAAATCTTAAAGGAGATAAAGTTATTTGGGCCACCACCGGAATGTTGGCGATATTTTCATTTTTGCCGGTGTACAGCGCAAGTAGCAATATCGCTTATCTATATGGGGATGGAAGCACATTTGGTTATTTGATAGTTCATTTTTTTCACTTGTTGTTGGGGTTTTGTTTATTGTTTGCAATTCATAAAATACCGTATAATTATTTTAAAGGCTTATCAATTTTAATGTTGCCCATCGTAATTGTACTTCTCCTTTATACCATCACCCAGGGTTCTTCTATAGATGGTTCTAATACCAGCAGGTGGATTCAAATTCCTGTAATTGGAGTAACATTTCAATCCTCAACTCTAGCTTCTGTTGTGCTTATGATATATGTTGCACGTTATTTAACGAAGATTGCAGAAAAGACGGTTACTTTTAAAGAAACAATTTTGCCCTTGTGGATGCCGGTTTTCCTGGTTTTAATACTTATTTTACCTGCCAACTTTTCCACAACAGCCATCATTTTTACAATGGTTATGATATTGGTGTTCTTAGGCGGATATCCGTTAAAATATATAGGGATAATCCTTGGAGCGGGATTACTGGTTCTTAGCTTGTTTGTTTTAACGGCAAAAGCTTTTCCCGGTTTATTGCCTAATAGGGTTGATACTTGGACAAGCAGAATTGTAAACTTCGCCGATGGCAAAGATTCCGAAGCCGATTATCAGATTGAAAAAGCGAAAATTGCAATTGCGCGAGGAGGAATAGTAGGTGTAGGAATAGGAAAAAGCGTACAGCGCAACTTTTTGCCGCAGTCTTCTTCAGATTTCATCTATGCCATAATTGTGGAAGAAATGGGGTTAATAGGTGGTTTTGTTGTGATGTCGGCTTATTTGATGTTGCTGTTCAGGCTGGTGATTGTCGCAACCAAAGCCAATTCGGTATTTGGAACTCTGGTTGTTGTAGGAGTTGGTTTGCCTATCGTGTTCCAGGCTTTCGTAAATATGGCGGTTGCCGTAGAATTTTTCCCTGTAACCGGACAAACTTTACCACTAATAAGCAGCGGTGGTACTTCCATTTGGATGACCTGTCTCGCCATTGGAATTGTTTTAAGTGTAAGTTCAGAAAGAGAAGATTTGAAACTATCGGAAGAAAAGGAACATGAACAAGAAAATCCATTAGATATTTTAAGCGAGGCAATATGAAAGAGCAATTGAAGATAATAATTTCCGGGGGGGGCACAGGCGGACATATTTATCCTGCTATTTCCATAGCTGATGAAATTAAAAGAAGATATTCCGAAGCTGAAATATTATTTGTAGGTGCAAAAGACCGGATGGAAATGCAAAAAGTGCCACAGGCAGGTTATAAAATAGAAGGTTTATGGATCACGGGAATTGAACGAAAATTAAGCCTTAAAAATCTGAGTTTTCCTTTAAAACTGATAAGCAGCCTTTGGAAATCACGTGAGATAATCAGGGATTTTAAACCCGATGTTGTAATTGGAACAGGAGGATTTGCAAGTGGGCCGCTCCTGAAAATGGCCAATTTCAAAAATGTGCCAACCTTAATCCAGGAACAAAATTCGTATCCTGGAATTACAAACCGGTTGCTTGGGAAGAATGCAAGTGTGATATGTACGGCATATGATAATTTGGACAGGTTTTTTCCCGATGAAAAGATCAGAAAAACCGGAAATCCGGTACGACAGGATATAATTGATATTTCAAAGAAAAGAGAAGAAGCGCTTTCGTATTTTAAACTGGACGAAAGTAGAAAAACAATTTTAGTGCTTGGAGGCAGTCTGGGAGCGAGAAGGATCAATCAATTGATGGAAGCCTTCAGAAGCATATTTGAAGAAAAGGAAATTCAGCTTATCTGGCAAACAGGTTCGCTTTATTATGATGAATATAAAAAATACAATTCTAAATGGGTGCAAACCCATTCATTTTTAAACAGGATGGATCTGGCTTACGCTGCTGCCGATATTATAGTTTCCAGGGCAGGTGCGGGAAGTGTTTCTGAGTTATGCCTGGTAGGAAAACCGGTACTTTTTATTCCTTCCCCAAATGTCGCGGAAGATCATCAGACCAAAAATGCATTGGCTATAGCGAAGGAAAAAGCGGCTTTGGTTTTAAAAGAAGAAAATTTAGCAGAAAGATTTGAAGATACGATCCTGACAATGTTGCATTCAGAAAAAGTGAGAATGGAACTTTCGGAAAACATGAAAAAACTGGCATTGCCTTTTGCAACCTCGGCAATTGTGGATGAGATGGAAAGAATAATCAAAAAATAAAGAAATAAGATCTTTTGTAGATCAAGTTATATGGATCAATTTAAAAACATAAAGAACCTTTATTTTATCGGCATAGGCGGGATAGGAATGAGTGCTTTAGCGCGTTATTTTAAAGCTCAGGACAAACAGGTAGCCGGTTATGATAAAACACCAAGTGTCCTGACGAAAAGTCTGGAAAACGAGGGGATTTTGGTAATTTATGAAGATGAGATCGGTCAAATTCCGCAACAATTCAAAGATGAACAAAAAACCCTGATCGTTTATACTCCGGCAATTCCGAAAGACCATAAACAGTACAAGCATTTTATTGAGGAGGATTTTACGTTGGTAAAAAGGGCGGTGGTTTTAGGCATGATCACCAAAGGAACTTTTACTCTAGCAGTTGCAGGAACTCATGGAAAAACCACCACTACGGCAATTTTAGCGCATTTATTAAAAGAAACTGGGGCTAAAGTGACCGCTTTTTTAGGAGGGATTAGCGAAGATATCCAAAGCAACTTAATCTTGAAAGGGAATGATGTAATGGTAGTTGAGGCCGATGAATACGACAGGTCATTTTTGAATTTGTCACCCAACATCGCCGCGATTACCTCAATGGATCCTGATCATTTGGATATTTATGGAGGTCCTGAAAAATTGATAGAATCGTTTGAGGATTTTGCCAGTTTGGTTCCCCCACAAGGAAAATTATTTATTAAAAATGGATTGCCCCTTTTCGGAACAACTATTGGTATAGATGATAACTCAGACTATGCTGCGATTGACATCACGATTGAAAACGGAACTTATCATTTCAATTTACGAACCCCAAATACCATACTCAGAAATTTAAAATTTAATCTCCCTGGTAAACACAATTTGCAGAATGCTATAACAGCTCTTGCGATGGCTATTCATCACGGTTCCCCAACCGGTGAACTCGCAAGGGCTTTATATAGTTTTAAGGGGGTGAAACGAAGGTTTTCCTATAAAATTAAAACGGAGAACCTGATATTAATAGACGATTATGCGCATCATCCTGCCGAGATATCGGCAGTTCATCAGGCTGTTAGGGAAATGCATCCCAATAAAAAAGTGACTGCGGTTTTCCAGCCTCATTTGTATAGTCGTACCAGGGATTTTGCCGATGATTTTGCCACTAGTTTAAGCGCATTTGACAAGGTTAGGCTTTTGAATATTTATCCGGCCAGGGAACTTCCAATTGAAGGAATTACCTCAAAATGGTTGCTGGATAAAATTGAAAATCCGAATAAAAAATTGATTTCAAAAGAAGAGTTACCAGAGGAATTAAAAAATTCAGGCTGCGAAATAATTGTTATGATGGGGGCCGGGGATATAGGCGAGATGGTGACGAATGTTGTAAAAGAATTGGCTAATGAAGATTAATTTTAATTACATAAAAGCAATTTTAGTTTTAAGTGCCGTTATCTTCTTATATGGCTTTGCCGAAAAACGCAACAATGCTAGGAAATTAAGTGATATAGAGGTGCAATTCATTCAATTTGAAAACCTTTATGTTACCGAAGAAACGGTTAATAAATTGTTAATACAAAATAAGATAACAGTTACGAGTGTAGATAAAGAAACTTTAGATTTGAATAAGGTAGAAAAACTCCTGAATAACCATCCAATGATTGAAAATGCAGAGGTGTTTTTAACAATAGATGGCGTCCTAAATACAAAAATAAACCAGCGGCGGCCTATTGGAAGAATTTTGGGAAATAAAGTTTATTATGTGGACAGACTTGGAACTAAAATGCCACTCTCTCCATATTATTCAGCAAGGGTGCCAATCCTTATAGGAGTAGCTGAAAAAGATATAAATGAAGTATATCCGCTTTTGAAATATATAAATGAAGATCAATTTTTAACAGAACATATTACAACTATTACTAGGTTAAATAAAGGATTGTACCAACTTGAGGTTAGAAAGATGGATTTTAGTCTCTTTTTTGGAAAGATTGAAAATGTAGGAGATAAATTCAATAATTTCAAGGCTTTTTATAAAAAAGCGATGAGAGACGATTTATTAAATACTTACAAAATGGTGGATTTACAATTTGGGAATCAGGTTGTTTGCACTAAAAAATAAGGTATGGAACAAAACGACATTGCAGTAGGACTAGATATAGGAACCACAAAAATTGTGGCCATGATTGGTCGTAAAAATGAATACGGGAAGATGGAGATTATCGGTATTGGTAAATCCAAAAGTTTGGGTGTTCACCGTGGGGTAGTAAATAATATTACCCAAACCATCCAATCCATTCAACAGGCAGTTCAGGAAGCTGAAGCAGATTCGGGTTTAAAAATAAAAGATGTCGTGGTGGGAATTGCCGGCCAGCATATACGCAGTTTGCAACATAGCGATTATATCACCCGGCCAAACCCAGATGAAGTGATAGATGCAGATGATATTTACACGCTTTGCAATCAAGTTCACAAATTGGTGATGTTGCCCGGTGAAGAAATAATCCATGTATTGCCTCAGGAATTTAAAGTAGACGGACAAGCCGAGGTGAAAGAGCCTAAAGGAATGTATGGAGGCCGCTTGGAAGCAAATTTTCATGTAGTGGTAGGCCAGGTTTCTTCAATAAGGAATATAGGGCGTTGTGTGAAAAGTGCCGGGTTGGAACTTTCCGCAGTAACCCTTGAGCCTTTAGCTTCAGCAAATGCCGTGTTGAGTCAGGAAGAAAAAGAAGCTGGTGTTGCTTTGATTGATATTGGGGGAGGCACCACAGATCTCGCGATTTTTAAAGATGGAATTATTCGTCATACAGCGGTAATTCCGTTTGGCGGAAATATGATCACCGAAGATATAAAGGAAGGTTGCTCCATCATAGAAAAACAGGCCGAATTGCTAAAAATTAAATTTGGTTCTGCCTGGCCGGGAGAGAATAAGGATAATGAGATTGTTTCCATTCCCGGATTAAGAGGAAGGGAGCCTAAGGAAATTACCTTAAAAAACCTGTCAAAAATTATCCATGCCAGAACGGTTGAAATTATCGAGCAGGTTTATCTGGAGATCAAAAATTATGGGCACGAAGAACAAAAGAAAAAATTGATTGCGGGAATGGTAATTACCGGAGGTGGTGCTCAGTTAAAGCATTTAAAACAACTTGCCGAGTATATCACCGGAATGGATACCAGAATTGGATATCCCAATGAACATTTGGCCGGAGACAGTGATGCCGAGACTACAAGTCCGTTATACGCAACGGCAGTAGGTTTGGTGCTTAGCAGTCTGGAACGAAAAGATGCCCGTTTCCAGGAACAGGTAATTTTAAAAGAAACGGAAATGCCTGGAGATAAGAGTCCTTTGGAAACTGATGCAGATGAAAAAACGCCAACAGATATCACGAAGCCCACAAAAAAGAGCATTTTTGATAAATGGGCAGAGAAGTTTAAAGATTTTTTAGATAACGCAGAGTAAAACAATAATAGAATCAGTAAATCAGAATTTATGAGCAGTACAGAATTCGAAAATTTTGCATTTGATCTACCAAAAAACCAATCGAATGTTATTAAAGTTATTGGTGTTGGCGGAGGCGGCAGCAATGCGATCAATCATATGTTCCTGCAGGGAATAAAAGGGGTAGATTTTGTGATCTGCAATACCGATATGCAGGCCCTTGAAAACAGCATGGTTCCCAATAAAATTCAATTGGGTGTAAGCTTGACTGAAGGCCTCGGTGCCGGAGCCAATCCACAGGTTGGAGAACAGGCGGCAATAGAAAGTTTTGAGGAGGTGAAACGTATGTTGGACACCAATACAAAAATGGTGTTTATTACTGCCGGAATGGGCGGTGGTACCGGAACCGGAGCCGCACCGGTAATAGCAAAACAGGCGAGGGAAATGGGAATACTCACAGTGGGAATTGTGACCATTCCTTTTTTGTTTGAAGGTAAAATGAGGAATGAACAAGCACAGATTGGAGTTGAAAAAATTAGAAGCCAGGTGGATTCTCTTATTGTTATAGACAACAATAAATTGCGGGAAGTTTATGGGAACCTCGGATTTAAAGCCGGATTTTCCAAAGCCGATGAGGTTTTGGCTACCGCTTCCCGTGGTATTGCAGAGGTAATTACGCATCACTATACTCAAAACATCGATTTACGCGATGCTAAAACCGTTTTGAGCAACAGCGGAACAGCAATTATGGGATCGGCAACCGCTTCCGGAGCAAATCGTGCCAACGATGCTATTATCAAAGCATTGGATTCTCCATTGTTGAACGACAATAAGATCAAAGGAGCTAAAAACGTGTTACTGCTTATCGTTTCTGGTTCTGAAGAGATTACAATTGATGAAATTGGTGAGATTAATGATCATATACAAACAGAGGCTGGACACAGCGCAAACATCATTATGGGGGTTGGTGAAGATGAAAGTCTTGAAGATTCTATTGCAGTAACCATTATTGCGACTGGGTTTAATATAGAGCAACAAAATGAAATTGTAAACACTGAATCAAAAAAAATAATCCATAATCTGGAAGATGAGCAAAAAGCCGAACATAATTTTGGTCCTAATAAATTTGACTCTGGGAAACACATTGAAGGAGGAAAATCATTAGAAGCAAAGGAATCTAAAATAGTGCACTCCCTGGAAGAAGAAGTGACTATTGAGATCCGGGAGAGCAACGACAATTTAAAAACCTCTCAAAGTGCTAGGAATATGGTCGTGGATTATGAGGAGGTGAATTATACTGAAGAGGATTTTATCATAACAAATACTTCAGAAGAAATGAAGGCTGAGGTTGGTGATGCTGAAGAAATCGCGGCAGAAACCGAAAATCAATTTATGTTTACCTTCGATCTTCCGCTAAATAAGCCTAAAGGGGAAACCAAAACTTCTGCTCATAATCAACAACCTCAAAAATCAACTAAAGTTTCAGAAGTTCCTCAAAACAAAAAGGTCATTCAGGATCTTAATGATATATCCCGTGAAATAGAAGTAAATGATCCTATTGAAATTATTCCGGTTACTGAAAGTTCTGTTACAGGAATTAAAAGATATAGTCTGGATGATTATATGGAAGTGGAGCAAATGTTGAAGAAATCCAAGCCTGAGCCTAAAAATGCCGAAGATGAAACTGTTATTTTTGAAAAGAAAACAATAGCTCCGGAAAAAATGGAACAACCGGCAGATAAGGATAATTCAGATCCTTTCGATAACCCTATTTCAGAAGGTTTGGTTGCACGAGCAGCCGAAAGACGCGCAAAGATGAAGGAGTTCAATTATAAGTTTCGAAATAATGCTGCTCAACTGGACGAAATTGAAAAACAACCGGCTTATAAACGCGCCGGGATCAATTTGGATAATTCCAAACCCGGAGAGGAAAAACTCTCCAGAACAAGCCTTGAAAAAGGGGATAAAAACGAACTTAATTTTAGAAGCAACAATTCATTCCTACATGATAATGTAGATTAAAGATATTTTCTACCCCCCGGATAAAACCTGAAATTCTTCGTAGAATTTCGGGTTTTCTTTTTATCTTCGCTGTCCTGTTTAAAATTGGAAGAATGAGTTTGGAAGAGCAAGTAATGACCGAAATGAAAGCCGCAATGCGAGCTAAGGACAGTATTAAACTGGAAGCATTACGAGCGATTAAAAGCGGAATTTTGATGGCTAAAACCGAAAGTTCGGACAAAGAAGGTTTGGTAGAAGAAGCAGAGTTGAAACTGTTGCAAAAATTGGTAAAGCAACGTAAAGACAGCGCTGCTATATATAAGGAACAAGGACGTGAAGACCTTGCCCAACCAGAACTGGATCAGGCCGCTGTAATAGAGCAATTTTTACCCGAACAGTTAAGCGAAGAAGAAATTGAAAAAAAAATAGTTGAGATTATCGCTCAAACTGGTGCCACCGGAATGAAAGATATGGGAAAAGTGATGGGATTGGCTTCAGAAGCATTAGCCGGAAAAGCCGATGGAAAAACCATCTCGATGATAGTGAGGAAGAAGTTAGGTTAG
>ERZ1284729.55-NODE-55-length-18875-cov-7.921573_pt1 | contig 18875 bp, 17 predicted proteins | sample MGYA00454602_ERZ1284729 | MGnify/ENA primary metagenome ERZ1284729 (study PRJEB36292, sample SAMEA5787381) | metagenome | biome: Arctic soil; feature: perennial spring outflow channel; material: sediment | place: Canada | collected 2017-07-08 | depth 0.05 m ... | reverse complement strand
CACAATACATAGAAAAAATCTCCAGGAATCCGAAGACTCCTGGAGATTTTTTTATTACATCATGAAACCAGATTCTAAAGGATTAGATCCAAGGATCAGTCTCAACGATGTTGATACATTCAACCTTCTCACACAACCATTCCTGAGTCTCAGGATTGAAGGTAGAGTTAACGAAACACTTCCAGTTTTCATCGTCAACAACTGGGAAGTCAGAGCGATAATAGAATCCTGGATAACGGGATTCTTTACGGAATTCGATATGACGAATATGGGTCTCAACACACCAGATACGATGGTAGTTCTCCCAGGCACGAAGGAGCTCATGCAGATCGCCAGCCGCCATCTTCGCAGCATCTTCACGCAGCATTTTCAGAAGATCAAGACAAATGTTCAGCAGTTTACCGGAGGTCATATAATATGTTGCCACACCACCACCATACTCATCGGTAGCTTTCATCAAACGCATCATGATACCTGCTGGTTTGCAGAAATTAGGATTAACGTTTGAAGATGTAGAAGCACCGACAAATTCATGATAGCGACGAACTGGTGCATAAATCTCATCAGCAAGCTCCTGAGGAGTCTGCTTCAGCTCTGGCTTGAAGCTAGCGTTGTCACGACAGAATTTCACCATCTGCTTGGCGACGATACGACCCTCAGCATGGGCACCGGAAGAGAACTTATGACCGGAAGCGCCAACTCCATCACCAGCGGTGAAAAGTCCGTCAACGGTGGTCATACGGTTGTAGCCCCATTTGTACTTGTGGGAACGTGATGGGTTAGCAACATCAGGAACCCAATCTTCCTCTGGACCGGAGGTCCAGATGCCACAACAACCGGAATGAGATCCCAGCATGTATGGTTCGGTTGGCATAATCTCGGAACCGACTTTCTCTGGCTCGATGTTGGCACCAGCCCACAGGCCAGCCTGACCAACGGACATGTCAAGGAAATCTTCCCAGGCTTCAGACTCAAGATGTTTCCAGTATTTCTTCACACCTTTCTCGTCCATGCCAGAAGCTTTCTTGGCATCAAGGAAAGCATTCAGAGCAACATCAGTGGCCATGTAGATCGGACCACGTCCGGCTTTCAGCTCATTGAGCATCAAGTGATTACGCAGACAGGTAGGAGTAACAGCAGAGGCGCCATAAGGCATGAACTTCTCAAGCTCATCTTTAACAGCTGGGCTGTTGGCATAAAACTCACCAAGACCGTTCTGTACTTTGGCCTTGAAGAGAAGGAACCAGGCACCAACAGGACCGTATCCATCCTTGAAACGAGCAGGTGTGAAACGATTCTCCATCATGGTCAGAGTAGCACCAACCTGGGCACACATGGTGTAGGTGGAACCGGCATTCCATACTGGATACCAGGCACGACCCTTACCTTCACCGGTTGACCGTGGACGGAAAATGTTAACTGCGCCACCACAAGCAACCAGAGCAGTCTTGCAACGGAATACATGAACCTTGTTCTCACGGGTGGAGAAACCTACAGCACCGGCGATCTGGTTTGCTTTGTTCTTGTCAAGCAGCATCTTCACGATAAAGATACGCTCCAGGCAGTTCTCAGCACCAAGTGCGGTTTTGGCAGGCTCTGCAACGATACACTTGTAAGACTCACCGTTGATCATGATCTGCCATTTACCGGTACGGACTGGAGTACCGCCCTCACGCAGGCTCTTGGCCGGGGCAGCACCATCAAGGTTATTGCCATCAGCATCGAGCTTCCAGATTGGCAGGCCCCACTCTTCAAACAGCTTTACTGACTCATCGACGTGACGACCGCAGTCATAGATAAGATCTTCACGAACAACACCCATAAGATCATTACGAACCATCTTTACGTAATTCTCAATTGGGTTTGAACCGATATAGGTGTTGATAGCAGAGAGTCCCTGGGCAACAGCACCGGAACGCTCCATGGAGGCTTTATCAACAAGGGTAATCTTCAGATCAGCGGGGGCCCATTTTTTGATCTCAAAAGCCGTGCCGCAAGCAGCCATACCGCCGCCCACAATAAGAACGTCAACATCATGCTCGACGATCTCTGGATTTACCACGGCAGCAAGCTCACCATTTGGTTTATTTGGTAATGCCATATTAAAATCTCCCTAAAATATTAAAAGAGTTTGTGTGCAATTCCTCTCTAAGGTCAAGAGTCAGAATTACTTCTTTGGGGTTGGAAGAGCAGACTCAAGAGTCAAACACTCATCATCCAGATTAGCGCCCTTGAGGTCTACATATGCGTTGGCAGCACCTTCAGAAGTCGTACGGACTGGGAACTTGAAGCGCTTCATGTTACCATTACGGAACTTAACGGTCCACATGATATCAGAAGCACTGCGCATTGGATGAACCTGGCCGCCCATAGGCACGAAGTCATCATAACCACGAACGAAAATTGCACCCTGTGGACAAATCTTAACACAAGAATAGCATTCCCAGCAGGCATCAGGCTCCTGATTGTAGGCGCGCATTTCCTCTTTGTTAAGTACCATCAGGTCGTTGGGACAAATGTACATACACGCTGTTTTGTCTCCACCCTTGCAACCATCGCACTTGGAAGGATCTACATAACTTGGCATTAAACTACCTCCTCAGTTTATTTTTACTTTTGCGACCCAGAACCGACTGGGCCAACTTTAACTCCAACACTAAAAAAAGCATACTGCACCACCACCTTATGCATAAATAAGGTGGAAGTTTCCAAACAGACTTACTACTTATAAAAAAATGATAAAACAATCAATAATCAACAATTACGAATGAACCGTCACTCATTTTTAATAGGTTTCATTTTATAATTTGTTGCCAATCGATTGTCAAGAAAATTAATCACTGACTCAAGCAGATATTAATATGTTTTCCGAACCAGGACCTCTCGGGGCTTGGCCCCATCAGCCGGACCGACGATACCTTCTTTTTCCATTAATTCAATCAACCGCGCCGCCCGGTTATAACCAACCCGCATGCGGCGCTGGACCATGGAAATGGACGCCTGCCCGGCCTCACAAACTATGGCGATGGCCTCATCGTACCGTTCATCGGCATCCTCATCCGGCTGATCGATCCTGCCACTGTCTTCTTCAACTTCCGCTACTACGGAATCATCATAGCTGGCGTTCCCCTGTCCTTTGAGGAAATCGACAATCCGGGTGGTTTCCGCCTCGGAGATATACGCGCCATGTATCCTCTGCAGCGGTCTGCCGGACGGCAGATAAAGCATGTCTCCAGCCCCAAGAAGATGTTCAGCCCCGGAACTATCTATGATGGTCCGGGAGTCAATCTTGGAAGCCACTTTAAAAGAGATTCGGGTCGGAAAATTGGCCTTGATAAGACCGGTTAAAACATCTACCGAAGGCCGCTGGGTAGCCAGGATCAGATGCATACCTGAAGCTCGGGCCATCTGGGCCAGACGGGCGATGGACGCCTCCACATCTTTAGAGGCAACCATCATCAGGTCTGCCAGCTCATCGACAATTATAACGATATAAGGAATTTTATCCTGTGCAGTCTCATTATAGGAGTCAAAGCTTTTCACCTTGGCCTCTTCCAACAGCCGATAACGCCTTTCCATTTCGCGCACCGCCCATTGCAAAGCCCTGGAAGCGAGCTTCGGCTCCACCACTACCGGATGCAACAGATGAGGAATCCCCTCATAACCTGACAGCTCAATGCGCTTGGGGTCAACCATCAGCAGTCGCACCTCATCAGGGGTTGCATTATACAGCAGCGAAGAAATAATGGTATTAATAGCCACGCTCTTGCCGGCCCCGGTGGCCCCGGCAATGAGGAGATGGGGCATTTTGGCCAGATCAGCAATAACCGGATTGCCCACCACATCAAGACCGAGGGCAATAGAGAGTTTGGCAACGGAAGAACGATATTTTTCCGTGGTCAGCAGATCCCGGATGTAGACGACCTGCCGATCTTTATTAGGAATTTCTATCCCCAAGGCCGCCTTGCCCGGCACTGAGCCCACCACTCTGACTGATTGGGCCTTGAGCCCTAAGGCCAAGTCATCGGCCAAGGCCACAATTTTATTAATTTTTATCCCGGCGGCCGGGGCATATTCATAGGTCGTAACCACCGGACCCGGCGAGATGCCGACGACCTTGCCCGACACGCCAAAATTAATCAGTTTTTGCTCCAGCTGCTTAGAGACTTTATAATACTCCTCTTTATCTACTGTATGCTGGATCAGTCCTGGTTTTTCCAGCAAAGACAAAGGCGGCAGTCGCCACTCTCCGCGGGCTACAGGTCGCAGGGTAAAGTTTTCATCATCTCCGACCACTTCTGAGGCCGCTTTCGGTGCTTCTTTGACAATTGGTACGGCGCTTACCAGAAATGGTACCGCCTCCGCTCCCGCCCCTTCTTTCCTGACAGGCCTCTTCTCACCGCCTGATTCAATAATAATTGCCGGCCGTCTCAGATTTTTTGGCAAATCCTTCTTCCCGAGACCTGCTTTTAACCTGCCCCAAAAACAAGAAATCAGGCCATAGGGTGAAAAACGGGTGGACAGCATAATTGAGATAATCAGGATCAACAATAAAAAGAGCACGGCCCCTGGCCCACCTACTACAGAACGCAGCAAATGCAGGACAGTTTTACCGAGAAAACCTCCGGCCTCCCCATTAATTACTCCCTGCCGAGACAGAGCAGAAAGAAGGCCGCAGCCGGCAATGACCACACCGCTTAAACCAGCAGTCACCTGAGGTAAACGGTTAAAGCACATGGATGGGCCAAAATAAAGAAAGGAGAAAAACAGCAGAAGAGCGGCCAGCAGATAGGCACCGGCCCCGATAAAACCGACCAGAAACAGGGCAATAATCCGGCCTAACTCACCGCCCCAGTTAGGGCCGGTGGAAAAGAACAGAGACAACAGACTAATAAAAAGAAAAAAAGACAGAAAAATGCCAAAAACAGCCACAGCTTCCTGCTGCAGGCCAGGCTTTATTTTGATTGGTGTTTGATTCATCGACAAGATCAGGTCTTTGCAAGCGTATCGAGTTCAGCTCTCTTCGCTGTGCTCCTTACATCATCTTTACTTATATGATCTTTATGATCCATGCTATCGGCCACTTCCAGGCTCAACTTTTGAAGTCAAGACAGGCGCCCGACCTGAACAGTCACCACTACTATGAATTACCATACGTACCGCATCAAGGACTCCATTGATAAAGGCCGGGGATTCTTCCGTTCCATAACGTTTCGCGATTTCCACAGCTTCATTGATGACCACCTGATCAGGGGCGTCCGTACTGTGCAGCATTTCGTAAACCGCAATTCGCAAAAGATTTCTATCAGTCAGGGCAATCCTTTCCATACGCCAGTTAACCGCACTGTCCCTGATCAGGGCATCAATGCGCTCCAGATGGTGCATGGTTCCCTGCAATAGTTCTATGGCATAAGGACGCGCCAGCTTCTGGATTGGATAGAGGAGGCAGAACTGATCAAAGCGAGCTTCCAGATCGTCGTGAAGACGAATACCTTCAGGAAAAAATTCTTCCTGAAAAAGAAACTGCATGGCGGTCTCTCGTGACTTGCGACGTATTCCCATGGGATGAAAAGATGAAACAAATAAAATTAACCAATATCACATGACAACAGACATTGAAGTAGCTAACCGACAAAACAAGATCAGAGATTAAAAAGGGACCTCCAAATAATTGTCGTGACGGATTACTTTATTTTAAGATAAGAGCATTATTGAAGATTAATAATCAGGTTCGCCATTTCAATGGCCGCCACCGCGACTTCCGCCCCTTTATTGCCTGCCTTGGTGCCGGAACGCTCGATAGCCTGCTCAATGGTTTCGGTGGTCAATACGCCAAAGATAACGGGCACCCCGGTTTCAAGGCCCACCTGGGCTGAGCCCTTAGAGACCTCATTGACTACCACATCAAAATGAGGGGTGGCACCGCGGATCACAACACCCAGGCAGATCACCGCATCATATTTATGGGATGCCGCCATCTTTTTAGCAATCAGAGGGATTTCAAAAGCGCCGGGCACGCGGGCCACATCAATATCTTCATCCAAGGCACCAGAACGAAGCAGAGTATCCAATGCCCCTTCTAACAATTTATCAGAGATAAAAGAATTAAACCGCGCCACTATAATTGCGAATTTTTTACCATCCGCTTTCAGGTTTCCCTCAATCATGTTTGCCATAGCATTACCTTAATCCTTATAAAATATAATCTTTTCTAAAAAAGAGGCCTGACCATAGTAGCTTCTTTATTCATCATCAACTTCCATCAAATGGCCCATCCGGTCCCGCTTACACTGCAGATAGCTTTTGTTCTCCTCGCTGACCGCCATCTCAATAGGGAAACGATCGACCACCTCGATGCCATAACCCTCCAGGCCGATGATCTTCTTAGGGTTATTTGTCAGCAAGCTCATTTTCCGCACTCCGAGGTCACGGAGGATTTGAGCGCCAATGCCATAATCACGGAGATCGGCTTTGAAACCCAGATGGAGGTTGGCCTCAACAGTATCCATACCTTCATCCTGCAGATTGTAAGCCTTCATTTTATTAATCAAACCAATGCCCCGACCCTCCTGACGCATATAAAGTAACACACCACAACCTTCCTGGTCGATCATTCGCATGGCGGCATGTAGCTGCGAGCCGCAATCACAACGGGCCGATCCGAAAACATCACCGGTCAAACATTCAGAATGGACCCGCACCAGCACCTTTTTCTCAGGGTTAATCTGCCCTTTCACCAAGGCTAAGTGCTCCAGATTATCCACATCATTGGTGTAGACCACGGCCCTGAATTCACCGGCATGTTCGGTGGGTACCCGGCTCTCGACGGCCCGATGGACCAGGATATCCTCACGCAGACGATAGGCGACCAGATCAGCGATAGTGACGATCTTCAGATCATGTTCAGCGGCAAATTTTTCCAGATCAGGCATCCTGGACATAGTGCCATCATCATTCATGATCTCACAAATGACCCCGGCCGTTCGACAGCCTGCCAGGCGGGCAAGATCCACCGACCCTTCAGTCTGACCGAGACGAACCAGCACGCCGCCCGCTCGAGCCCGCAGCGGAAAGATATGACCAGGGCTGATAATATCATAAGGCTTGGCATCTGGTGCCACGGCCGCCTCGATCGTACGCGCGCGATCGGCAGCTGATATACCGGTAGATACCCCGGTACGGGCCTCAATGCTTATGGTAAAGCCGGTGCCATAGGGAGACTTATTATCATTCACCATCATCGGCAGTTGCAACTTATCGACCAGATCAGGACTCAGGGTCAGACAGATCAGGCCCCGGCCATATCTGGCCATGAAATTGATGGCCTCAGGGGTTACAGCCTCAGCGGCCATGCACAGGTCGCCCTCATTTTCCCGATCTTCGTCATCAACCAGAATAACCATCTTTCCGGCCTTAATATCTTTAACTACTTCTTCAATTGGACTGACTACCATAATCAATTCCTAGTGTTAAATAATGTTAAAATAAAAATTAGCTCTACCCTCTAGATGCAGGGCTTCGTATCAAAAAAAACCATGCTCGGCCAGAAAAGCAGGATTAATCTTTCCCGGCTCCTGCCCGACAGAGATCGTGGGCTGACCAGCAAGAAGCTTCTCTACATATTTGCCAATAATATCCACTTCTATATTTACCCGGCTGCCGATCTTTAACTGCCCTAGCGTTGTCATCTTCAGGGTGTGTGGAATAATAGAGACCTCAAAACGCCCGGCGCTGCAACTGTTGACCGTCAGACTGACCCCATCGATGGTCACTGAGCCCTTTTCAATGATATAACGGTTCCATTGTTCAGCCAGAGAAAACGAAAACAGGGTAAAGGTGCCAGTAACCCGGCGTTCTTTGACCGTGGCCACACAATCAACATGACCAGAGACAATATGACCTCCCAGCCGGTCGGACAGGCGCACGGCCCGTTCCATGTTGACCTGACTGCCAAGGCGCAGATCCTGCAAGGTGGTACGGTCCAGAGATTCAGGTGAGACATCAACCGTAAAACAGCGACCCTTTATATTATAGGCGGTCAGACAGACTCCATTAATAGCGATGGACTCTCCTTCCTCCGGCTCAGTGATCTCGAAGCCAGCCTCAAGATTAAAGGCCAAACCGCCATCAACACCTCGCTTGCTGCGAAATATCCCTGTGCCTGCCACAATGCCTGTGAACATTAGCGGCCTCTTTAGAGCGTCTCTTCTAAGGCCTGGGCCTTTTCCCTAAAACGTTCGGCCATATTCTTGTGCTTATACTTGGCATGAATTGAGGCAATAGTCCGATATCCATCCGCGGCCCTGGCCGTATCTCCTGTTTCCAGATAGATACCGACCATCCGTTCCACAGTAGTCACCACCCCTTCAGGGTTATTATTTTTATAATAAGAATCCAGCAGATCAAGACAGATGTTAAGGGCCTCCGGATACTGCTGTAAGCCCTGATGAACAGTGACAAACTGATTGGACAGGGCAAGCAGACTCATAGGATCATTTTTTTGATCACAGATATCCCAGGCCCGCTGATAATGCCGCAGCGCCATCTCAAAGTCCAGGCGCTTAAGACAAACATGGCCCAGCTGATTAGAGGCATTGGCGATACCGTTCTGATCATCTTTCTCTTCAAAGGCAAGAAGGACATTATGAAAGGCCTGAGCAGCCAGGGCCAGCTCATTCTTCTCTAATAATTCCTTGCCTTCCTCATATTCGGCCTGGACAGGATCTGAAGATCTTTTCTTCTGCTCGACCGGGACAATATTTTGAATAGATTGCAGTGTATTATTGGTCATTTTTGTACTTCTCCTTCTTGAATCCTGGCCACAGCCTCCCGGGCCAGACTGGAAACGGTATAGTTTACACATTCGGCATCTTCCCAGATGGAAAACTCAGCCATATCATCTGTCAGGGCTATCAGTTGGTTTGCCACCTCTGTAGCGTTGATAAGACCGAGAAGACGGGCCACCTGACCACGTATGGCAGGATCGGGATGACTCATAAAATGAAACAGATTATAAAAAGGAGTCTCACGGATCAGATCCGGACGCAATCCGGCGATTTTGCTGAGAGACCAGATAACCTGACTCTGCGTCGAGTTGTCCCCCATATAGTTCAAAAGATGCCGGGTAAAGGCACCAAAGATATCCGGCCGTCGACTGATCACCTCGCCAATGGTCTCAACCATACCCCAGGGGGTAGCGGCGGAATCCGAACAGGCTTCAAACAGACGGTGCAACAGCTCCGCCACCTGGCCCGGCTCCCGGCTGGCCACCCGGGCACAAACCTGCCCGATAACCTGAGCTATCCGCCACCGCTGCTGTTCATCCGGCTCGTATAACAAGCGTTGCAATAAACGTAAGGTTTTTTTATCATCTAGACTGAGGGCGACCAAGGCATCAATATCGCCCAGCTCGGCATATCGTTTTACATCCTGCTTGGTGGCCTTGAGTTTTTTTCTCCTGGGATCAAGAACAGGTTCCATTACTATAGGCCCCTGTTCGGCGCCGGCAGTCAGCTGACTGGCCTGGGTCGTTTTTTTCTCTTTGACCCGCCTGGAGATCTCACTGATCGCTGTATGGAGACGAACAAAATAAAGAACTCCCCGCACCGGGCGACCATCCATATTTCTGGTATTGACTACCTGGTGGGTTAATTCATCATAATCCTCCACCCGACCGGTCAGATAATCTTCTTCAGGCAATAGGTCCCAGGCAAAATCCCAGTTATTATCACAGGCCAGCACTAAAGTCTCAACTATAGCCGAGCCGATATTATGGCCGGTGGGATCACAGCTATAAACCGCGCCGCACGGACAACGTCCTACTTTGAACTCATGCATCTTCCGTTCTATGGCATCTGTGGCCCGCCCAACTTTCTGACCACAGAAAGGGCACCACGGTGGTGTTGTTATTCTTGGCTTATTCATGACAATCTCAAATCATCACCGCTCATATTCTTTTGCTTATGCCAACTCTTGATTGAGACGATTTACAAAATTGGGATCTACCGAATAACCAAGCTCCCTGGCCTTTTCCATATGTTCCTTGGATAATTTGTACTCGCCACTGAAGAAAAGGGCTACCGCCAGATTATTCTGGGCCAGGGGGGAGTCAGGATCAATCTCCACTCCTCTGAGGGCCGACTTAAGAGCCCTCTCGTCTTCACCTTTCATAGTCAACACTGACGTCAGATTCACCCAGACGGTACTGAGCTTGGGATTATACTGGATGGCTTTATCATAGGCCGCGATCGCCTTATCCAGTTCATTGCGCTGTTGCCAGATCAACCCTAAATTGGCATGGGCCTGAGCGGTCTCGGGCATAACCCGGATCGCCTCTTCATTGAGCTCTTGGGCCTTGGCAATATCGCCTTTACTAAAATAGATCGCCCCCAGATTAATCATGCTCTCGCCGCTCATGGGATCTATAGCAATAGCCCGCTCGAGCATTTTTATGGCCTCATCCACCCGGCCGGCCTTCAGATACACCAACCCGAGATGATGATGCGCCATCACGTTATTGGGACTCTGCTGACATTTTTTTTCAAATTCTGCAATGATCTTTGTTAAATCTTCCCGTAATTCTTCTGACATAACTTCACCTCTATAACCTATAATAGACAGGGTGCCAGCCATTCTCAGATATCCAACTCATTAGATATCTGGCCATAGCCACCCCTCTTGATTTCAATATCCCCAGTAAACAATCGTGAAAATGCATATATTATAGACACCTTCAACACACATGCAAGGAGAAAAACCTCTTCAGCTGCGATTAACAAAGACTGAAGCTGACATTAAAGAGTAGTATTCAGCACTTTTATGATTCAGCTGTTAAATTTTTCCTCACAGGACAGGGCTAATTCATTCTGCTGTGCTGCCAGCACCTGCTTGGCCTGCACGACATCACGGCCGATCTGGGCGGCAAGCTCCTGAACGCCGGTAAATTTCTGTTCTCCGCGCAGGAATTGTAATAAATTGACCTTAATGGGCTTCCCGTATATGTCCTGATTAAAATCAAAGATATGGGTCTCAGCAACAAGCTTCTCTTCCCCAAAGGTGGGATTATAACCAATATTTAACACCCCACCATAACATTTGCCGTCACAGATCACCTGGCTGACATAGACGCCGATTCTAGGTATGAGATCTTCCGGTTCCAGATGTAAATTGGCCGTTGGAAAACCTATTTCCTTACTACCGCGCTGCTTGCCAATCTGGACTTCGCCACGGATCTGATAAAAACGGCCAAGCAGCTTTCTTGCCTCCTCCATCCGCCCGGCAACTATCATTTCCCGCACTTTGGTGGAGCTGACCAGCATCTCATTTTCATAGTGGGCATCAACGACGGTCACCGCAAATCCTTTTTCCTGCCCCTGTTTTTGCAAAAAATTAATATCTCCAGCCCGGCCCTTACCAAAGGCATAATCATAACCAACCACCAGCTCCTGGACGCTGATCCGCTTCTTGAGGATCTCATCAACAAAATGAACAGCTGGCGTGGCGGCAAACTGCAGGGTAAACGGGACAATGACCAGGACATCAATTCCGGCATGACCGATCAGCTCTATCTTCTGGGCACAATTGGAGATCAGCTTGATGCCCTCCGGCCGCAGAACTTGTAAAGGATGAGGATCAAAGGTGACAGCAACACTGGTGCCATGATGGCGATAGGCCTTCTGCACTCCCTCGGCAAACAGCATCTGATGACCAAGATGCACTCCGTCAAAGTTGCCGATAGTGACACAGGCATACGGAAAACTATTTTTGATGGCCTCAACTTCTCTAAAAATTTCCATAAATCTCTCTGTTCCAGCTCTTTTTTTAATTAGTGACCAAGAAAGTCTTGACAAAAAACGTCCAGACAAGCATATTGTCATCGTTGTGCCGTAGTGGCGGAATGGCAGACGCGCTAGGTTCAGGTCCTAGTGGGGGTTTCCTCGTGGAAGTTCGAGTCTTCTCTACGGTACCAAAGTGATTAAAGGGTTACGACCGGTAATGGTTGTAACCCTTTTTTTATTTTTTTGGGTCCGCCTTTCTCTTTCCTGCCTTATTACGTGCCAAGACCTGCCAGTGCCGTATAGCATGAAACCCTCTTTGCCGCAATCCTGACCGGCTCCCTTTTTCTTCATTTTGCCCTTACAACCATGCACCAAGAAGTGCAATTTGCCAACAAGCCCTGCAATGACTAATATTAACAGCTCTGGCCAAGTCCCTGCCATGACAATTGTTTAAAGTTATCAAAATCTATTGACCGTGTACATATTGACATGGTTCCCATAATCTACTCCTGAGCTGCTAGGATTTTCAATGTAATGACATGCCAGATAATTACCTTCTTGTAACAGACCAGAAAGAGATAGCTGCCATATGGCATCTGGTATTGTCAGCGGTCGAGATTCCACATTATATTCATTATGACGACCACAGCTGGCAGCTGCTGGTGGCCGTCGGTAAAGAACTGCGGGCCATCCATGAGCTGGAAAGCTATTTTATAGAAAATAAAGACTGGCCACCAGCCCCGCCAGTCCAAAACCATGACTTTGTCCCTCTGCTGCAACCGCCAACCCTGCTTCTGATTGGAGCTCTGATCCTTTTTTACACTGTAACCGGCCCCTGGGAGAAGCAGTCTTTCTGGTTTGAGCAAGGAGCTGGTCATGGCGTACACATCCTTCAGGACAGGGAATGGTGGCGCCTGATTACCGCCCTTACCTTACATGCCGATATAGTTCACCTGCTGGGAAACAGTTTCATTGGCGGTTGGCTCATTCATTTTTTCTGCCGATTGACCGGTACTGGTCTTGGGCTCTGGGCTATGCTGCTCTCAGCTGGTTGCGGCAATCTGATCAACACCATCATACGTGGGCCCGAACATCAGTTTGTCGGTTTTTCTACAGCGGTATTTGCTGTCATTGGCATGCTGGCCGTACTCAGCCATCAAGGCCGGGCAAAAATTACCGGTCATCATTTTCTGATACCGTTCATGGCGGGGATGGCTCTTCTGGCCATGCTGGGCAGCTCCGGTGAACGGACCGATCTCGGCGCTCATCTCTTCGGACTGTTATGCGGATTGGTGTTCGGTCAATTTTTGAGCCGCGAGCCATTGCAGAGACTGCGCCATTCTTTTTTCTTTCAGTCTATCTGCTTTTTCTTATTTCTGACCATGCTTATCGGCAGTTGGCTGCTGGCCTTGCAGTAATATACTTTTCCCAAGTTTTCTTGACAATATGAAATCCCTTTGTATCTTATATGCTGTTTGCCGGAAAAATGACCACAACACAGGATAACTGAAGGTCATCCTTCTTACCTATCACTAAATCTAGGAGATTTAACCTATGTCCAACCAGGATCAACAGCCACCATGGGGTCAGAAAAGAAAGCCACAGACCCCTGAAGAATGGGTGGCCTACTTCATCAAAAAGCTGCAGGAATATTTCTCGGACGCCAAAAAACCGAGCACGGGCGGTGCCCGGCCGAACACCCCAGCTCAGCCCGGCAATCCCCTGGCCGGGATCGCTAAAATCCTGACCTTCGTCATTGTCATCCTGATCCTGCAGGCCCTCTATGCCTCCTTCTACAAGATCTCGCCCGGTGAAGTGGGGATTGTCCTTCGTCTGGGCGAGTATCATCGCACTACCCAACCGGGACTGCGCTTCAAATTCCCCCTGATTGATAAATTACATAAAGTGGATGTGGAAGAGATCCGGAAAGAAGAGTTCGGTTTTCGCAGCCGTACTCCCGGCCAGCAAAGCACCTTTGAACGAAGCGGCTATGAGATAGAATCACTGATGCTCACGGCTGACACCAATGTCATCAATGTCTCCTGGATTGTCCAGTACCGGGTCAACGACCCCCTCAACTTTCTTTTTAAGGTGAAAGACGTGCGCCAGGCAGTGCGCGACATCTCAGAGAGCATCACCAGACGGGTGGTCGGCAATATGGATTTTGACTACGTCCTCGGCAATCGGGACCTGCTGGCGGCAGATGCTAAAAATGAATTGCAGGCGCAACTGGATAAACTGGAGGCAGGCATCTCGATCGGTACCGTCCAGTTTCAGGATATCAACCCTCCGGAACCGGTGAAGCCGGCCTTCAATGAGGTCAATGAGGCGGATCAGGACATGAAACGACTGGTCAATGAAGCGGAAGAGACTTATAACAGAGTCATTCCTAAAGCCCGGGGTGAGGCCAAAAACATGGTTGAAGTATCTCATGGTTATGCCACTGCCAGAGTCAATGAGGCTGAGGGCGAGACCGGACGTTTTCTTGATATCCTTAAAGAATATAAAAACGCCCCGGAAGTGACCCGCCGACGGATGTACCTGGAGGCCATGCAGGCTATTATGCCGGAAGTAGCCTCGGTCTATGTGATCGATGAAGACCAGAAATCACCGCTCCCCCTGCTCAACCTCTCGGCCACCCAAGGGATCACAGCCCCCAAATCAACACAACAAGGAAATTAACATGAAACAGATAGTTCAATTTTTGCTGGTCGGCCTGGTTCTTCTGGGTATTGTGGTCATCTATGACGGTTTCTTTATCCTTGAAGAGGGAACGCAAGCGGTAATCACCCAGTTCGGCGCCCCGGTCGGTGTTCCCCAAACCGCAGCTGGACTGCATCTGAAGGTCCCTTTTATCCAGCATGTCAATCTATTTGACAAAAGAATCCAGATCTGGGATGGCGACGCCAACCAGATCCCGACCGGAGATAAAACCTATGTCTATCTTGATGTCACCGCCCGCTGGCGGATCACTGATGCCTTGAAATACATGCAGGCCGTCAAGACCGAGGCCCAGGCCCAGTCCATGCTCGACGATATCATTGACGGAACAGTACGGGATCTGGTGAACAAAAATGATCTTATTGAAATCATCCGCAGCTCAGACTGGACGGCTGACACCATGACCGTTCTAGACAAGGATTTAGGACTGGCACCCAAAAACGGCCGCGACGTGATAACCAATTACATTATTGAAACCGCAGCCCGGGCCACCCCGCAATACGGCATTGAACTCATTGACGTCATGTTTAAACGGGTCAATTATATTGAATCGGTAAGAATCAAAGTTTATGATCGTATGATCTCGGAGAGAAAACGTATTGCCGCCGAAAAACGCTCCACCGGTGAAGGCCAGAAGGCCGAGATCCTCGGTACGGTGGACCGGGAGTTAAATGTCATTATCTCTAAGGCCAAGCGTGACGCCATCGGCATACGAGGTAAGGCCGACGCCGAGGCTTCCAGGATATTCGGTAATGCCTATAATCAGGATCCGGAGTTTTATTCCTTCACCAAAACGCTGGAAAGTTATCAGGATATCATTGGTGATAAAACCTCTCTGGTCCTCTCCTCCAATTCTGATATCTTTCAGTATCTGAAAAGTATTGACGGCAAGAGATAATTTAGTCAATTGCTGGGAATGTCCATCCTATTCGTCTGCAGCTGACGGATAGGATGGACATTGTTCCGGTGCATAAGCAATGCGGCCCTTGGCCTGCAGAATTCTTTCTAATTCTTCCAGCTCTTCTTCATCTTCCAGTACTTCCAGCCCCAATTGCTCAAAACGGCAGCTACAACGACTGAACTGGCCTTCACACCACGGACAGACTTCCACTGAACAACCCAGCAAATGATATTCCCCAACAGCCGCTGAACAAACAGGGCAGCAATTACTTCCGGCGCCTTGCCTGAATTCATATTCTTGACACAGCTTTGGATCTGGGTACTTGGTAAATAACACCTTGGCATCCGGGTAACCAAACAGAGCGAGCATGTCCGGTTCCACAATTTCCTGTCCGTATTGTCCCAGCCAAACGGCTTTTTGCTCAGTAGCAAGATAAAGGTAACTATGACTGGCAGTGGAGAGGGTCAATAAAAAAACATCTTCTTTTTTCTCAATAACGGCAATTCTGCCGATAGCTTCTTCCCGGGACTCAGGAAGTGATGAATAAAAAGCCTTCATTACCTGTAATACCAAGAGATCATTACTGTATTTTAGTAAAAACTCAAGGGCAGCCTGCTGTTCCTGCTCTTGTACTCCGTAGTGGATGAATAATTCCACTTCCTTGATAATATTTTCTATTTTTTCTGCTAAATTCATTACTGTACCTTTAGCGTGACGATGAGTCTATTTCCTTGAGCCACAATGCCGTCTCGACGGCAATATCCGAAGCCTGACTGATAGCAGTAACGACTGCTATTCGCTTGACACCAACAGCACATAATTCTTTAATCTGATTCAACTTAATGCCGCCCATTACCGTAAATGGCAGAGGACATAATTTGGTAAAATGCTCTACGGCCTGTGGCCCGACAAACTCCCGCAGTCCTTGTTTGGTAGTCGTCGAATAGATCGGACCAATATTAAAATAGGCGACGGGACAAGTGCCACTGGCGACCATATGCCCTAATTGTTTGGCCTGCTGTGCGGTATTACAGGAAAGACCGATCAAGAAATTCGGGGCCAACTTTCGGATTTCTTCCGGCGGCAGATCATTTTGACCAACATGCATACCATCGGCCTCAGCAAGAAGCGCAATATCGAGGCGATCATTCATTAAAAAAAGCGCTCCCACTTCTCGTGTTTTTTTACGAAAATATCGGGCCTTGGCTAACAGGTCACGATCATTACTTTCTTTGTCTCTTAACTGTACTATTCTGGCCCCACCAGCCAAGACTCTATCCAGCCATTCCTGGTCAGTTCGTCCTGCTGCTAATTTTTCACAACTAACTGGATAAAGAGTTACCTCTTCCATAAATTGCCGGAGTCGTTGTCCATAAAGGTCATGATTCATATTTTTTATTATCATTTCTTATTAGATTATTCACGGTTAAATTATTTTTTTATATTGACTCAAAAAAGGTCTAACCTTCTTATTTACTTCATGAAAATTATCAACGCAATAACGGCAAAGAACAACAGTTTACTCGCTTCGCATAAAAAACGCATTATTTTCTAGTAATAAATAAAAAAACAATGTACTATACTGATAAGTTTAAAAAGCGTTCAAGCATTTTCTTTCTCATTACATCTGCTGTGTTTTCACATCGCTCAATGTTATTAAAGTTTTTGCTGATCACTTACAAAAGTAGTAGTTGGTATTTTCAGCTACTTTCGCTACAGCATGACGGTAACACTAAATGGTAATCAGTACGAATATCTCCTCCTCGCTTTATCAACAACAACAGAATAAAAACCTGACAAGGCCGCACGGAAAACACGGTCTCCGCCTAATTTTATATTCAATCAACCACCCAATCCCCTTAACAATATAAAAGATACCTCTAATCAGAATTGAGTTTTCCTGCCTTCTGGCACTTGTCAACATTCTTATAAGACCAGAACAATTTCTGAAAACGAAAAAACAATACATGTTTGCCTATTTCCAGCAAATTAGCTCTTGATATAGACAAGCAAATCGATCAGCAGTAATCAAAAGGAGTTTTATGAGTTTTACAGTTTTTAATTTTCACCCGCATATCGCCACCGCTATTCAAGAATGTGGCTACACCATACCGACACCAATTCAGCAGCAAGCCATACCTCCTGTTCTTGAAGGTCGTGACCTTCTGGGCTTGGCCCAGACCGGCACCGGCAAAACAGCCGCCTTTGTATTACCAACCTTGCAGCGTCTCCTCGATGGCCCCCGAAAAACTATTCGGGCTCTGATTGTGGCCCCTACACGGGAACTGGCTGAGCAGATTCATAGTTACATTGAAAAAATGGCTCATCTGACCAACCTGCGCAGTGCCGTTATTTATGGTGGTGTCAGCAAGCTAACACAGGTTAAAAAGATTAGAGCTGGAGTAGAAATTATTGTTGCCTGTCCGGGACGGCTGCTTGATCATATGAACGATCGGGCAATCAATTTGGCCAATGTTGAGATCTTAATTCTCGACGAAGCAGACCATATGTTTGACAAAGGATTTCTTCCGGACATTCGGCGGATATTAAAATCCATCCCTAAGAAACGGCAATCCCTTGTCTTTTCAGCGACCATGCCCCAAGAGATACGACACCTGGCTGAAGATATTCTTACAAATCCCGCTACCGTCCAAATTAATCATACAAAAGCGGCCGCTTCCATCAGTCATGCCTTGATTCCTGTTGAACAAAAGCGTAAAACTGAATTATTGAAGAATATTTTGGCACAGAAAGGGATGACCACTACCTTGGTTTTCACTAAAACCAAATACAAAGCCAAAAACGTTGCCCAGCAACTGGAAAATTCAGGCTATCGGGCCACATCATTACAAGGCAATTTGTCTCAAAGCAAAAGACAACAAGCCTTGGATGGCTTCAAAAGCGGCACATTTAATATCCTGGTGGCCACTGATATCGCTGCTCGAGGTATTGATGTCTCCGGTATATCGCATGTCATCAACTATGATGTTCCCGATACCGCTGAAGCCTATACACATCGTACTGGTCGTACCGGTCGTGCTGCCTGTACGGGAGAAGCTTTTACCTTTATGACAGCTGATGATGAAAAAATCGTTAAGCTGATTGAACAGACGCTTGGCAAAAGAATTCTTCGTGAAATCGTCTCTGGCTTTAATATCGATGCCCAAGACAAAAACCCCGCGCTGAGTAAAGATGTACCTGTACGTTCATGGCAAAAGAAAAAAGCAAACGCTACAAATAACACCGCAAAGAATAAGAGGGACTTTGGATCCTCCACATTTACAAAACGCTAGAAATAGTAAAATTACCGTACTGTTAAGGTGCGGCAATGGCCCTGAAGTAGAATACTTTAAGGCAAGCACATCAGACTATTAATAATCTGGTGTTATTAAAAAAAGGTTTCCAGATGGAAGCAAGTACAAAGGAGTAGTAAAAATGGCAGAAGGTACAGTAAAATGGTTTAATGATTCTAAAGG
>ERZ1284729.54-NODE-54-length-18949-cov-16.069122_pt1 | contig 18949 bp, 14 predicted proteins | sample MGYA00454602_ERZ1284729 | MGnify/ENA primary metagenome ERZ1284729 (study PRJEB36292, sample SAMEA5787381) | metagenome | biome: Arctic soil; feature: perennial spring outflow channel; material: sediment | place: Canada | collected 2017-07-08 | depth 0.05 m ... | reverse complement strand
GTAGTGCAAAAAGTGCTGGCCACAGATAAAGCGGGAAAGCCATTTACCTACGATTTTTACTTTGGGAATACCGGACTTGTAGATGTCTTTAAACCTGAAGCTCAAACCTGGTTTTGGAATATTTATAAAGACCTTGCAAAATTGGGTGTTGCCGGCTGGTGGGGAGATTTGGGGGAACCAGAAGTGCATCCTTCCGCCTTGCAACACGTTAATGGATCGGCAGATGAAGTACATAATATTTACGGACATTATTGGGCGAAATTGCTTTTCGAAGGTTATAAAAAGGATTTTCCGCAAACCAGGCCTTTTATTTTAATGCGCGCCGGTGCGGCAGGTTCACAGCGGTATGGCTTAATTCCATGGTCCGGTGATGTGAGCAGGAGTTGGGGCGGATTAAAATCGCAGCCGGAGATTGCCTTACAAATGGGAATGCAGGGCCTTGCCTATATGCATTCAGATCTGGGTGGTTTTGCCGGGGATATACAGGATGATCAACTTTATGTTCGCTGGTTACAATACGGTGTTTTTCAGCCAATTTATCGTCCACATGCACAGGAAGCAGTGGCTTCGGAACCGGTCTTTAAGGAACCAAAAACCAAAGCACTGGCCAAAAAAGCGATAGAATTGAGATATAAACTTTTGCCTTATAATTATACCCTGGCTTTTGAGAACAATCAAACGGGAGCTCCATTAATGAGACCCTTGTTTTTCGAGGAGCCTGAAAATCTTGAGAGCTATGAAGTTGCAGATACCTATTTATGGGGTAATGATTTTTTGATTTCTCCGGTGATGCGGGATTCAATAAATAAAAAGGAGGTCTATTTTCCCGGGAACGACAACTGGTTCGACTTTTATTCAGGCAAAAAACATAAAGGCGGCACGCGTGATAGTATTTCAGTGAGCCAGGATCATATTCCAACGTATGTGAGAGGTGGAGCTTTTATTCCTATGGCAAAACCAATGCAAACCACTGCAGATTATTCAGGTGAGATCCTTGAAGTTCATTATTATTTTGATGAAGAAATTAAGGAAAGCAGTTCTTATTTATATCACGATGATGGGAAAACCCCTCATTCATTTGAAAATGGACAGTACGAGATAATTAAATTCGAAAGCAGTTTATCGGGGGATTCCTTAAATCTAAAGATAGAGAAAGAGGTGGGGGAAAATTCAACAACTGCAGTAAGACTTGTAGTAATCACAGTTGAAAATCTTAAAAAACCTATGGGATATGTTTGGGTAAACGGAATAAAATATACGCATAAAAACTTTTTGCATCAGGAAAAACTCAATATCCCGGTTAGGTTTGATAAAAATATTACTACAATAAAAATTGAATTCAACTAATAAGAAAAAAGCTAAATTGAATAATTTGCGCTCTTTTCCTGCCCAAGTCTTAAAATAATGAAACAGGAGAAATTTCTGTATAAAATTTTCAAGAGCAACTCCGTTGCGGCGTTTCAATAAAACGAATACCAATAAAAATTATAAATAAAATTTAAAAGTCCTTATGAACAGAATAAAATTAAGTTTCATTCTTATGCTTGGTTCATTTTTTTTAGCTTGTAAAGACGAAGCAAAACCTGTAGCAGAAGAAAGTATGACCAAATCGGAATTAAAGAAAAAAGAAGTTGTTTATCAGGTGTTCACGCGTTTATTCGGAAACACGAATGCCACGAATAAACCCTGGGGCACTTTGGAAGAAAACGGGGTTGGGAAATTCAATGATTTTACAGAAAAAGCATTAAAGGAAATTAAGGATTTGGGTGTTACTTATATCTGGTACACGGGAGTGCCTCATCACGATGTGATAACAGATTATACTGAATTTGGTATTTCAAATGACGATCCGGATGTGGTTAAAGGCCGGGCAGGTTCACCTTATGCCGTAAAGGATTATTACAACGTCAACCCGGACCTGGCTGAAAATCCTGCCAACCGGTTGCAGGAATTTGAAGCGTTGATCGCTCGCACGCATAAGGCAGATCTTAAGCTGCTTATTGATATTGTACCAAACCATGTGGCACGAAATTATGAAGGATTGACCAATCCTGAAGGCGTTACGGATTTCGGTGCAGAAGACGATCAAACCCTCACCTATCACGTTAACAATAACTTTTATTACAATCCGGGAAAGGCTTTTCAGGTACCTGAATGGAAAGATGGTTACCAGCCTTTAGGTGACGGAAAGCACCCTTTGGCTGACGGACAATTTGATGAAAATCCAGCAAAATGGACTGGAAATGGTTCTCGTTTATCCCAACCGGACAGGAATGACTGGTATGAAACAGTGAAAATTAATTACGGGGTAGATCCTGACGGGAAACATGATTTTGACGAATTGCCGGATGGTTTTGGAATGGAAGACTACAAAGCACATTTTGAGTTTTGGAAAGACAAAACCGTACCGAATTCCTGGGTAAAATTTAAGGATATCGCTTTGTACTGGATAGAAAAAGGCGTTGATGGATTCCGATTTGATATGGCGGAAATGGTACCTGTTGAGTTTTGGAGTTATATGAATTCGGCCATAAAAATGAAAAATCCAGACGCATTTTTGTTGGCAGAAGTGTATCAACCGGATTTATACAGGGATTACATCAAGAAAGGAAAAATGGATTACCTCTATGATAAGGTCCAGTTATACGATACCCTTAAAAACATTATGCAAGGCCGCGGGAAAACCGACAATATTCCGCCAATTCAGAAGGATTTAAAAGACATTGAACACCATATGATCCACTTTTTGGAAAATCACGATGAACAACGCATTGCAAGTCCGGAATTTGCGGGAAGCGCGGCTAAAGGAAAACCGGCAATGGTGGTATCTGCAACCATAAGTACTGCACCAACTATGGTTTATTTTGGACAGGAATTAGGTGAGCCGGGAGCGGAAAATGCCGGTTTTGGAAAACCATCAAGAACCTCAATATTCGATTATATTGGCGTACCAACCTATCAGCGTTGGGTGAATAACAAGCAGTTTGATGGTGGACAATCGACAGCGGAAGAAAAATCCTTACGCGACTTCTATAAACGATTATTGAACTTCACCATAAATAGTACAGCTTTGGCTTCAAATTATCAGGATCTGCATACTTTCAACAGGGCAAATACCGAAAATTATACAGATAAAGTATTATCCTTTGCACGTTGGAGCGATGATGAAAAACTTGTAATTGTTTCAAATTTTGAAGCTGAAGAATCCTATGAATTTGAACTGAAGATCCCGGAAGAGCTCATCAAATCCTGGGAATTGGAAGATGGTTCTTATCCTTTATCTGATCAGCTTTACGGAAATTACAGTTCAGAATTGAATATTGAAAACCAGCAAGGGAGTATTAAAATTAATATAAATCCTTTAGAATCATTCATCTTAAAGATAAACTAAGCAAGTATGAATAAGTTATTAATGTTAACCATAGTTTCGATGGCAATAAGTTGCAACACTCAAGGAAAAAAGAACGAAAACCAGGTTGACAAAACTGATGAAATCACAAGATCTCAAAGTAATTCACCATTTATTTGGGAAGCTGCCAATATTTATTTTTTGCTCACAGATAGATTTAATAATGCAGATCCTTCCAATGATGTCAATTTTGACAGAACCCTTGAAACCGCTAAATTACGTGGCTTTGAAGGAGGAGACTTAAAAGGAATCACTCAAAAAATTAATGTGGGCTATTTTACTGATCTGGGAATTAATGCCATTTGGATGACCCCGGTTGTAGAGCAAATTCACGGTGCTACCAATGAAGGCACCGGAAATACCTATGGATATCACGGATATTGGACAAAGGATTGGACGACGATCGATCCAAATTACGGTACGAAAGACGATTTAAAAGAATTGGTAGAAGCTGCTCATAAAAAAGGCATCCGGATCTTATTGGATGCGGTTATCAACCATACAGGTCCCGTGACTGAAAAGGACCCGGTTTGGCCTGCAGATTGGGTACGTAATGATAATCCCTGTACTTTTCAGGATTTTAAAAGCACCGTTACCTGTACGCTGGTAAAAAACCTGCCGGATATAAAAACCGAAAGTAATGATGCTGTAGAATTGCCACCACAACTTGTGGAAAAATGGAAAGCTGAAGGAAGGTATGAACAGGAAATTGCGGAATTGGATGAATTTTTTGAACGTACCGGCCATCCACGCGCACCCCGGTTTTACATTATGAAATGGTTGGCTGATTATATTACGGAATTCGGAATTGACGGCTATCGTGTAGATACAGTTAAACATACCGAAGCCTATGTTTGGAGGGAATTTAAGGAAGTAACCGATCATTCTTTTGCCGAATATAAAAAGAACAACCCGGAAAAAGTACTGGACGACAATGATTTCTATCTTGTAGGTGAAGTTTATAATTACGGGATTAGCAGCGGGCAATATTTTGATTTTGGAAATAAAAAAGTCAATTATTTTGATAATGCATTCCGGAGTCTTATCAATTTTGAATTTAAATGGAATGCCAAAGATCAGGATTATGAAACTTTGTTCAGCCGATATGATAAATTGTTGAGTACAGATCTTAAAGACTATGGCACCTTAAACTATTTAACCTCACACGACGACGGCCAACCCTTTGATGCAAAGCGTGAAAAATCTTTTGAAACTGCAACAAAACTCTTGTTGAGTCCGGGAACCTCCCAGGTATATTATGGTGATGAATCTGCACGTTCCTTAATAATTGAAGGAACACAAGGAGATGCCACTTTGCGTTCCAATATGAACTGGGATGATATAGGGGATAATGAAAAAACCAAAGAAATTTTGTCACATTGGCAAAAGCTTGGAAAATTTAGAAGCAATCATCCTTCTGTTGGCGCAGGAATTCATAAAATGATTTCTGAAAACCCTTATGTTTTTCAAAGAACCTATTCAAAAGGCGATTTTAATGAAGCAGTTGTGATTGGATTGGAATTAGCAAAAGGCGAAAAACAAATTAATGTTGGTGATGTATTTGCTGAAGGTACTATTTTAGTAGATAAATATTCAAATTCTGAAATTTTAGTTAAAAATGGAAAAGCCAATTTAAACACACCATTCTCCATTGTTTTATTAGAAAATAAAAATTAAGAAGAATGAAAAATAGTCTGAAATTTTGTGTTGTATTATTAAGTGTATTGCTGTTTTCATGCTCAAATAAGAACGACTGGCAAACTGCTGTTGCTTCACCTGATTCAACTATTAAGGTTGAATTTAAGTTAGCGGAAAAAGGGGAGCCGACCTATTTAGTGACTTTCAAAAATAACGAGGTCATAAAAAAGTCAACTTTAGGCAGTTTCGATTTAAAAGATATGGCATCTTTAAAAGAGAACTTTGAAATTATAAATGCAACAAAAAGTAATTTCAGCGAAGTATGGGAAATGCCTTGGGGAGAACAAACTAAGGTTGAAAATAATTATAATGAGTTAAAAATTGAGCTACAGGAAAAAACGGATTTAAAACGAAAACTAACAATTGTTTTCAGGGTTTATAATGACGGATTAGGTTTTCGATATGAATTCCCTGAGCAGGAAAATCTTTCCGAAGTCATTATTACCGATGAAAATACCCAGTTTAATTTAACAGGAAATCATACCGTTTGGTGGGCTCCAGGCGATTGGGATATTTATGAGCATTTGTATACCACTTCAAAGTTTAATGAAATTGATGCGTTGTCAAAAGTAAACCATCCTGATTTAGGACAAACTTATATTCCTGAAAATGCGATAAATACGCCTGCCACCATGAAAACAGATGAAGGTTTGTACTTCAGTTTTCACGAAGCCAGTTTGGTTGATTATTCGGGTATGACTTTAAAAATAGACAAAGAAAATTTATCTATGACCAGTGAATTGGTGGGATCTGAGCGCAAAGGCTATAAAGTAAAAAGAACAGTTCCTTTTCATACGCCTTGGAGAACCATTCAAATTGCTGAAAAAGCCGGTGATTTAATTGAATCGAGACTTATTGTAAATTTAAACGAACCTAATAAAATTGGAGACGTTTCCTGGTTTAAACCCACGAAATATACAGGTATTTGGTGGGAGATGCATTTGGGAAAATCTACATGGGATTTTAGTGCCCAGCAAGATATGACATCATTTACCACAGATGCCAAACCACATGGAAATCATGGCGCCACCACGAAAAATGCAAAAGCATTTATAGATTTTTCTGCTAAAAATAATATTGGGGCTGTTTTGGTGGAAGGTTGGAATACCGGCTGGGAACATTGGATTGGTTTTGAAGACAGAGAAGGCGTATTTGATTTTGTGACACCATATCCTGATTATGATTTAAAAGAAGTGGTGCGTTATGGCAAAGAAAAAGGCGTTGAAATTATTATGCATCATGAAACCTCCGCGGCTACAGAGACGTATGAAAAACAACAGGATACAGCCTATGCTTTAATGCAAAGTTTGGGAATACACACTGTTAAAACCGGTTATGTTGGTAAAATTTTACCAAAAGGGGAATACCATCACGGGCAATATATGGTGAATCAATATAACAACGCAGTAATTAAAGCGGCAAAATATCAAGTGGCCATTAATGCGCACGAGCCTATTAAAGCTACGGGTTTGCGTAGAACATATCCGAACACTATTTCTCGTGAAGGATTGCGAGGACAGGAGTTTAACGCGTGGGCTTCAGATGGAGGAAATCCGCCAGAACATTTACCGATTGTTGCTTTTACCAGAATGTTGGCCGGACCAATTGATTATACACCGGGGATTTTCGATATTAAATTTGACAAGTGGAAAAAAGACAATCAGGTAAACACAACCATTGCGCAACAATTGGCTTTGTATGTGGTAATTTACAGTCCGATTCAAATGGCAGCCGATTTAATAGAAAATTATGAAGGAAATCCTGCACTTCAGTTTATAAAAGATGTGGGTGTAGATTGGCAAACAACAAAAGTTTTAAACGGAGAAATTGGGGATTTTGTAACAATAGCCAGAAAAGAGCGAAAATCAGAAAATTGGTTTGTAGGCGGAATTACAGATGAAAATGCTAGAGAAATGGATATTTCATTTGATTTCTTAAGTCCGGATACTAACTATGAAGCCATTATTTATGAAGATGCCGAAGATTCAGATTGGAATAAAAATCCAACTTCAATTAACATCAGAAAAATTGAAATCACCAATCAATCCAATTTAAAATTAAAATTAGCACCAGGAGGAGGTTTCTCCATAAGTTTAAAACAATTAAACAAATAATTATAATAATAAAAAAATCACTCTTTATTATTTCAGTAGTGAAAATGGCATCTTATAAAACAGAAACTACTTTCAATACTGAAAAGAAGGGGAGTCACTTAACTTTTTAGCAATGAAAAATTTGTGTATTCCAAAGAAAAGCCATTGACCTTTAAAGCTTGAAAAATTATATAAAATACTTATTAATTAGGATTGTATGAATTTTGAAAGTTTATATGAGAATAAATAAATAGGATAAAAAGCAACTTCCAGTATTTTTGATGATTGAATGATAAAATGGTATTTTTTTTCTTAATAATTACATTTGAGCCCCATAATTGGGGCTTTTTATATGAGTTATCAACCGAAAACGTTTAAGTATGCCGACAAATTAGGTTTTACCCCAAAAAACAAATATTTTTACACCAATGCAAACAAAAATAAAGAAAATAGGAGTATTGACCTCTGGTGGAGATGCTCCCGGAATGAACGCCGCGATCCGCGCTGTAGTTAGAGGTTGTGCATATCACAACCTGGAATGCGCTGGGATTTACAGGGGATATCAAGGGCTAATAGAAAATGATATTGAGGATTTAAATGCCAGATCTGTCAAAAATATTATCAGCAGAGGAGGAACTTTCCTAAAAACTGCCAGGTCCAATGAATTCAGAACCAAAGAAGGACGGGAAAAAGCACATACAAACCTTAAAAATGCAGGGATAGACGCTCTTGTGGTGATTGGGGGAGATGGTACTTTTACTGGTGGACTCTTATTAGACAATGAATTTAATTTTCCTATCATTGGAATTCCCGCTACTATAGACAATGATATAAGTGGGACTGATTATACTATTGGTTATGATACCGCTTTGAATACGGTAGTGGAAGCCATCGATAAAATACGGGATACCGCAAGTTCACATAACAGGTTGTTCCTTGTGGAAGTTATGGGGCGCGATACTGGAGCTATCGCTTTAAATGCTGGAATTGGAGCCGGAGCCGAAGAAATTTTGATCCCTGAAGAAGACCACGGAATTGAAAGATTGTTGGAATCACTCCAAAGAAGTAGGGAAACTGGTAAAACATCAAGTATTATAGTGGTGTCTGAAGGTGTTAAAAGCGGAAAGAATATTTTTGAACTGGCCGAAGTCATCGAAGAAAACCTAACCGATTATGATATCAGGGTTTCAGTATTGGGCCATATTCAAAGAGGAGGCTCACCAAGTTGTTCAGATCGGGTTTTGGCCAGTAAACTGGGAGTTGGAGCAATAGATGCTCTACTTGCCGGGGAACGAACAATTATGGTAGGAATAAGTCATCAACAGGTAGTTTCAATACCTTTAGAAGTTGCGATAAAAGGCGGAGATAAATTTGAAAGAAATTTAAGGAGGGTGGCAGACATCACTTCTATTTAAGAATGAATAACACAAATAAAATGAGTACAAAAATTGGAATTAACGGCTTTGGCCGTATCGGAAGAATAGCATTTAGAGTTGCTATGGAAAATAAGGATGTAGAAGTTGTTGGAGTAAATGACCTTTTGGAGGTAGAACACCTTGCATACCTTTTAAAATATGATTCGGTTCATGGAAGATTTAATGGAACCGTTGAAGTGAAAGATGGAAACCTTTTTGTAAATGGTAAAACAATAAGGGTAACTGCAGAACGTAATCCTGAAGATCTTAAATGGGATGCGGTGAATGCCGAGATCGTTTTGGATTGTACCGGGATCTTTAAAGATATGCCTGGTGCACAAAAACACATTACAGCTGGAGCTAAAAAGGTTGTGATCTCCGCACCGTCAAAAGATATCCCAATGTTTGTAATGGGCGTGAACCATAAAGATGTTAAGCCGGAAAATACAATCGTATCCAATGCGTCCTGTACAACCAACTGTTTGGCACCTTTAGCAAAAGTTATTAATGATAACTTTGGAATTATTGAAGGATTGATGACAACAATCCACGCAACAACTGCAACGCAATTAACTGTTGATGGGCCTTCAAATAAGGACTGGAGAGGCGGTAGAAGTGCTTTGGTGAATATTATTCCTTCATCTACAGGAGCAGCCGTTGCTGTTGGAAAAGTTATTCCTGAATTAAACGGAAAACTAACCGGAATGTCATTTAGGGTTCCAACTGCGGATGTTTCTGTTGTGGATTTAACAGTAAGGACTGAAAAATCGGCTACAATGGATCAAATAAAAGCAGCCTTTAAAAAAGCCTCAGAAGGAGACTACAAAGGTATTATTTCATATACCGAAGAAATGGTGGTTTCCCAGGATTTCGTATCAAATGCATATATTTGTAATTTTGATGCTGAGGCAGGGATTGCTTTGAACGATAATTTCTTTAAATTAGTCGCTTGGTACGATAACGAATATGGTTATTCTGCCAAACTGATTGATCTGGTTACCTATATTGCGAGTGTAAAATAAACCATAGTTTTGAAAAACTGAATCTAAAGGCTGTTTTAAAAGCATTTAATAGTTGCAATTAAAACAGCTTTTGTTTACTACATAAAGAAATTCTAATGATATTAATTGCCGATGGAGGTTCCACCAAATGCGACTGGATCCTGCTTGATAAAAAAGGAGATGAAGTATTTAAAACAAGGACCAAAGGTCTGAACCCAGCCGTATTTCCTGAACACATGCTGGAGCAAAGGATTGAAGAAAACTCGGATCTCCAGGAAGTTAAAAGTAAAGTAGATAAAATTCATTTTTACGGAGCCGGTTGTGGAACGGAAACCCCCCGGAAATTACTTCAGAATATTATTGCTAATTTTTTTACAAATGCCTCAGAGGTAATTGTTAAAGAAGATATGGTAGCAGCTGTATATGCAGCAACCAGTGAGCCCGGAATTGTCTGTATTTTGGGAACAGGTTCAAATAGCTGTTATTTTGATGGGGAAAATATAGAGATGGCAGTACAATCACTTGGATACGTCCTTATGGATGAAGCAAGTGGTAATTATTTTGGAAAACGTCTTATCCGCGATTATTATTACAAGCGGATGCCTCCGGATATCGCCAAGAAATTTGAAGAGTCGTATAACCTGGATTCAGACGAAATTAAAAAAAACCTTTACCAACGAGAAAATCCTAACACCTATCTCGCTTCCTTTGCTGAGTTTATTTTCAGCAATGAGAGGAATGGATATTTTTATAAACTGGTACATGAAGGTGTTAAGGAATTTATTCATACCCGGGTTCTTTGTTTTAGACAAGCCCAAAATGTACCGATACATTTTATAGGAACCATAGCTTATTTTAGTGAAGATATCATAAGGGCGGTAGCCCAGCCGTATCATCTTGAAATAGGAAATATTGTGAGAAGACCTATAGATGGGATCGTTGAATATTACCGCAAAAATGTGCTGAAGGTTAAATAACAGGCATTTTATTACGGAGTACATCAAAAATTATAGCAAAGGCAAATATTGTAAAAGACTTTATTTGCTTTTTTTATATGCGAAATTTGAAAATGCATATATGTAAAACACTTATCGATAAATTTCCTTCTAAGAGCATTAGTTTGGCCCCCTTATCCTGAAATTGAATAATATTGTAAGAAAGCTATAGCCTCTATTTTTGAATATTACCGTAAAAATGGCGAAATATTAAATAACCGGCATTCCATAAATTTTACTACATTTAGGTAAAATCAAATTTTTATGCTTGTAAAGGTTTATGGGAGTGCTGTTTTTGGGGTAGAGGCCACTACTATTACCGTGGAGGTGAACGTGGTTCCCGGAGTCGCATTTTATCTTGTTGGTTTGCCGGATAGCGCTATAAAAGAAAGCAGCTATCGCATTGCAGCTGCCTTACAAAACAATACATATAAATTTCCCGGCAAGAAGATCACTATTAACATGGCCCCGGCTGATCTCAGGAAAGAGGGCTCTGCCTATGATCTAACCCTGGCACTGGGGATTCTCGCAGCTTCAGGGCAAATAAAAGCTGAAAAAATTTCAGAATATATCATCATGGGGGAACTCTCTCTTGATGGGAGCTTAAACCCGCTAAAAGGTGCTTTGCCCATTGCTATTAAAGCCAAACAGGAAGGTTTTAAGGGGATTATTCTCCCAAAACAAAACGTAAAAGAAGCTGCCATCGTGAGCGGCCTGGAAGTTTACGGAGTAGATAATATTTTACAGGTGATCAAATTTTTTGATAAAAATGTACCTCTGGAACGTTCGATCATTAATATCCAGGAAGAATTTGATAATAATTTGGAACATCCCGACCATGATTTTGCCGACGTTAAAGGCCAGGAATCCATTAAGCGCTGCATGGAAATTGCCGCTGCGGGTGGCCACAATATAATTTTAATAGGTCCGCCGGGAGCAGGTAAAACTATGTTGGCAAAACGCCTGCCCAGTATTTTACCCCCAATGACTATGCAAGAAGCTCTGGAAACAACAAAAATCCATAGCGTAGTGGGAAAAGTTAAGGAAAATGTGGGCCTGATGTCTCAAAGGCCGTTCCGCAGCCCTCACCATACAATTAGCGATGTTGCCCTTGTCGGTGGCGGTGCTTATCCGCAGCCGGGAGAAATTTCACTTTCACATAATGGAGTTTTGTTTCTAGATGAATTACCCGAATTCAAACGCGGGGTATTGGAGGTATTACGCCAGCCTTTGGAAGATAGGGAGGTTACCATTTCCCGTGCAAAATTCACGGTCACTTATCCCTCTAGTTTTATGCTGGTGGCAAGCATGAATCCAAGTCCAAGCGGATTTTTTAACGATCCCGGCGCACCAAGAACTTCTTCTCCTGTAGAAATGCAACGCTATTTAGGAAAAATTAGCGGTCCATTATTAGACCGAATCGATATACATATTGAGGTTACCCCTGTTCCCTTTGAAAAATTGAGTGAAGAGCGCAATGGGGAAAGCAGCGTTGAGATCAGAAAAAGGGTGACATCTGCAAGACAATTGCAAACCATCAGGTTCAATGGAAATGAAAAAGTGCATTACAATGCGCAAATGAATGTAAAACAGATCAAGGAATTCTGTCAACTCGATGACGCCTCAAAACAATTGTTAAAAACCGCGATGGAACGCCTAAATCTGTCTGCCCGGGCCTATGACAGGATTTTGAAAGTATCCCGAACCATAGCCGATCTTGAAGAATGTGAACAAATTAAGGGTGCTCATATCAGTGAAGCTATCCAATACCGAAGCCTGGATCGTGAAGGTTGGTTAGGTTAAATATTGCTAAGATTCCGATTCTTTGCTTAAGATTTTAATACATTTGACAAATAAAAATCAATTTTATCAACCCATTTAAAATGAAAACGAACTTTTTAGCGCTTTTAATACTATTATTGATTGGTTGTAAAGGTGAAGACCGCAAAAAAGCCGATCAAAATTTGAACAGTGATGCTGATACCAGCAAGGCCATTTCCATAGATGCTCTTATAGATGAAGATATAATTGAAATGAATTTAGAAGAAGCGAACAAACTCGTAAAATTGCCATTAGCCTGCCTCGCAACCGAATATCCCAATAAGTTAGGGCAAACCCTTGGCGGAGAAAAAGATCTAAAAGCCCCTCAGGAACTTCATCCTGCTTTTTATGGATGTTTTGATTGGCATTCCTCTGTTCATGCACATTGGACTTTAGTGAAATTATTGAAACAATACCCCAAAATAGATAATGCACGGGAAATAAAAGAAAAACTTGAAACCTCCCTTTCAAAGGAAAATATTGCAGCAGAAGTCGCCTATTTTAAAACCGAGCACAGCGAAGATTACGAGCGAACTTATGGATGGGCATGGCTTTTAAAACTATCTGAAGAATTGAATACCTGGGATTCGGATTTAGGGAAGGAATTATCGGCTAATGTAAAACCCCTAACAGACTTAATTGTATCCCGTTATAACGAATTTCTGCCAAAATTAAATTATCCGGTCAGAGTTGGCGAACATTCCAATACGGCATTTGCTTTAAGTTTTGCTCATGATTATGCAGTTGCAACAAAAAATGAAGAATTCAGGACATTGATCGAAAAACGTGCAAATGATTTTTATCTCAAGGATAAAAATTGTCCCATAACCTGGGAGCCTAGCGGCTTCGATTTTCTTTCACCTTGTCTGGAAGAGGTGGATGTAATGAGAAAGGTATTGCCCAATGCGGCTTTTTCAATATGGATGGATAATTTTATGCCACAACTTAAAAATTCTGATTTCACTTTGGAGCCCGGTATAGTTTCAGATAGGACCGATGGAAAATTGGTGCATCTCGACGGTCTTAATTTTAGCCGTGCCTGGGTGTTTTATGGTCTTGCAAATCAATATCCGGATAACTTTTCTCATTTAACCAGTCTGGCAAACAAACATGTTAATTCTTCCTTCCCAAATTTAGTGGGTGACAGCTATGAAGGAGGACATTGGTTGGGAAGCTTTGCAATATATGCCCTACAGGAATCCAAAGCCAAAAAGTGAAATCCTGGTTTAAAAATGTTGGGCCGGGAGTAATGGTTTCGGCGGCTTTTATAGGTCCGGGAACAGTTACAGTTTGTACCCTGTCAGGCGTTCAATTTCAATATTCTTTGCTCTGGGCTCTGTTGCTCTCAATAATGGCCTGTATTATCCTGCAGGAAATGTCTGTACGGTTGGGGATTATATCGCAAAAAGGTTTAAGTGATTGTATTCGTGAAGAACTGAAAAATCCTTTTTTAAAGGCAGGTGCAATCGTGTTGGTTTTCGCGGCGATTGTGGTGGGGAATGCAGCTTACGAGGCTGGAAATATTACCGGAGCTGTCTTAGGGATCACTGCGATAACATCACCACTTTCTATTGAAATTGGTGATTTTTCTTTAAATGCGTGGAGCCTCCTTGTTGGGACGATCGCCTTTTCCCTCCTGGCAATCGGAAATTACAAAATTCTGGAAAGGGTTTTTATTGGGCTGGTAGCATTAATGAGCCTTTCTTTTTTGATAACCGCTTTTCTTGTAAAACCGGATATCGTTGAAATATTAAAGGGTTTGTTAATTCCTTCTACGAGTTCTGCGGATATTTTGACCGTTATAGCATTGGTTGGGACAACCGTGGTGCCATATAATTTGTTTTTACATGCTTCTTTGGTAAAAGAAAAATGGAAGCACCCATCCGATTTAAAAATCGCTAGAAAGGAGCTTTCCTGGGCAATTGTTTTAGGAGGTGTAGTTTCTATGGCAATTGTTATTAGTGCTGCAGCCGTTAATTTAGATAATGTAACTTCCGCGGCTGATCTTGCGGTAGGTTTGAGACCTTTGTTCGGGGACTTTGCAACCTGGTTTATAGCCATTGGTTTATTGGCGGCAGGAATCACTTCATCCATCACTGCGCCTCTGGCTGCCGCATATGTTGTAAGAGGTTTTTTTGGTTGGGAGAAGGGTTTAAAATCACGAAAATTTAAAGCAGTATGGGCTGCGATCTTATTATTGGGAATATTTTTCTCCTCAATTCAGCTAAACCCCATTGAGATCATCAAATTTGCCCAGGTTGCTAACGGCTTACTTTTGCCTGTAATTGCAATTTTCTTATTTTGGATTGTAAACAAAACATCTGTTTTGGGAGAATATCGCAATACCTTAAAACAAAATGTACTTGGAATTATAATAATAGGAATAACTATTTTTCTCGGTGCTAAATCTATTTATACTGTTTTTCAGAATTTTTAGACATATTTAATATGAATCGACTATTTAGTGTTTAGAGTACCTAAAGCTTGAATTACATGGAGTTAAATGAAAAAATGAAAGCGGCTCATTTTAATTAAAACAGATGTGTTTATATGGAATTGTCAGTTTCTATGAACAAAATTAAAATATTTACCATCTTGTATTATCTGTAAAATAGAAGCCGCCATACCTTCAGGCAATATGGCTACTCAAAATTTTATGAACTGATTTGTTAAAGGATTTCTTAACTTTAGATATTTTATGCACTCAAACCTTTATGAACTAATTCGTTAGACTATGAATAATATACATCTCAATTGTGATTTAGGTGAAGGAGGAAACTATGATGCGGAATTAATGCCGCTGATCTCCGCCTGCAATATCGCTTGCGGAGGACATGCCGGAACGCTGGAAAGCATGCATCACACTGTAATGCTCGCTATGGAAAACAAGATTGAAATAGGGGCTCATCCATCGTATCCGGATAAGGAAAATTTTGGCAGAATATCAATGAAAATTTCTAACGAAGATTTAAAGCTTTCCATAGTAGCGCAAATTTTGAGTTTAAAACAAATCGCTGAAGCAGAAGGTGGAAAACTCACCCATATTAAACCTCATGGAGCCCTGTATAATGATGCGGCAAAAGATGAAAATATCGCCAGAATTGTGATCGATTCTATACTGGAATTTGAAGAAAATTTTTCGATTTACTCACCTCAAAATTCGGTGATTTCCAAACTTGCTGAAGGTAAAATAAAAGTAATTTATGAAGCCTTTGCAGATAGGAATTACAACGAAAATTACAGCCTGTTTTCCCGTTCAAAACCCAATGCATTGATTACTCAAAAAGAGCTTGTTTTTCAGCATCTTTTATCTATGTATTCCGATAAAAAAATCACCTGTGAAAGCGGACAAAAATTAGACTGTAATGCCACTACTTTTTGTCTGCATAGTGACACTCCAAATTCGGTTGAAATTCTAAAATATCTTCATCAAAAACTCCGCGAAAATAATATTCAAATTCTGCATTCATGAACAGTGAATTTCCCCGGATGAGAGCGATGGGGGAGCGTGCGATCCTGATTGAATTTGAACCTGAAATAAGTGAAAAAACCCTTGAAAAGGTCTTATTTTACAAAAATAAAATTGAAGATCATTATTTTAAAGTAAAAGTTGAGGTAATAAACACATATAACTCGTTATTAGTTTATTATGTTTACACAATAGAGAATGTCTATGATGAGGTTTTGACCTTAAAAGGGCTGTTTGAGGGAACTAAGATAACAAAAAATACCACAGTACAACTTTATAATATTCCGGTGTGTTATGATACCGAATTCGGTTTGGATCTGAAGTTGATATCCCGGGAAAAAAACCTCTCCCTGGATCAAATTATCCGGTTGCATACACAACCAATTTACACGGTTTATTTCATAGGTTTTTTACCCGGTTTTCTATACCTGGGTGGTCTTGATAAAAAGCTTCAGATCTCCCGAAAAATTCATCCCCGAATGGAGGTCCAAAAAGGGGCTGTTGGGATAGGTGAAAATCAGACAGGAATTTACCCAAAATCCAGTCCGGGAGGATGGCAGATAATAGGTAATTCCCCGGTGCCTCTTTTTGATAAAAACAGGCTTCCTCCATGTGAGATTTCAGCAGGTGATAAAGTGAAATTTTATCAGATTTCAAAAAGTGAATTTCTGAAGATTTCAGAAGAAATTAAAGAAGGAAAATTTCAATTTAAAAAGGTGGATTATGAAGGCGGAAATTGAAGTTTTACAACCGGGATTATTTTCCACCATTCAGGATCCCGGGAGAAGAGGATTTCTGAAATATGGCATTCCAATGAGCGGTGTTATGGATTTCTATGCAGCCAAATTTGCCAACCTAATTTTGCGAAATAATCCTGATTCTGCAGTCCTTGAAATTACACAAATGGGTCCGAAATTAAGATTTTCTCACCCCGTTAAAATCTCAATTTGTGGCGCTTTGCTTTCTCCAAAAATCAATAATTTTCCGATACAGAATAATAGAGTTTACAAAATTGAGGCCGGTGATGAATTAAGTTTTGGAAAACGAGAAGTGGGCTGCAGGGCATATTTGGCAATTTCCGGAGGCTTCAAAACCAAAAAAGTATTGAAAAGCCGAAGTTGGTTTGAAGGCGTTACAGATAATTTTAAATTAATCAAGTCGCTAAAACTACCTTATGAATCTACAAATGAATCTAAAACCGAAACGAATACTTCCATAAAATTCATATCAGAATACCTGGCGACATCAGAAATCGAGGTTTTTCCAGGTCCTGAATTTGATTTACTTTCTGAAAGTGAGCAGGAAATACTGAGATCCCATAATTTTTCTATCGATAAAAACAACAACAGAATGGCCATTCAATTACAGGAAATCGTAGAAAATACGCTGAAGCCAATTATTACAGGGCCGGTATTGCCGGGAACAGTTCAGCTCACTCCTTCAGGAAAATTGATCGTGTTAATGCGGGATTGCCAAACAACGGGAGGTTATCCCAGGGTGATACAATTAAGTGAAACAGGAATGAATAAGATTGCACAAAAAATTATAGGAGAGTGCGTAAGTTTTGCTTTTTTGGGATAGTTCCTAATTTCAACGAAAGCTTGTGTTTTATAAAAAAAAGTGTCGTTGTTGTGTTTAAGAAATATTAACAGCCCTACCTGGAAATACTTCACACTTAAAACGACACTTTTACCCAAAAAGTAAGAAAGCTAACTAAATTACAGCACAAATATATTAGATGAATAAAAGTTTCACAAGGGGAAAAAACCCCTTTATTTATTGGGAAAGATCTTTTATGCTATAATTTATATACATTTATCTTAACATTGCCTTAAGAACAATAAGGTGTGTTAATAATTTAAGATAAAATATAGATTATGAAAAAACCAAAAAAATGTATTAGTGTTGAAAGTGCAAAAAAGCTTCAAAAAAAATGGAAAGAATCCAGGGCAAAGGATATAGATTTGGTACAAGGTTACCAGGATACTCGCGAATTCTGGTATAGTGTAGAGGAACTTCAGGAATATTTGGATTATGTGAAGAGAAAATCTTTGGATCAAAAGATTTTAAATCCGGGAATTCGCATCTATTTTGGGGCATATCAAAAATCTTCGATCAGGAATAGTTATGCCACTGTTTTTCTTGCACCTACCAAAGCGCGACCAGTTCTTTCTGAGGGTGAAGATGAAACTTCAGTTAATGCCGAAAATAATTATCTTATTGAGCCCTTCAATGAATCTTCCGGAGGCATGCCTCCCTTCACATATTAAACCAAGCAAGCATGTTTGAATATTTTATAGAGAATAAGTTATTTGTTGCTAATATATTTGAATTGTTGGCTGCTTTGGCGGGAACCTATTATCTTAATAAAACAAAGACCCGGGATATAGGATTAAAATTATTCGTTTATAACCTCTGGTTTATTTTGCTTATTGAAATAATTGGAATGTATGCCGCATGGAATTATTTTGATGAATATAAGACCTTTCCAGGCTTAAAGAACTCGGTTTTAACAAGTAATTATTGGCTCTTCAACTCGGCTAAAATTATTTTTCTTACGGTATTTTTTAATGTATTTATAAGCCAGATAAGCTCTTTTCGGCTGAAGAATTTCCTGTATGGATTAACCTTGTTTTTTATAATAAGTTCACTTTCAAATTATATTTATTCAGACATTTTTTTTAAAGGTTTTTCTTCCTATACAACAATCTCAGGTAGTCTTATACTCCTGATTTGTATAGGGAGTTTTTATTATGAAATGCTCCTTAGTGACAAAATATTAAATTTTTATAAAAATTTACCTTTTTACATCTCCATAGGAGCAATGGTGTGGCATTTAAGCATAACTCCAATTTTTATTTACAATCGTTATCTCACCAGGACAAATCCGGAATTCGTTAATTTTCATATAGATTATCTTAGATACGCGAATATTTTTATGTACTCCTGTTTTGCAATTGGTTTTTTAATTTGCTCTCCAAAAAGGATTTTTTTTAGGTATATCAAAGAAACTTAAGTATAAATTTTTAAATTTGGAGATTCGGAGAT
>ERZ1284729.53-NODE-53-length-18959-cov-9.368017_pt1 | contig 18959 bp, 16 predicted proteins | sample MGYA00454602_ERZ1284729 | MGnify/ENA primary metagenome ERZ1284729 (study PRJEB36292, sample SAMEA5787381) | metagenome | biome: Arctic soil; feature: perennial spring outflow channel; material: sediment | place: Canada | collected 2017-07-08 | depth 0.05 m ... | reverse complement strand
CCGGGTGAAATATAGAGATGAGATCCTTCAACACCAAATCCGGCCGGTTGGGCGCAAGCTCATAATATAAAACCCCGCCGGTTTCCCCTGTAGTATTGCTGTAAGTGAAAATTTTTCGATTTTTTACCGAGTCAAACTGCTTATAATGTGAAGAAGTCTCCATCAAATGCTCGTAGGATTTAAATTGTCCAGGGGCCACCCAAAATTCTGTGTTTTGAGCTTCGCTTAAAACGGTTTCAAAGGCAAGTGCCATACTGCCGCTTCCTTTGGTGTCGGCATATATATATTCAGCATTCGCATCTTTTATAAACTGGGCCTGCCAGGCATTTCCATACGGAACATACCATTGATCCTTATACATAGAACCGCTTAAAACACTGGGTTTTTCCGCAGACGATCTCGCCAATTCTTTGGCATCATTATAAGCTGTTTCCACTTTATTAAATAGCTGTACAGCTTCTTCTGAAAGATTGAAAAAAGCGCCAAAAAATTTGATCCATTCGGCTTTCCCCAGAGGGGATTCTTCTATCCAATCGCCGTTAAAAACCACCGGGATTCCGCTTTTTTCGATGGTATTAAAGGTTTTGTTGTTTCCGTTTACGGCAAAGCCAATCACTACATCAGGTTCTAAGGAAATCAGGACTTCGGTATTAATCGCTTCATTTTTACCCAATTCGGTGATTTTATTCTCTTTGATGCGTTGCCTGGTTTTTTCTGAAGAAATATAATCCAGGCCGGGGAAACCAACCAGGCTTCTTTCCCGGTTTAAAGCTTCAAGGGAGGGAATATGGGTTGTGGAAGTCACTACTATTTTGGTTACAGGAACATTGATCCGGTGATCGTATTTAATTTTTGACGGAACTTTCGACTCATTTTCTACCAACAAATAAGTATAAGTTTTATCAGCTTCGGGCCAGGGGTTTTTTATGTTTAAAATTTTATATCCCTCATATTGAACAATCGTAAATCCTTTGGCGTAATTGACAGTTAATGTATCTCCCGCTTGATTTAAATCGGAAGGGTTTTTTCTGTCAGTTTTACAGGCAAAAATGAATAAGATCGAAAAAAATAGAAATAAAAGGCGTTTCAACAAGATTCGGTTTTAGTTTTCAAAAGTAAGATTAATTAAAATTTTACTCACCAAAGAAACAAAAATGTTTAAGTTTGCACTGAAATTTTGGTTTGAAACGGTATTATAAAAAAATATAACAACCGAATCGATTAAAAGGGAATCAGGTCAATCAAAGTTAGAAGTTGGAATTTAGAAGTACGAAGTTTTTTTACTTCTAACTTCGTTTTTCGTACTTCGTACTTCGATTAATCCTGAGCTGTTCCCGCAACTGTAAGCTTAGTCCCGATATTTATCAGGATGCTTGTTGTTACTACTTCTAAAACCACTGTCCCGAAACTAAAGGGATGGGAAGGTAAACAACAAGACGCAAGCCAGGAAACCTGCCACATTTCACAAAAAATGTCAAACTTTCGGGATAAAAGTTTGGTGTAGTTTACTACATCTTTTTTCCTGGTTAAAATTTATTGTATGTACAAAAAATTATGGATTTGTGGTGCATTCCTGTGCACTGGTTTGTCGTATGCACAGCAAACCGAAACAGAAGTTGAATCTTTGGACGAAGTGGTCCTTATTGATTCAAAATTTGAACTGAAGCGTGAAAACAGCGGAAAAGTGGTTACTAAAATAACCGCCGATGACCTGGAAAAAAGCCGTGGACAAAGCATCCCGGAAATAATTAACCGGGTAAGCGGGATTGAGATCAATGGTTCCAGAAGCAACGACGGTCTTAATCTGGGTTATTATGTGCGCGGAGGAAGGAACCGTCAGGTTGTGATCATGGTAGACGGAGTCCAGTTAAGTGACCCATCGGCTATATCAAACGATTTTGACTTAAGGCTATTGCCAATGGATCAGGTAGCTTCAATTGAAATTATAAAAGGAGCTTCCAGCACGCTCTATGGTTCCGGAGCTGCAACTGCTGTTATCAGTATTACCACAAAAGAGCCGGTGGATAAAAAAATAGGCCTTCAATTACAATCGACCCTGGGAACAAATCAAACTCAGAAGGATCAGGATTATAAGCTTGCTCAATTTGACAATGCAGTTGGCGTGAGCGGAAGATTGTCAAAATTTGACTATCAGCTGAATTTCAACCATCGGTATTCAGATAATATGTCGGCTATAAAACCTGCCGATGAAAATGAGGGTTTTGAAGATAATCCTTTTTCAAAATACAATATTTATGCCCGGCTGGGTTATAAAATAAACGACCAATTGAAGTTTTATGTCTATGGGAATTTTGATAAATTCAATTCATCTTTTGACAATTCCTTTATGTATGCCGATGCGGATAATGAGCTTAAAAGCGAGCAATTCAGGACAGGCAGCCATTGGGAAGCAACCTATAATAATGGAAGTTTTATTTTTAACGATAGTTATACCGAGTTGAACAGGGAAGTGATTTCCGATTATCCGAATAAATATGACGGTAAGGTGTATGCTTTTGATGCCTATAACAAATATGTCTTTAGCCAGAAAATCCATACAATTCTTGGAGTAAATGGAATTTTCAGCGATTTTAACAGTTTCGGTATTCCTTATGGAGAAACTGAATTTCAACAGGCAGTTAGTGATAAAACAGCCAATTTTGAAATTGTGGATCCTTATGTGAATGCAGTATATGTTTCCGGCTTTGGTTTCAATTTGAATGCCGGAACAAGACTGAACATTCACAGCGAATACGGGAATCATTGGGTTTATAATGTGAACCCATCTTATACGTATCACTTAAAAGAAGGCTATTTAAAAGCCCTGACTTCTTACAGCACTGCATATATCACACCTTCACTTTATCAGCTTTTTGCCCCGAATTACGGAAATCCTGATCTAAACCCTGAGGAAAGTTCTACGTTCGAAGCCGGATTGGAATTCCAATCTAAAAAAATGACTCTAAGCGCGGTATACTTCAGGAGAAATACCGAGAATTTTATTGATTTTGTAACTGTGGATCCTGTAAATTATATTTCAGAATATCAAAATGTTCAGGAAGAATTCAGTGCGAGTGGAGTGGAAGTGGAGTTCAGATTGGAGCTGCTTAACAATCTGGATTTTACAGGAAATTACACCTTTACTGAAGTTGATGAAAAGTTCGCGCTTCGTATTCCCAAACATAAAATAAATGCCCGGCTGGGCCTTGGCATTGCAAAAAACACCTTTACATCATTGAGCTATCAGTTCAATGATGACAGAACCGATTCATTTTATAACAATAATACTTTTGAAAATGAACTGGTTGTACTGGAGAGTTTTGGAGTGCTGGATTATTATATCAGTCATCAGGTAAATGATCATCTTAAAATATTTGCTGGGGTGAATAATCTTACCAATGAGAAATATGAGGAGATCTTTAGATTTAATACGCGTGGAAGGAATGCACGACTTGGCCTGGCTTTAAATTTCTAAAGTTGAGATGAATATTTTATTAAAAAAGGGTTTCGATTTAATCGAAACCCTTTTTTATTAAATGCAAATTACTGGTTATTTTTCAATAACTGTGGGGTTTTATCTATATACATTTTTTGATAATCAATCTGGTCCATCCCACTTTCACCAACCGGTTTAAAGATCTCAATGCCAGTAGGAATAGAGATCCTGTTCCCCAGAATAACATCAATGGCTACTTTGAGAAAAGGTTCATTTGGTTCGCCCAGCATTCCAAGGTTTTCAAAATCTTCGCTAATTTGAAAATCAGGAGTTAACCCATTAATATAATCTGATACTCCTTCTGAATTTGTCGATTTCAATACCAAAGGCTGAATTGCATATGTATGATTTGGATTCGCATTTAACCTTCCAAAATTTGGGGAATCGTATAAGGTTACTGAAGCCTGGAATTTCCCTGTAGTGGTTTCCCCAATCTGAACAACATTAATATATGGTTTTAAACCATTAATCAACAGTTCACTTGCTGAAGCAGATCTTGAAGTGGTTAAAATAAAAACCCTTTCTAAATTAAGACTATTGATCAGTTCCCCGGTATTTAAGGTTGTATTGAACTTATTTAAAAGTCTTGTTCTTAAATCATCTGTACTTTCAAAATAAGCCTGATATTCTGCATTCCATTGTTCTTTCGTAAAAATTTCACCGGCGAATTGTCCGGTGATCATTGAAGCCAGGTCTGTAGCCGTTCTTACAGATCCACCTCCGTTGTAACGCAAGTCAAGAACAAGCTCTGTAACACCCTCGGCTTTAAATTCCCCGAAAGCAGCGTTTAATTGAGGGTCAAAGTCTGAAGTAAAACTGGTGTAAAAAATATAGCCTACTTTTTTACTGTCGACATCCAATGTTTTTGAAACCAAAACAGGGTTTGTGGTATATTCTTGTTTTTTCAAAGTAACGGAAACTCCCGTTGGAGTAATAGAACTGCCATTTAAAGTGGCCAGGCTAATGTCATAGATTTCGGGGGCCAATAAATCACTATAATTTGAATCGGTTAATTGTTCACCGTCTATAGTGTTAAAAATATCCCCTCTTTTAATACCCTGCGCTTCTGCTGACGTCCCGGGAAGTACATAGCGCACATATCCAAATATTTCGGAGCAACTTTCGCAGTAACGAACCAAACCAAATGAAAGCCCGTTGGTAGTACTTATTCCGCTAAATAGATTTTCGAGTTCTACATAATCATCCACCAAAAAGCTAAACCTATCCTGAGGCGCAAGTAATCCATCATAGAATAAATCTTCAGGAGTTGCGAAATTGTCTAAGAAGTCGTTTCGTTCAGTCTGGGTTGGGAAAAAATCATTTGCCAATTCAGGCACATCCGCTTTATAGAGATATATTTCATTCAATCCACGATAAATAAAATTTTCAACCGTAAGATCCCGATCTTCAACTATAGGTTTGACAAGAGCATCATCGGTATCGTCGGAACAGGATATGAGCAATCCTCCAAAAAGCAGGGTGAATAAAACCAGTTTGTAAATTTTCATAAAGGCTGTAATTGATTATAAAATTATGTTCCTAAAAGTAATCACTATATTGTGAAATCAAAAAAAAATGTAACAAATTAATATTTCATTCGTCGTTAATATTAGGAGGTCCTAACCAATCAAATATAAATGAATCAAAACACCTTCATTAGTTTAATTAATCCTGTAAAGGATAAAATGTATCGGTTGGCACTGCGCTTGCTTATATCTAAAGAATCGGCTGAGGACGCTACCCAGGAGGTCTTTTTGAAATTGTGGAACAGGAATGAGAAGATCAAAGATTATGCCAATTTAGAGGCTTTTGCGATGACGGTAACCCGAAATTATTGCCTGGACCAATTAAAATCGAAGCAAAATAGCAATTTAAAAATGATTCACAATAATTATGAAAGTCATGAACGTTCCATCCACGATCAACTGGAAACAACCGATGAATTAGCGCAGGTTTCAAAGATTTTAGAAGGTTTGCCGGAACAGCAAAAAATAATTTTTCAGTTAAGAGATATTGAGCAGTATGAATTTGAAGAAATAGCTGAAATCACCAAAATGAAAGAAACAGCTATTAGAGTGTCACTTTCAAGAGTACGAAAAAAAATAAGGGAAGAATTGTTAAAAAAACACAGCTATGGAATTAAATAAATTGGAATCCCTGCTAAAAAAATATGAGGAGGGAAATACAACTCTGGCCGAAGAAAAGCAGTTGCGGGATTATTTTTCTTCAGAAGAAATACCAGCGCATTTAAGGAGTTATAAAATGATATTTGCATTTGCAGCAAATGAAAAAAACAGGACTTATCCAGGTAAGCCCCAATTAACTTCCAAAAAAGGACAATTTTTCTTCATTGGAATTGCGGCAAGCATTCTTTTGGCAATTGGTGTTTTTACCTGGCAAAACAACATCCGGGAAGAATTACCTGAACATAATCTGGGGACCATTGAAGATCCTCAGGAAGCTTATCAAAAAACCAAGGAGGCTCTGCAAATGGTGGCAGAAGTTTTTAATGACGGCAGGGAAGATTTGGAATATTTAAATGAATTCAATAAAACCAAAAACAAATTTATTAACAATCAATAAAAAATAAGATTATGAAAAAGTCAATAATTGTAATATTAGTATGTCTGGTATCATTTGCAGGTTATTCTCAGAATTTTGCAAAATATGAGAATATGAAAGAAGTAGATGCCATGATCATGACAAGCAAGATGTTTAAACTCCTGGCCAAAGTAGATTTAAGCTCTACAGATCCGGAAGCGCAGCAATACATCAAATTAATTGAGAACCTAAAGGAAATACGGATGTACACGACAAATCAGTCTGCTATTCGTACCCAAATGGCTGCCGATGTCTCTAGCTATTTAAACAAAGGATCCCTGGAGCAACTGATGAGGGTAAATGAAGATGGAAAAAGCATAAAATTTTATTCTAAACCTGGCAGAAATGAAAACTTTGTAAGCGAGCTCTTTATGTTTATGGAAGGTGAAAAAGACGGAAAACCCATTGCAGTTATTCTTAGTATTACCGGAGATATTGATTTAACGCAATTGTCAAAACTGGCTACCGATCTAAAAGTTCCGGGGGCTGAGGAATTGAAAAAAGTAAATAAAAAATCGTAGTTATGAAATTATTGAAAATCCTAAGCATTTTTTGTTTTAGCCTGTTGGCAATAGCTTGTAATAATGGGCAAAGTTTGCAGGAATATTATGTTACCAATCAAGAAAACAGTGATTTTGTGGCCGTTGATATCCCCGCAAGTATGTTCGCCAAGTCAGGATCTTTGGAGCCGGAGCAACAAAAAACCCTGGAGAGTATTAAAAAAATCAATGTGTTGGCTATTCCAACAAAAGCTGAAAATAAGGAAATCATTGAATCTGAAAAAAACAATATTTCTGAAATTTTAAAAAATGAAAAATATCAGTTGTTGATGAAATATGGCGGCAGCAATGCCCGGCTGGAAGTGTATTATACAGGAGATGAAGTAGCTGTAGATGAAATAATTGTTTACGGATTTGATGAAAACCGGGGAATGGGAATGGCGCGTATTTTGGGAGATAATATGAACCCAAGTGATATTCTTGTACTTATAAAATCCCTTGAAAAGGGGGATATAGATATGAATGGTTTAAAAGGAATTACCACTCTGTTCACAGAGAAACCTGTCATTAAGTAATTTATTTTTATAAAGAAATACCCCCGGAATCTTGTTTAGGTTTCGGGGGTTTTCTTTTGATGTGAATGCTCTTATATCCCGGTATAATTTTGAGGGGTAATAGATTTTAATTCATCTTTTATCTCTTGGGTAACGTTCAGGGTTTCAATAAAATTGGCCATACTTTCTTTTGTAATAGTCTCATTAGTTCGGGTCAAGCCTTTAAGAGCCTCATATGGGTTAGGATATGCTTCCCGTCTCAAGATGGTTTGAATAGCCTCTGAAACCACAGCCCAATTGTTTTCCAGATCTTGTTCAATCTTTCCCTGGTTGAGCAACAGTTTGTCCAGGCCTTTCAGGGTAGATTGAAATGCGATCATAGTATGACCAATAGGCACTCCAATATTTCTTAAAACCGTGCTATCGGTTAGATCGCGTTGTAAACGGCTTATGGGTAATTTTGCAGATAAATGCTCAAAAATAGCATTTGCCATACCTAAATTTCCTTCGCTATTCTCAAAATCGATCGGGTTAACTTTATGTGGCATCGCCGAAGATCCAACCTCTCCCTCGGTTATTCTCTGTTTAAAATATTCCATGGAGATGTAAGTCCACATATCCCGGTCTAGATCTATTATTATTGTGTTAATACGTTTCAAGGCATCAAAAATGGCCGCCATATGATCGTAATGCTCAATTTGGGTTGTGGGGAATGAGTGGTGCAGGCCCAATACATTTTGGACAAAATTTGAACCAAATTCCTTCCAGTTTTCTCCAGGATAGGCTACTTTATGCGCATTGTAATTCCCGGTAGCACCACCAAATTTTGCGGCGTATGGAATATCATTCAAAAGATCAAGCTGTGCTTCAATTCGGGTAAAAAACACTTCTATTTCCTTTCCCAAACGGGTGGGAGATGCAGGTTGACCATGGGTTCTTGCAAGAAGGGGAATTTTTTCCCAATCCAGACTCAAATTGGCTAATTTATTTTGGATTTTTTCTATTAATGGCATATAAACGTTTGTTACAGCCTCCTTCAAACTTAACGGAATGGCTGTATTATTGATATCCTGGGATGTTAGTCCAAAATGTATAAATTCCTTATACTTGCTCAATTCCAGTACCTCAAACTTTTCTTTTATGAAGTATTCAACTGCTTTTACGTCGTGATTGGTTATTTTTTCAATCTCTTTTATTGCAGCGGCGTCAATAGTTGTGAAATTCTCATAGATATTCCTCAGTTCTGAAAAAATTTTGTGATTGACAGATTCCAATTGAGGCAAAGGCAGTTCGCACAAGGCTATAAAATATTCAATTTCAACCCTTACTCGATATTTTATAAGCGCTTCTTCACTAAAATAAGTAATTAAATCCTTTGTTTTTTGATGGTATCTCCCATCTATTGGTGAAATTGCAGTAAGAGGTGTCATTATTATTGGTTTAAAATTGAATCAGTAAAGATAAGTTTTTAACAAAGGCTAAAAAGGCTGGTCTCAGGATATTTTAATTCAAAATTTAAATATTAAAATATGGGAAGGCCTATTTGGAAAGAACTGTTTTTTTAAAAGAAATTTCAATCCATCAGAATGTTGACCAATTTTGGAACCCCAATTGAAGCTTTTTCTTTTATTATAGTGAGATTCGGACTAGAATTTATGGTTGGATTTGGATCAATAAAATAGATGGGAGTTTCTTCTTTCACAAAATCCACAAGCGCTGCGGCAGGATAGACCTGCATTGAAGTCCCAATAATAATCAAAATATCAGCCTGTTGGGTTAATTCAACAGCTTTCGAAAACATGGGAACAGCTTCTCCAAACCAAACCACGTGAGGCCTTAACTGGTATTTATATTCACAAAAATCGCCAATTTTCAGATCTTTCTTCCAGTCCATTATCAGGTCTTCGTCAAAAGTGCTTCTAACTTTTAATAATTCGCCGTGCAAATGGATCACTTTTTCGCTGCCGGCCCGCTCGTGTAAATCATCTATATTTTGTGTGATGATGCTTACCCGGAATTTCTCTTCAAGCTTAGCGAGATAATAATGCGCAGGATTTGGATTTACTTCCAGCAATTGTTGGCGCCGAAGATTATAAAAGGCAAGGACCTTCTTCATATTATTTTCCCACCCAACCGGGGAAGCAACTTCCATAATGTCATGGTCTTCCCATAATCCATCAGAATCCCTAAATGTTTTTATACCGCTTTCTGCGCTTATTCCCGCGCCGGTAAGTATCACAATATGTTCCATTTTTTCAGAAAAGTTTATTCATATTTGAACTTCATCGTAAATTAGGATTTTAATAGTTACTATCAAAATTGAGTGGAAAATATAGGATGAAATGAAAGAAAAAAAACAATTCAGAAGAATATACATAGGGTTGATTGAAAGCATTTAATACTAACTGACAACTTAAACTATTCAACCTATCTTTGCCGCAATAAAATAATATGAGTTTTAAACTTTACGCTTCCCCTTTACAAGGATTTACCGATTTTCGGTTTCGAAATGCCTTTCATCAATACTTTGGAGGTATTGACACCTTTTATGCCCCTTACATTCGGTTGGATGGAAAAATGGTTGTTAAGGTGTCTTATGAACGCGATATTTTGCCTGAAAACAATACAACCCCGGAGTTAATTCCGCAGGTAATAACAAATGATGCTGATGAATTTTTGTTTGTCGCAAAATATATTCAGCAATTTGGATATAAAGAGCTCAACTGGAATCTGGGTTGTCCTTATCCTATGGTGACAAAACGCGGTATGGGTTCCGGATTGATCAGTGATCCCGATAAAATTGACCATATTCTCAACCGGGCCCATTCAGAAACAAACATCATAGTATCCATGAAAATGCGGATGGGTTATGAAAACAGCGATGAAATTCTCAACGCCTTGCCTGTTTTAGATAAATATCCCCTGAAAAATATTGCAATTCACGCCCGGATTGGAAAGCAACTTTATAAAGGAGGTGTAGATCTGGACGCATTCCAAAAATGTATAGACAATACAAAACACACCTTGTATTACAATGGTGATATCACTTCTGTTGCTGAATTTAAAAGCAGGCAAGAGCGTTTTCCTGTGATTGACAACTGGATGATTGGGAGAGGTCTTATTGCCGATCCTTTTCTGCCGGGGATGATAAAAAATAATACATACGAACATCCTGAAAACAGATGGGAAATATTCAGTCAATTTCACGATACCATCTACGAGCAGTATGACGCAGCCTTATCCGGTCCAGTTCCTATTAAAATGAAAATGCAGGGTTTTTGGGGATACTTTTCCCAATCGTTTTCAAATCCGCAGAAAACTTTTAAGAAGATCAAAAAAGCAAATAATGCGATCAAATATAAACAAGCCGTTAGAGAAATTCTAAAAAGCGAACAATAAGCTACCTTTGTCAGCATTTAATTTAACCCACAATTTTGAAAGACATCTTACTCATTACCCCGCCTTTTACCCAATTAAATACGCCTTATCCCGCAACGGCGTATTTAAAAGGATTTTTAAACACAAAAAAAGCAACTGCTTTTCAAATGGATCTGGGTATTGAAGTTATTTTGGAACTTTTTTCCAAAAACACCTTCAGGGAATTGTTTGACATCGCTTTTGAAAAGGATTCGATTATTTCCGAGAATTGTGAACGCATTTTTGCTTTAAAAGACCAATACCTGCAGCCATTGGATGAAGTGATCCGGTTTTTGCAAGGAAAAAACCAAACCTTCGCGAGGCAAATTTGCACAGATAATTTTTTGCCCAGGTCATCCCGTTTTGAACAGCTGGATGATATGGATTGGGCATTTGGTTCTATGGGAATGCAGGATAAAGCAAAACATATAGCTACGTTGTACCTAGAGGATCTTTCCGATTTTATTATTGAATGTATTGACGATAATTTTGGCTTTAGCCGTTATGCCGAGCGATTAGGACGAAGCGCCAATTCCTTTGACGAACTATATGAACAACTACAAACGGAACCTACCTTTATAGATGATATCACTTTACGAATTCTTGAAGAAAAATTAAAAACGGTAGAACCCAAATTAATTTGTATTTCCGTTCCCTTTCCTGGGAATTTATACAGTGCTTTTCGTTGCGCCCAATTTATAAAAGCCAACTATCCAAATCTTCCTGTTTCAATGGGAGGTGGATTTCCGAATACTGAACTGCGCTCTGTTTCAGACACCCGGGTTTTTGAGTTCTTTGATTACATCACCCTCGATGATGGGGAATTGCCCATAGAACTTTTGATATCCAATGTTTTGGATCCTTCATCAGAAAATCCGGATCACGATCTATTCAAAAGAACATTTTTACTTGAGAACGGAGAAGTTACTTATAAAAACAGTTCAACAAGATGTGACTACAGACAAAGTGAGGTGGGCACGCCAGATTATTCAGATCTGCTGCTAGCCGATTATATTTCGGTAATAGAAATTGCCAATCCAATGCATAGCCTTTGGAGTGATGGGCGCTGGAATAAACTCACCATGGCCCACGGTTGCTATTGGGGAAGATGCACTTTCTGTGACATTTCGTTGGATTATATTAAAATCTACCAACCCGTTACTGCCAGGTTATTAGTGGATAGAATGGAAGAACTCATCGCGCAAACAGGGGAAAATGGTTTTCATTTTGTTGATGAAGCAGCACCACCATCGCTGATGAAAGCACTGGCACTTGAAATTATTAAACGAAAGCTGAGTCTAACCTGGTGGGCTAATATTCGGTTCGAAAAGAACTTTACACGAGATCTTTGTGTGTTGCTCAAAGCCTCCGGATGTATCGCTATTTCCGGCGGGCTTGAAGTAGCTTCAGACCGCTTGCTTAAATTGATAGAAAAAGGCGTTACCGTGGAGCAGGTGGCGCAGGTCACGCGCAATTTAACCGAAGCCAACATTATGGTTCATTCCTATTTAATGTATGGCTACCCAACACAAACGGTACAGGAAACCGTGGATAGTTTGGAAATGGTACGGCAACTTTTTGAAATTGGTGTTTTACAATCAGGATTCTGGCATCAGTTTGCATTGACGGCGCACAGTCCCATAGGCTTAAATCCTTCAGAATATGGGATCACGCCAATTTTAAAAGACATTACATTTGCTAATAATGACGTTGATTTTATTGATAAAACAGGAATTGATCACGGTAAATTCAGCTACGGGCTAAAGAAATCACTCTTTAATTTTATGCACGGAATTGGATTTGAAATGCCGTTACAGGAATGGTTTGATTTCAAAATTCCGAAGACACAGATCAAATCAAACTTAATTCAAAGTTATTTAGAATCTGACCCCAACTTTAACATACAACCTACCGCAAAGATCATATGGTTAGGCGGAATGCCGTTGATTGATGAACAGATAAAAACCAAAAGAGGTATAACCAGGCACCAGCTTAAAATGACATTTCATGATACCACTGAAACATTTCAGATAATTATGGAAAAAGAAATGGGGGAATGGCTGTTAAATGTTTTGGAGCAATTAACGCCTCATCAAGAGAAACAAACTTCTTTTGCGCAATTAAAAAACGATTTTGAAACTCATTTTGAGGATTTTGAATTGTTTTGGTTTTCAAAACCGATCCGTCAATTAAAAGAGCACGGATTGCTGGTTTTATAATTGCTTTATTATTTTTTTTGAATTTGCCGAAATTGGATGTATTCCCAATGTCTAGTCCTGAAATATGGCTACAGGTTAAAATTGATTTTACACTGTTAATTTATAGACCATATTTGGTGTTTTATGTCTAAAGACAAAAGTAATCTTATTTCATTATACAATTTATTGGCATTTTTTGTACCTCTTTTGGCGTTGGCGAAGGCCAGCGAAAGAACGAGGTGCATTTTTTTCTTTTTTGTAATAAACTTCAATATAAAAAAATAGTAGAAACTTATAGGAAGGTAGCGCTGGGGTATAGCCAGTATTGTAGTGTATTTATTTCGCTTCGTTTAAGAGATCATAGTTGATTTTAGTTTCTTCTCCATCGTACCATTCATTAAAACAATCAACTTTATCAATATTTTCTATAGGTTCTATTTTTTCAGTATTAGGATTAGCTACCCAAGCCTTCTTTATTTTAAAGTTAAACATATTTTTACTATCAGTATTTTCGACTAATGCTATTAAATTACCATTATGTTGATTTTTTATATCGAATTCACAATAACCAATTGTTACTTTTTCATTTTTATCAAAATTTGAAAATGATAAGGTGTCCAATACTTTGTAAGTTCTTTCTCTATCAGAGTCATACCAAATATTAGCATAAATAACAAGATCTTTTTTTTCATTACTTAAATGAAGAATACCATACTTAGGTTCAAAATCAATAGAATAAAAGGAAGTGTCAATTTTCTTTTTAAAATTGGCTAATTGATTTATTTTTTTGTAATCTTTAAACTGTATTCCAATAATTGATTCATTATGTTTTTCCTTACAGGCTACAATACTTATTATTGTTAAAAGAATAAGCAATTTTTTCATGTGATAATATTTTAATTTTTCAAGGGAATGTCTAGTCCTGAAATTTGGTTATAGGTTAAAATTGGTTTTTACGCTGTTTATTTAAATACCATATTCGGTGTTTTATAGTCTAAAGATAGGTGTAATCTTAAAACTTGACTAGTTCATTCATATGTATTCCTTTCTTGTATAAATTTAGAATAATTAAACTTTAAATAAACCATCGATTTTTTTTATACTAAATGTAAATAGTTCGAATAGTTTTATTAACTTTGAATTTCAAAGTACTTTTAAATGAAAAAAGAACAGGATTATATTAGAGATATTGCTGAGATACGTTCTATGATGGAGCGTTCCTCCAAATTTCTGTCCCTCTCTGGTTGGGCGGGAATCATGGCAGGTATTTATGCATTGTTAGGAGCCTATATTGCCTTCACATTTTTAAATTTTCGTCCGGAAGAATTATTTTATAGTACCTCAGGACCTTCTCCTTTCAACTTGACAAAGGTCATTTTGTTAGCCGTTACAATTCTTATTATGGCTTTAGGAACGGCTGTTTTCCTTTCTTACAAAAGAGCCAGTAAAAGGAATGAGAAACTTTGGAATCCTACAGCCAAGCAACTTTTGGCTAGTATGATGGTTCCCTTGGTTGTCGGCGGGATTCTGATTCTTTTAATGATCTTGAAGGGACTGATTGGTTTAGTCGTTCCATTTAGCTTATTGTTTTATGGCCTGGCCTTATTCAATGCCAGCAGATATACCTATCAAGAAGTGAAAATTTTAGGTCTTACAGAGATAATCCTGGGATTGATCAGCTCCTGGTTCGTTGAATACGGATTATTATTCTGGGCTTTGGGTTTTGGAGTAGTGCATATTATTTATGGTATTCATATGAATTATAAATACAAAAAGTGAAAATATCTTTAGATGGGTTACATAAAGCATTTGAAAGCAAGGTCAGGCTTGGTGTTATGTCAGCTCTGGCAGTGAATGACAGGATTGATTTCAGTTCCCTAAAGGAATTACTTGAGGTGACTGATGGCAATTTGGCAAGCCATCTTAAGGCTTTGGAAAAAGTAGAGTTTATTGGAGTGGAAAAGTCATTTATTGACAGGAAACCTAACACCAAATATTTTATGACTGTCAAGGGTAAAAAGGCCTTCAATGACCATCTTAGTGCATTGGAGAAGTTAATCAAATCACATAAATAAATTAGGAATATAAAAACCAATGTGAAGATGAGAAATGAGATCAAAAATAACCTAGACAATCCGGGGCAACTGGAAAAACTGTATCGGACTAACAAACTGTTTTTCAAAAAGGAGTTTAATCTTGTTTTTCCTGACATTCAGGAATCAACAACTGCACGGATATGGAAGGAACGGCTAAACTTTGAAAGTGAAGAAATTTCCTGGGGTACAAACAAAGAATTGATCTTTGTAATTATAGCTTCTTTCATTGCAGGCCTTATTGCAAAAATTCCTGAATTCACAAGCCTGGATCCTGAATATTTTTATCCCAGAAATATTGCTTTTGTGGTTTTTCCATTGCTGACGGCATATTTTGCCTGGAAACAAAAACTCCCAACCAAAAAACTGGTTATTGTTTCTTTGACCATTTTAGTTTCCGTGATCTTTATTAACCTACTCCCAAACAACGATAAAAGCGATACCCTGATCCTGTCATTCATTCACCTGCCATTGCTTTTATGGGCTATTTTAGGATTTACTTTCGTTGGGGGCAAGTGGAATAATTACCAAAGACGGCTGGAATTCCTGAGATATAATGGTGACCTTGTGGTAATGACTACAATTTTATTAATTGCCGGTGGTTTAATGACGGGAATTACCTTGGGATTATTTGAGCTCATTGATCTTTCCATTGAAGAATTCTACTTTAAATATGTAGCCATTTGGGGTCTTGCTGCTTCGCCAATTGTAGGAACCTACCTTGTTCAAACAAATCCTCAATTAGTAAACAAGGTTTCTCCGGTGATCGCGAAGGTTTTTACGCCATTATTGCTCATAATGCTTGTAATTTATCTGTTTGCGGTAATCTTCACAGGCAAGGACCCCTATAACGACAGAGAATTTTTATTGATTTTTAATGTTCTACTAATTGGCGTAATGGCAATAATCCTATTCTCAATTGCTGAAACCTCAAAAAATTCCAAAAATAAAATTGGAGCAATTGCGCTGCTGGGTCTATCTATAGTGACAATTATTGTGAATGGAATCGCACTATCAGCTATTGTTTTTAGAATTTCAGAATGGGGAATTACACCAAACAGGCTTGCAATTTTAGGCGGTAATGTCCTTATCATTATAAATCTTCTCATTGTGACTTACAGACAATTCCAGGTTATGAATGACAGCAGTAAAGTGGATAAGGTTGAAAAGAGTATTGCTTCTTATTTACCTGTTTATATTGTATGGGCAATTCTGGTGACTTTTTTATTACCGATGCTTTTCAACTTTGAATGATATAGCATGAGCAATCAAAATTTTAATTATTAGCCTTCTTTGGAAACCGGATCTAAGTGATGTCAACCATCGTTGCCATTTAGTAGAAATAGTAAAAAATAAGCCTGTGGGAATTGAAAATTGTTTAATTTATGAGTATGGAATATTTTGTTGATAAGCACTCGGTGGTGCGGCAGATATGGGGGAAGGCTGACACCATTCTTTTCATATTCGCGGGAGCATCGGCAGAGTTTGCACTCAGCAAGGCGGTTGACTGGCTATATTTTACAGGTCGCCTTCCTGCCGATCCTCTGGGGAGACTTTTTTCAACAGTTTCCTATGCACGGGCAATAGTTTTTTCTGAGAAAAAATCGGCCCTGCGAGCAATTGATACCATAGCGGCGATACATGCCAACGTGGAAGCGAAGCGGGGCACAAAAATTCCGGACTGGGCATACAGGGATGTGCTCTTCATGCTCATCGATTATTCCATCAGATCCTTTGAGGTGTTGGAACGTGTGCTCAGCATTGCCGAAAAGCAGGAGGTGTTTAACGTCTTTTTTAGGGTCGGAATCAGGATGGGAGTGAGGGGTTTGCCCGAATCTTTTGAAGAATGGGAAAAAATGCGGCAGAAGCACTTGCATCAAAATTTCAAATACAGCACTTATACGAATGACCTTTACATTCAGTATCGCAAACATCTGGGAGTGATACGCTATAAAATCCTACTGGAGGCCCAAAAACTGGTAGTGCCGCAAAAGGTGCATGAATTGCTCAACTTTCGGAGAAGCTCCCTTTTAAAGCCTTTGATTGGGATGTATAAGCTGAGCAGAATCTTCAAGGTTGATGGGCTGCTAAAAGCTCTGATCCTGCCATCCAGTTATAAAAAGGAGATAAAGGCACTGGACATCGAAACAGCTTAGTAGAGAGGAGAAAGCCGGATACAATATGTCACTTTCGTTCGTTAGAAGGACTTCAGGAAATGTGACGCTATTCAGCATAAGAATCAGGTGGACTTTTGCTTATAAAGAACATTTAAAATGAGGCCTGTTATAATTAAAAAAATTCCTAAAATACTCCAAAGCGTATAAATTTCTCCAAACCAGAATATGCCCAATAATACTGTAAATATAACCTCGACATATTTTATAGGCGCCACCTGATTTGTAGAAGCTATTTGAAAAGCTTTGGTCATAAATAACTGACCAAAAAAACCAAAAATCCCCAGAGCTAGTAGCAAAAACCATTCAATTCCAGTTGGGTTCACCCAATTATTGATAGATAAAACACCTCCTACAACAGTTGCAATAGCCATAAAATAATTTACGATTACAATAGGGTGATCTCGTTTACCTATTTTGTTAATTAAGATAAAAACCAATCCGCTAAAAACAGAAGCACCTAATACAAGAAACAGCCCAATGTTACTTATCTGAGAATCAAAGCCTTTAAGGATGAGTACGCCGGAAAAAGCAATGGCAAAAAACAACCACTGTAGCATTTTTATTTTTTCTTTTAAAATAAAAACTGCGAATATTGCCGCAAAAATAGGGGCGATATATCTCAAGGATACTGCAGATCCTACAGGTAAATATTTTAATGACATGAAAAATAATGTCATAGAGGTAACTCCACATAGACCCCTTAAAATCAATAATATTCTTTTATTTCCTAAGAGAGGGATTTTGTAATACATTAGATAAGACATTGTCAAAATCAATGAGCCAAGTGACCTTAAAAACACCAATTGATTAGCGTTAAAATGCACTAAATACTTCACAAAAGCATTCATTAGCGAAAATGCTAAAGTGCTTAAAATCATAAACTTTATTGCTCGTTGTATGTCTTTCACTTAAAAGTTTAGTGGCAAATTATCAAGGACTTTCATTAATCTGAAGAAAGTAATTTGAGTACTTAATAAAAAGGCCTTATTTGGGAGTACTATATTACTCAATTTTGTAATACTTATTGCGTGCTTCGAATTTAAATACGGCACTTTATGTGGGAAGTTTTATTCGAAATAATTTCAAAAAATTCATCAATGGGTAAAACCAATATAATTTTACTAACCATGCATAGAGACTAAAAGTCAGTATTTTGTTCGGCGATTTTACCATGCCGGGGGGATTTAATGCTAATAGTATTGTAGAAATAAATATGATCTAAGGGAGTAGGCGCACGCCAATATACTCTCAGGAGATTCACTTGCTAAAGTTCGTTCGAAAGAAACATTGTGTCGCACAACAACCTTAGCCATTAACCCACCAATTCTACTGAATTTTTGTTGCTGCTGATTTAACCTTAGGAGATAACCTCTATTCTCTTAATAATAAAATTGATAGCCTTTTTATTAAATATCAACCTGATGTCATTCTTACATGGGGACCTGGAGGTCTGGAACATTGAATAGTTCGTATATTTACTAATACGCACACAAATCGTGTACTTTTCCGTGTACTTTCGATAATATAGAGATAGTTTTCGAAATAAAAAAAGAGGTTTAATTTGCTATTAAACCTCTCGTAGTAAGGACTTACGTAATGTAGCGAGAACGAGAATTGAACTCGTGACCTCCGGGTTATGAATCCGACGCTCTAACCAACTGAGCTACCTCGCCAAAATGTTGTTTTACCACAAAAAAAATAAGTAAACAATTACAATTCAAAAGCAATTGAACTCCTCAGTTTGCGGCTGCAAATATAAAAACTATTTGGTGGGAGGCAAACATTATTTTCTGAAAAATTACATTTGTTTTCTTTCAATGTTTGCAATTAATAATTACATTGCCTGAAATCTAAGAAATAAAGCATGAAAGATAAAGTTAAGTACGAAATGGAATTTCCTATTCAGGCATCCCCTTCGTTATT
>ERZ1284729.52-NODE-52-length-19648-cov-18.263717_pt1 | contig 19648 bp, 18 predicted proteins | sample MGYA00454602_ERZ1284729 | MGnify/ENA primary metagenome ERZ1284729 (study PRJEB36292, sample SAMEA5787381) | metagenome | biome: Arctic soil; feature: perennial spring outflow channel; material: sediment | place: Canada | collected 2017-07-08 | depth 0.05 m ... | reverse complement strand
GAATTAGGCGGCGAAGGCGGGATCATAGCCATAGATCAAAGGGGAAATATAGCTATTGAATTCAATTCTGCCGGGATGTACCGGGCTGCGATGAATAAAAAGGGTGAATTAACCATTGGCATCTATAAAGAAATTGAAGGAGTAACAAAGTAAATGCTTCCTTCCTGAATTTTTAAAAAAAAGCAGCGCAATTAATATTTGTGCTGCTATTTTATTTCATGAAATAATTAACAAATAATTAATTTTTGATTAGTTCGGTAATTCCCGAACTAAAGCTAAATTGTGCCTTCAAATTTTAAGATGAAAGAAGCAAATTTAGCAAGCCAAAAGAAACACCTTATTGAACGGATGGGGGTATACCTTGAGAACCATGATAATATGGCACCCTTGGAAGCAAGGATTTTTTCTGCTCTCATTTTGACCGGAAACAATGGGATTACTTTTGAAAAGCTTGTTGGTGATCTTTCGGCAAGTAAAAGCACCATTTGCACCCATCTCAACACCCTCCAGGCAGCAGGTAGAGTTATCTACTATACCAAAAGCGGAGATAGAAAAAGATACTTCACAGTGATTCCAAACCGTTTGATTCAGGTGATGGATGAGATGTTGCAAAAATGGCAAGAGCAACATGTACTTCATAAAGATATGCTAGATTTTAAACGTATAATCGAGCAAGAAGATTCTGAACCAGGTCAAAATGATCTTGATCTCCAATTTCACGAAAACTATCTTCAATTTCTCGAGGAAGTGAGCCTTTCAGTAAAAAAATTCAAACAAAAGATATCGCAAAAACAAGTTGATAATGATTAAGAAAAAACTTTACAGCATAAGCGCCATAATTGGATTGGCCATACTTTTTTCCGGTTGTAACAGCGGCACTTCAAACTCCAGACCGGCACCTGCTATAAACCCTTATCCCACTATAAAAGTTGAAAGAAGAAATGTGACAGCATTCAAAAACTCTCCGGCAGAGATCGAGGGAACTGTAAGTAGTGAAATTCGACCTAAGATTAGTGGGTACGTTCTTGAGGTGGCAGTGCATGAAGGTGAGAAAGTAAAAGCCGGCCAATTGCTCTTCAGGCTGGAAACACAATCTTTAAACCAGGATGCTTCCGCAGCCAAAGCCAACATACAGGCAGCACAGGTGGAGGTTGACAAATTGAAACCACTGGTTGAAAAAAACATCATCAGCTCTGTTCAACTTGAAACTGCAAAGGCGCGTCTTGCACAAGCCAAGAGTTCCTATCAAGGAGTGGCGGCAAACATAGATTATGCCCGGGTAAAAAGTCCTGTAAACGGTGTTGTGGGATCCATCAATTTTAGGGAAGGTGCTTTAGTAAGTCCCCAGGACCCAACTGCGCTCACTACTGTGTCAAATATCTCAGAAGTTTTTGCGAATTTTTCAATGAACGAAAAAGATTTTATAGCCTTTAATAGGAATGCAGATGGAGCAAGTATTGAAGAAAAGATCAAAAACCTCCCGAAGGTTAAACTCATACTGGCAGACAATTCTGAATATGAAACAGAAGGAACGATTGAAACAATTTCCGGAGGAATAAATGCCCAGACAGGCAGCGTTACTTTCCGCGCAAGATTCCAAAATGATCGCGGATTGTTGAGAAACGGAAGCAGCACTATCGTAAAGGTTCCGGAAAAATTTGAAAATGTCCTGGTGGTACCAACTCTTTCCACGTTCGAAAGGCAGGAAAGGACCTTTGTTTATAGAGTTGGAGAAAATGACAGCATTTTTAGCGTTATAATTGAGGTGGCGACCAAGGTAGATGATATTAGTGTAGTCACTTCGGGATTAAAGGAAAATGATCAAATCCTGGCTCAAGGGGTAGGTAAAGTCCAGCCTGGAATGAAGATAAAGCCCCAGCCAACTTCAATAGACAGTATAACAAGTTCTTCAAAACAGGTTTTTAAATAAAGAAAATGCTAAAAATATTTATAGAACGGCCTGTATTTTCTACAGTTGTCTCCATTCTGCTTCTCATTCTGGGAATTTTATCTTTAAGTTCTCTTCCGGTAACCCAATATCCGGATATTGCTCCGCCAACTGTACAGGTAAGCGCGGGTTATCCAGGGGCCAATGCACAAACCATCCTGGAAAGTGTTGTGATACCAATTGAAGAACAAATCAATGGTGTGGAGGGAATGACATATATTACATCAACTGCAAGTAATGATGGAAGCGCAGGTATCCAGGTATTCTTTGAACAGGATACAGATCCGGACATCGCTGCAGTGAACGTCCAAAACCGAGTTTCAAGGGCGAATGCGCTCCTGCCTCAGGCAGTAATCCAAAATGGGGTCATTGTACAAAAGCAGCAGACAAGCGCTCTTATGTACTTTTCTCTCTTTTCTGAAAATAAAGACTACGATGCTACTTATTTGGAAAATTATATGAACATCAATATAATTCCGGAGCTTCAAAGGATTAACGGCGTTGGGGAAGCAAGGTCTTTTGGAGGAAGAAATTATGCTATGCGCATCTGGTTGCTCCCTGAGAAAATGGCTGCCTATAACCTTGTACCTTCAGATGTAACTATGGCTATCAATGAACAAAGTCTGGAAGCGGCTGCAGGTTCTCTTGGACAAAACAGCGGACAAAATTTTGAATATGTTCTTAGGTACAAAGGCAGGTACAAAACAGTTGATGAATATAAAAATATTATTATTAAAGCGCAGGATAATGGGCAAATTTTGAGACTTCAGGATGTTGCAAATGTAGAACTTGATGCTCAGGGCTATTCTTCCAAAATACTTGTAAATGGACTCCCCGGAATAAATGTGGGAGTTTTCCAGACACCTGGCTCAAATGCACAGGCTATTATTGAAAATATTCAGGAAAAATTAGACGAGTTAAAAGAAGATTTTCCTGAAGGTGTTGATTATTTTATTAATTACAACACCAATGACTTTTTAACAGCCTCCATTGACAAAGTAACAATCACTCTTATAGAAGCCTTTTTGCTGGTTTTTCTTGTGGTCTTCGTTTTTCTCCAGGATGTAAAAGCTACAGTGATTCCTGCAATTGCGGTTCCGGTTTCAATTGTCGGAACTTTTTTCTTTCTCAATTTATTTGGCTATAGCATCAATTTACTTACCCTTTTCGCTTTGGTATTAGCTATTGGGATTGTGGTGGATGATGCTATAGTGGTTGTCGAGGCTGTTTATGCCAAGATAGAAGGTGGTGCGAAAACGGCTAAAGAAGCCAGTATTGCTGCTATGGATGAGATAGGTGGCGCTATTATTTCCATTACCCTTGTAATGGCGGCAGTTTTCATTCCCGTTACCTTTTTGACTGGTCCGACAGGAGTTTTTTATCAACAATTCGGAGTTACACTGATAGTTGCTGTAACAATTTCGGCGATTGTTGCTTTAACTTTGAGTCCGGCCCTAAGTGCTATTTTTCTTAAACCTGAGAAGGAAAAGGAAGAACATAACAAGAAGAATTTACTTCATAAATTCTATTCAGGCTTTAACAACACATATGCTGCTGCTTCAAAAAGATATGTAAGATCGGTTTCTTTTCTTACAAGAAATAAATGGATCACAGGTGTCACTCTTGTTGCTGCAATTCTTTTAACCTTGTGGGTTGCAAAAAATACTCCTACAGGTTTCGTCCCTACTGAGGACAGGGGTATTATATTTATGAACCTAGAACTTCCGGTGGGTGCTTCTCTGGATCGAACTTCTGAAGTTACCGAAAATCTCTATAATGAGATCATCAAACTTCCCGGTGTTCGTGGAGCTTCTATGATTAACGGAAGAAATTTCTTCTCGGGAGCAGGGGGTTCTTATGCGCTTGGTTTTATTCCTTTGCAAGCGTGGAACGATAGAAAGGATGAGGATGTTTCCATTGAGGCAATCACCGCCAAGTTAAATCAACTTGCCATTACTGTGGTGCCAGATGCCAAAGTCATTTTCTTTCAGCCACCTAGTATTCCGGGTTTTGGCGCATCTGAGGGTTTTGAAGCTAGATTACTGGACAAGACCGGGGGCAGCTTTGAAAATCTTGATAAAGTAGCAAAAGAATTCACGGGTTCTCTTATACAGCAGGATGAAATAGCTTTTGCTTCGAATTCATTCAGCACCGATTTTCCTCAATATCAAATTGATATAGATATCCCAACAGCAAAAAAATCTGGAGTTTCCGTTAATGAAATTTTAAAAGCATTACAAGGTTATGTAGGTGGAATTTATGCAGCAGATTTTAGCCGTTTCGGAAAACAATATCGCGTGTACGTACAAAGTCTTCCCGATGACAGATCAGATCCGGGAGATCTAGGCAAGATCTTTGTACGGAATTCCACAGGGCAAATGGCACCAATCAATCAATTTATAACTCTTAACAGAGTTTATGGACCCCAGTCGGTTAGCAGGTTCAACCTTTTTAATTCGGTTACTATTAATGGATCGGCAACACCGGGATCAAGTTCAGGGGAAGCCATTGCAAAAGTAGAGGAGCTGTCTAATGTTTCGTTGCCTCAAGGTTATGATATCGCTTATTCAGGGTTGACAAGGGAAGAAATCGCTGCTGGTGGACAAGCATCCACTATTTTTATCCTCAGCCTTGTATTTATTTTCTTTCTTTTAGCAGCACAGTACGAGAGCTTTTTAGTTCCCTTTGCTGTTCTACTTACTTTGCCTATGGGAATTATGGGGGCTTTTTTAACCATTAAACTGGCTGGTCTTGAAAATAATATTTTCTTCCAGATCGCTTTGATCATGCTTTTAGGATTGCTGGCAAAAAATGCCATTTTGATAGTGGAATTTGCCATTCAAAGAAGAAAAACAGGAATGGGAATAACAGAAGCAGCAGTAGATGCAGCAAAGGTGAGGTTAAGACCAATCCTGATGACCTCTTTCGCCTTTATTTTAGGCTTGATGCCACTGGTATTAGCTTCGGGAGTTGGCGCTATAGGAAACAGATCTATTGGAACAGGAGCCGTTGGAGGTTTGTTGGTAGGAACTATTTTAGGAGTCCTTATCACGCCTGTACTTTTTATAATTTTTCAGACACTTCAAGAAAAAATTTCAGGAAAACCGGTTGTGGAAAATAAATCTCTTCAGAATGAATAGCATAAGGATTAAAAAGTTTTTTATTATTCTGGGAATTCCATTCATATTCCAGGCATGTTTTGTTTCCAAAGATTATAAACGCCCTGAAGGAATAGTCCTTGAGGAAGATCTCTTCAGAACAAATATTCTGCTGCAGGATACAACAAGTATGGCTGAAGTTTCCTGGAGAGAAATGTTTACAGATCCCCTGTTAATCAATCACATAGAGGAAGGATTGAACAACAATATTGATATTAGAGTTGCGGTTCAACAAATTGCCGCCGCAGAGGCTTACGTAAAGCAGGGAAAAGCCGGATATCTTCCTACCCTAGGTTTGGCTGCAGGTGTAAATCATCAAATCTTGTCCAGAAACAGCCAATTTGGCTCTTTTTTCGATGGAAGTATTACTCAATATGAAGCAACCGGAAACCTTTCATGGGAAGCTGATATTTGGGGTAAAATAAGAAGCAACGACCGTGCTTCCCAAGCTTCATATCTTCAAACAGCTGCAGCACACCAGGCTGTTAAGACGGAATTGATTGCAAGTATTGCTTCTATGTATTATCAACTGCTGGCATTAGATAAACAGCTTGAGATTACTTTGGAAACCATTGAAACCAGGAAAAGCAGTCTGGAAACAACAAAGGCATTGAAGGAGGCCGGAACAGTTTCAGAAGTTGCTGTTAAACAAACCGAAGCTCAATTGTACAGAGCCAGAGCTGTTGTAGTGGACATTGAAAATAATATCCGTCTTATGGAGAATGCTTTATCTATTTTATTAGGTGATACTCCTCATGATATTGAACGTACAGATTTGGCAAGACAGCAAATAACCACAGAACTTCAGGCAGGAGTTCCTGGGCAGTTGTTAAGGAACAGACCTGATGTTATAGCTTCGGAATACAACTTGATCAATGCCTTTGAACTTACAAATGTAGCCCGCAGTAGTTTTTATCCGACTATTAGGTTAACCGCCAGTGGTGGGTTTCAGAGTTTAGATATTGCAGAGCTTTTTAATGCCAATTCCCTTTTTGCAAACCTTGCCGGTTCTTTGGCCCAACCTCTACTTAATCAGAGACGCATAAGAACCCAATTTGAGGTGGCACAGGCACAACAACACATCGCTCTTCTAGATTTCAAAAGGTCTTTACTTGTAGCCTCAAGAGAAGTTTCTGATGCTTTGTACAACTATGAAGCTGCCGTTGAGAAAATTAATTTAAAATCGGAAGAATATGGCGCTTACGAACTGGCAACCACTTTCTCTGAAGAATTACTTAATAATGGTCTTGCAAATTATCTGGAAGTTTTAACCGCTCGTGAGAATGCACTGAATTCTCAACTTGAACTTGTAAATGAGAGGTTTAACAGGCTGAATGCCATAGTGGAATTATACCGGGCGCTTGGTGGCGGATGGCAATAATTTGTTTATGTTAATTATCGAAGAAATAATCTCTGAATAAATATTCCGGGTTTGTTTTTATTAGCAGAATTTTACCAAAACTTAGAGATTATTAATTCAGTAAGTATTCGCTATTTCTTAAATTTATCCTCTTAAATCATGAAAAACTGGTTTTGGTAGATTTTTTTTGCCAGTAAGCGCGGACTGGAAATCGTGGAGAGATCCCTGGTTTTACAAAGGCTGAAAAAGGCTGCAATTGAAAATGAAAAACAAAAAGTAAAATCAAACAAAACAAACGTCTCAAACCCGAAAACAAAATTCATTGGTCCATTCTTGTTTGATGGTTTAATCCTTTTTTGATACTAGAATTATTATGAAATTAAAGACATCCCTTTCCGCCTTAATATTAAATTTTGTTATTTCTGCTATTTGTGTTCTGATATTTACTCCAAGCCTGTACTCCCAAACCTTATCAAGGCAGCAGTTCCAGGATAGCATAAAGATGATGCCCGCTTTCTCTATGTATAATGATGTTTACTTAATCACGGGAGTTCCAACAAATCAACCTATATCCAAAGAATCTTCGGATATCAAATATCAAATCAGTTTTAAACAAATGGTGACAAAAGCCTCCTTACCACTTAATTCCTATTTGTTTGTTACCTACACCCAAAAGGCCTTTTGGGACGTTTACAAAAATTCAAGTCCATTTGGCGAAATAAATTTTAATCCGGGTGCTGGTTTAGGTAAACCAATTTTTAAAGACAACGGATTGATAGGTTTGTTAGAATTTAAAATAGAGCACGAATCAAACGGGAAAGATAGTATTGCCAGCAGAAGTTGGAATCGTCTTTCGTTAACCTATAATACAGCTTTAAGTAAAAAAATGATACTTCGCGTAGAAGGCTGGATTCCTTTTACCTATAAAGAGAACAATCCCGATATTCTGGATTATGTCGGTTTGGGAGAAGCAAAACTGGAGTACACCATAATTCCTAAAAAACTGATAGCCGATATCACCTTTAGAAAAGGTTTAAAAGATTGGAAAGGAGCTGCCAGTACTAGATTGCTCTATAGAATGTTCAACAATTCGGGAAATCAATACCTCATGTTAGAATGGTTCGTAGGTCACGCTGAAAATTTATATGCTTATGACAAATATACCAGCATGATCCGCTTAGGATATGTGATAAAATCTACCCAGTTAAATATTCTTCGAAGCAAATAATTTCAAACCTCCCCAAGATAAGGAAGCGAATTAACTTTCCAAAGTTTGAAACTCTGGTAAAGCTCAACTCAGCCTGAATTGTTTAACCTCGTCAATGTTTCAAAAACTGCCAGGTTGGTTATTAAAGGACTTCAAATTAATTAAGTTTTCCGCCTTTTTCGGTCCACCAGGGATGCACTTCTACCTTCAACCGACCGGCTTTTACCATGGGATCCAGATTTGCCAAACTGTCGGCTTCTTTCTGTGTTGGCGTATTGTAAACCACGATTCCCCGAATTTCTCCTTCATCGCCAAAAGGACCAATCAAGCTCGCATATCCTTCCCTGGCCATTCGGGTTAAATGTGCCAGGTGCTGTTTTTGAAGTTCCGCCGCTTGGGTAGAATCCTGACTTCTATTTTCGCCGGATTTTAAAAAAACCATGAAATATTGCTGCATCAAATAGGTAGAATCACCCTCTATGTATATAAACGTTTGATGCCCCTCTTCCTTCAACTGTTGCGATCTTTTATCAAGTTTGATTTTTTCGGCTTTAACTCGTGAATCGGATGGAATTCCCCTGATACTCTCAACGGGTTGATCACAGGAAATTATCATTAAAAGGAGCCCTAATAACGCAACAGTCTTTTTCATTATAGTTTATTTTTCCAGTTAATAAATGGATTTTTAACTAGTTGAGAGTTGTAATAACATTGCTCTCCCGTTACTTCCTCTCCCAACCACTCCGGTTTTTCAAATGGTTCATTTTCTGAATTCAATTCAATTTCAGCTACGATCAAGCCTTGATTCTCTCCAAAAAATTCATCAACTTCAAAAGTATGTTGTTCAATTTCTACTAAATATCGCATTTTTTCTATTATTCCAGGCTCACATAATTTCATTAATTCTTCAGCTTCCACAACCGGAATTTCTTTTTCCCATTCAAACCGCCTCAGGCCGTTTTTTGAAGATTTCCCTTTTATAGTCAAAAAAGCCTGATCTCCCCTGATCCTGATTCGCAGCGTCCGCTCGGGATGTGTATTTAAAAATCCCTGGATTATCCTGAATTTCTTAGATGATTGGGTTTTAAACTTTTCCGATCTTACTAAAAATTTACGTTCAATTTCAACCATATATTAATTGTCTTTCGCAGCTATTTTTTTTATTTCATCAGATTCGATTACACTTTTTTCATACCCCTTGTTTGAGACAATTATCATCGCTCTGGCGATGGTCTCCGGATGAATGGAACGATATTTTTTAAGAGGTCCTATCATTGCATAATTCAATATTTTCATAGCCTGTTTGCCAATATTTTCAAAAAACCGTTTTTCGCTGCGGTCACCTGATATAAGTGAGGGTTGAAATATATAGTTGTTTTTAATTTTTTGCGCAAGGACATCCCGTTGCATTTCTCCTTTAACTTTGTTATAAAACATCCGGCTATCGGGATTGGCACCCAATGCGGAAATGACGGCGAAAGTAGAAATTCCATTTTCTTTGCAAAGTTTTGCCGCAGTTACAGGTATTCCATAATCAATTTTTCGGTAGGTCTCCTCATTGGGAGTTTTGCTTTTGGTTGTGCCAATACAGCAAAAAACTTGATCCGCTTTAAACTGTTCCTTATATTTTTCCAATTGAAATAGATCCACTAAATGTTCTTCAATTTTGCTGTTTTTTATTTTTACAGAAGATCTGGAAAACAATATAATTTTTTCATACTGAGGATCATTCAGAAGTATTTGAAGTAAAATTCCGCCTGTTAAACCTGTTGCCCCTAATAGAATAGCTGTTTTCATAGTTCAAATTACGAAAGTTTTTTGTTTAGTAACAAAGATAAGAGATTGTTTTCAGAATTTTTACATTAGCAAAATTGATGACGATGGTTTATTCATACACACCATAGCGAGGATTTGCAACCCCGATAGTGAGGAATTGAAATCTTTGCCGTGTGTACAGTTCAACTAACCAATTTCCGATGAGTTATAAGGGGGCATAAATTGAAGTTTTAGTAAATTTACGAGGTGGAAGAGAATAAAGCTTTAAGGAAAATTATCCATGTGGACATGGACGCATTCTATGCTTCAGTAGAACAGCTGGATAATCCAGAACTGAGGGAAAGGCCTATTGCCGTTGGCGGTAGTGAAGAACGCGGGGTTGTTGCCGCGGCCAGTTATGAAGCAAGGAAATTTGGAGTGAGAAGTGCGATGAGCAGTATAATTGCAAAACGAAACTGTCCGGGTTTGATTTTTATAAAACCCAGATTTGAGCGTTACAAAGAGATTTCTAATCAAATACGAGCAATTTTTCTCGAATATACAGATTTGGTGGAACCGCTTTCCCTGGATGAAGCTTATTTAGACGTAACAGAAAATAAAAAAGGCAATCCCAGCGCTAGCTTAATTGCCCGGGAAATACGTGAAAAAATCAAGATAAAAACAGGTTTAAATGCTTCAGCCGGAATTTCTATCAATAAATTTGTCGCTAAAATTGCCTGTGATGTAAACAAGCCCAACGGACAAAAAACGGTAAACCCGGAGGAGGTGGAAGAATTTCTGGAGAAGCTCGAGATCAGAAAATTTTACGGGGTAGGAAAAGTTACCGCCGAAAAAATGTACCGACTGGGAATTTTTAATGGTTTTGATTTGAAACAAAAATCGGAAGAATTTTTAACCCTAAATTTTGGAAAAAGCGGCTCCTATTATTATAAAGTAGTTCGCGGAATTCATTTAAGTGAGGTTAAACCTAACAGAATAAGAAAATCTTTAGGTGCAGAAAGAACCTTTGACGAAAACATTTCTTCTGAAATTTTTATGCTTGAACGCTTGGAAAACATTGCGGAAGAAATTGAACACCGACTCAAAAAAAGTAAAGTCGCGGGTAAAACGGTGACTCTAAAGATTAAATACAGCGATTTTTCGCAATATACCCGAAGCAAAACCATTCCGTATTTTATTTCATCTAAAGCATTGATTTTGGACATTTCAAAAGAATTGCTTTTCCAGGAAAAAATGAGAGAATCGGTGAGGCTATTGGGAATTTCGCTTTCAAATCTAAACACAGAAAAAAAGGAGAAGAAAGAAATAGCAGTTCAACTGAAATTTGAATTCTAAATATGATTAAAAGTAAAAAAGCCACGAATGGACTAATAAATGATTAGTGCATTCGTGGCTAAAAGTTAAAGGATTGTAAACTTATCCTATTTCAGAAACCCTCAGGGTATTTACCATTCCTTTTTCTGAAATTGGCATTGCAGCAAGATTTATAATAAAATCTCCGTGTTCTGCATAACCTTTTTCTTTGGCGATATTGTTGATATCGCCAATGGTTTCATCGGTACTTTCAAATTTATCGTAGAAAAAGGCTTTAACCCCCCAGAGTAAGCTCAACTGAGAGAGGATTCTTCTGTTTGATGTAAATACCAAAATATTAGATGCCGGTCTCCAGGCAGAGATCTGGAATGCGGTATAACCGCTATTGGTCAGGGTACAAATAGCTTTTGCCTTCATTTCATTGGCCATAAAAGCCGCGTGATAACACACAGATTTTGTAATATATCTTTTGGTATGAACGTGAGGTGGATTGTGTGGCACATGAATAAGTGGTGAATCTTCAACACATTTAATAATTTGAGACATTTTCCTTATTACCTGAACAGGATAATTTCCAACAGAGGTTTCTGCACTAAGCATCACGGCGTCTGCCCCGTCCATAACCGAATTGGCTACATCATTCACTTCTGCCCTGGTTGGGGTAAGACTGGTGATCATGGTTTCCATCATTTGGGTAGCAATAATTACCGGAATTCGTGCCTTTTTGGCTACCAATACCAGTTGCTTCTGAATAAGGGGAACTTCCTCAGCAGGAATTTCCACTCCTAAATCACCTCGGGCAACCATTAATCCATCGCAATAAGCAACTATTTTTTCAATATTCCTTACACCTTCAGGTTTCTCAATTTTGGCGATAATCGGAATTTTATGATCGCTGTTTTCTTTGATCAATTTTTGCAAAAGAATCAGGTCTTCTGCATTCCTGACAAATGAAAGCGCCATCCAATCCACATTTTGTTCGCAGGCAAAAATAGCGTCCTCAACATCTTTTTCAGTAAGTGCCGGTAGCGAGATATTTGTATTGGGAAGGTTCACACCTTTTTTTGACCTTAAAGGTCCTCCCTGGATCACTTTTGCAACAACTTCGTCTACCCCATTAGTGCTTACAATTTCAAACATCAACTTTCCGTCATCTAACAGAATTCGTTCTCCTTTTTGAACATCCTGTGGGAATTGTTCATAATTCATATAAACTCTGGAAGCAGTGCCCTCAAATTCTTTTCCGGTGACAAAAGTTATTTGATCCCCCGGATTTACAACTACCTCCTCTTTCATTACTCCAACCCTTAATTTAGGTCCTTGCAAATCGCCAAGAATAGCTGCATTGTATCCAAATTCTTCATTTAATTCACGAATCATTTGAATTCTTTCCTTTACATCATCATAATTGGCATGTGAAAAATTGATTCTAAAAACGTTTACCCCTTCATCCAGCATTTCTTTTAAAACAGATTTTTTACTTGTTGCTGGCCCTAAAGTGGCTACGATTTTGGTTCTTTTATTTATTGGCATCTAGTCTAAAATTAAATTATTTTTTGATTTCAGTTGATTCGGATCAACTTTAAATGTTGTTATTATATTAGGAATAAGTGCTATCCGGTCAAGCCATTTCTGTACTTCCCCATCTTCCAGATCGCCTTCTATTTTTAAAAAGTAATCCACTTCTTTATATTCTGGGATAAAAAAAGTAGTCTTTGGGCTAAATTCCTCTTCAGTAAAGAGAGAACCTGCGTTTACCACTTTCTTATTAACTCCTTTATATTTGTTTTTTATCAAGAAAACCGAAAAGTATTTTGCCGGTTCTTTAAAAACATAAAGTGGGTATAAAGCCTGAACATCGCCGTGGTAAAAATCAACATCACAGCGGGCCCGTTTCAAATTAAGATGCAGCAGCTTATTTAAAAAAAAGGCAATTTTATAATCTTCTAAAGTACTGTGGATCGCCAGTAAATGATATTCCTCCTCATCATCGAGTAGCAATTTATGAGATAGCATACTCCTAAATTTTAATGATAAAGATAACGCAAGAATGCCAAATTATGATGGTTTTAGATGAAATTTTAAGACTTTTCTACGAAAACGTTTTAGTGATGAGAGTATTATTATTGGATTTCTATCTTATTTTGAAGTGCGAAAAAGGCTCGTTTTGAAGCTTTTTCTTCGGCTTTCTTTTTGGAAGTTGCGCGTGCTTTTGCCACCACTCTTTCATCAATTCTAAGCTTTACAGCAAAGTGCTTCATCTCATCAATTCCGGTATCTTCGTAAACTTCGAAATTGAAATTTTTCTTTGTTTTTTGACACCACTCAATTAGCAGGCTCTTATAGCTAATCACCTGCCCCTCTAGTTGCTCGATATCAACATATGGACTTATCACCCTATCAAAAATAAACTTTTTACAATATTTATATCCCCTATCCAAATAGATGGCTCCTATAAGGGCTTCAAATAAATTTCCATGAATATTGACACCAAATTGATCCTTGGCAATATTTGTTTGTACAAGATCTATTAGATTCAAGTCTTCTCCCAATTCATTTAAATGTTTTCGGCTCACCACTTTGGAACGCATTTTTGTGAGATAGCCTTCATCACCTCCTGGGGTGGTTTTAAATAAATATGCAGCTATAACAGCGCCCAGCATGGCATCGCCCAAAAATTCCAGCCGCTCAAAATTAACGGCATTTCCAAGCTGGTCCTTTTGATTTAAAGATCTGTGGGTAAAGGCTTTTTGGTAGTGTAATATGTCTTTTGGCCTAAAGCCTAATATTTTTTGAATTGCAACAAAAAAATTCCCGCCTTTAGAAGAACGGGAATTTAATATTTTTCGAATAAGGCTCATAAGAGTTTATTCATTTAACTTTTTAAACAATACGCATGCATTATGACCTCCAAATCCAAAGGTATTGCTCATAGCCACTTTTACATCGCGCTTTTGCGCTTTGTTAAGTGTAAGATTCAACTCCGGATCTATGGTGTCATCGAATGTTTCATGATTAATGGTTGGAGGAACTATCCCGTGTTTCATGGACAAGATTACAGAAATTGCCTCAATAGCACCTGCGGCCCCCAACAAATGGCCAGTCATGGATTTTGTAGAATTGATATTAATATTCTTGGCATTTTCCCCAAAAACCTTACCTATGGCCTTAAGTTCTGCAACATCTCCCAGAGGGGTAGAGGTACCGTGTGTATTAATAACGTCTACATCTTCCGGTTTTAGTCCGGCATTTTGCAAACAATTTTTCATTACCGCAATAACTCCAATTCCATCTGGATTTGGAGCTGTCATATGGTAGGCATCAGATGAAAGTCCTCCACCTACAAATTCGGCATAAATTTTTGCCCCACGTGCTTTCGCATGCTCATATTCTTCCAAAACCAAAGCTCCAGCTCCTTCGCCTAATACAAATCCATCTCTGGTTGCATCAAAAGGCCTTGAGGCAGTTTCCGGGCTTTCATTCCTTGTGGAAAGAGCATGCATTGCATTAAATCCTCCCATCCCCGCTTGGGTAATGGCAGCTTCTGATCCCCCTGAAATAATGACATCACTATATCCAAGGCGAATGTTATTTAAGGCATCGAACATGGCATTAGCCGCCGAAGCGCATGCTGAAACCGTAGTGTAATTGGGCCCCATAAAACCATGACGTATCGAGATATTACCAGGGGCGATATCTGCAATCATCTTAGGGATAAAAAACGGATTAAAACGTGGTGTTCCATCGCCTTCGGCGAAATTTATCACCTCGTTTTGAAACGTCTCTAAACCTCCGATTCCTGCACCCCAAATCACGCCTACCCGATATTTATCGACAGTATCCAGGTCAATCCCCGAGTCCTTTATAGCCTCATCGGAAGCAACAATGGCATACTGCGCAAATCTATCGAGCTTCCTGGCTTCCTTGCGATCAAAGAAATCAAGAGGATCAAAATTTTTGAGTTCACAGGCGAATTTAGTTTTGAATTTTTCGGTGTCAAAATAGGTTATAGGAGCACAACCATTTTTGCCAGACACCAAAGCATTCCAGTATTCTTCAATATTGTTTCCAATAGGCGTCAAGGCTCCTATGCCTGTAACTACAACTCGCTTTAACTCCATATTGTACTTTACTTTTTATTTTGCTTTTTCAATATAAGAAATTGCTTGACCAACTGTAGCAATGTTTTCTGCTTGGTCATCTGGAATCTGGATATCAAATTCTTTCTCGAATTCCATAATTAATTCCACAGTATCTAATGAATCAGCGCCCAAATCATTGGTGAAGCTAGCTTCAGTTACAACTTCATTCTCGTCAACACCTAATTTGTCCACGATAATCGCTTTTACTCTTGATGCAATGTCTGACATAATATTCTATTTTTAATTTTAATTAGACGGCAAAATTAAACAACTTTATCTGAAAATCGAAATTTAGTTTGAAAATGTGTCGGTAATTTACGGAAATTTCATTTAAACCCTTTATTTTTACGTCCTTTATTATTTTAAAAACTCCAGTTTTGAACTTAAAAAAGCATCCATTCCCAAAAAAAATTGTCATTTTCGCGTCTGGTTCCGGAACCAATGCAGAAAATATAATTAGGTATTTTAAGAACTCCCATTTAGCTGAGGTTATCGCAGTACTTTCCAACAAGCCCAACGCTAAAGCGCTAATGCGAGCTCACGAATTGAATGTAAAAGCACTTTGTTTTGACCGGGATGCATTCTATAAAACAAATGACATACTGCACATTTTGGAGGATCTAAATCCGGATGTAATTGTTCTGGCCGGCTTTCTATGGCTTTTCCCTTCAAAAATAATAAAAAAATTTCCAAACCGGGTAATTAACCTTCATCCGGCCTTACTTCCAAAATATGGAGGAAAAGGGATGTTTGGAGAACGGGTCCATAAATCGGTAATTGAAAATAAAGAAAAAAATACCGGAATTACTATTCATTATGTCAATGAAAATTATGATGAGGGGAAAATAATTTTTCAAACTTCAATCCCTGTAATTCCCAACGAAACTCCCTTGGGACTGGCAGAGAAAATTCACGAATTGGAATACCGACATTTTCCGAAGGTTATTGAAAATATCCTAAAAAACCCTCCTGTTGAATAATCCCCAAGTTCACATTTACACAGATGGTGCAGCAAGGGGAAACCCTGGGCCCGGAGGTTACGGCGTTGTGATGGAATGGGTTGGTAAAGCCTATAAAAAAGAATTTTCTAAAGGATTTAAGCACACCACGAACAACCGCATGGAACTGCTTGCGGTTATTGATGCGTTGAAAAAACTTAAAAATCCCGACACCAAGGTCCTGGTATTCACGGATTCTAAATATGTGGTTGACTCGGTAAAAAAAGGTTGGGTTTTCGGTTGGGAAAAAAAAGGGTTTAAAGACAGAAAGAATGCCGATTTGTGGAAGGATTTCCTGATTGAATATCGCAAACATGAGGTTGAATTTAAATGGATAAGAGGTCACAACAACCATATTCAAAATGAACGATGCGACTATCTTGCAGTGGAAGCTTCAAAACAACCCCGATTATTAATCGATCAGGGTTTTGAGCAGGAGTAAAAGTCTCTAATTTCAGTCCAGCTAAAAATTCCAAATTACCCAATCTCTTGTAAAACAAAACGTATCTTTGCACCAAATTTTTTAAATAAAATTATGAGTAAATTATTGATAGTAGGTACTGTAGCCTTCGATGCAATTGAAACCCCTTTTGGTAAAACCGATAAAATTCTGGGAGGTGCCGCCACTTATATCGGCTTATCCTCTTCTCAATTCAATATTGACAATGCCATAGTTTCGGTTGTTGGGGATGATTTCCCAGAAGAACACCTTTCTTTACTGACCAAAAATGGCATTAATATTGAAGGAATAGAAATTGTAAAAGGAGGTAAAACCTTTTTTTGGAGCGGCAAGTACCACAACGATCTAAATTCCCGGGACACTCTGGAAACCCAATTAAATGTTTTGGCTGATTTTAATCCTGTAGTTCCTAAAGATTATCTGGATGCAGATATTTTGATGTTGGGTAACCTTCATCCTTTGGTTCAATTAAGCGTGCTAGAACAAATAAAAAAGCCGAAATTGACAGTATTGGATACTATGAATTTTTGGATGGACAATGCGTTGGATGATCTTAAAAAGGTGATTGCAAAAGTTGATGTTATTACCATTAATGACGAAGAAGCACGCCAGCTTGCTGGGGAACATTCGTTGTTAAAATCTGCGAGAAAAATTGCGAAAATGGGGCCCAAATATATAGTGATCAAGAAGGGAGAACATGGGGCGCTATTGTTCCACAAAGATCAAATCTTCTTTGCTCCCGCGCTTCCGCTGGAAGAAGTTTTTGACCCTACGGGAGCAGGAGATACCTTTGCAGGGGGATTTACAGGTTATTTAACCCAAAACCAGGATATTTCTTTTGAAAATATGAAGAACGCAGTAATATATGGTTCCAATTTAGCCTCCTTTTGTGTTGAAAAATTTGGGACAGAAAGAATGGAAAACCTGAAAAAAGATGAAATTGATTCCCGATTGCAGGAATTTAAGAACTTAACACAATTTGACATAGAACTAAGGCCAACCAAAGACCTTTAATTTCAGGGCTTTGGCAGTTAATTCAAAAGATTTTTTTTAACCCTATTGAAGCAGAAAGGTAATTATTATGAGTGAGGCTTTAAAACATGAGTGTGGAATTGCGCTTATCCGACTTTTAAAACCATTGGAATTCTACAAAGAAAAATATGGCACGGCATTTTATGGCGTAAATAAAATGTACCTCCTCATGGAGAAACAACACAACCGCGGCCAGGATGGTGCCGGGTTTGCCAGCATTAAACTCGACACAGCACCTGGCGACAGATATATAAGCCGGTTACGCTCCAATGCAGCTCAACCTATTCAGGATATTTTCCAACAGATAAATGAGCGGATTAATACCGAAATCGCTGAGAATCCGGAATATGCCCAGGATGTGGCTCTTCAAAAAAAGAACATTCCTTATATAGGAGAATTGTTATTGGGACACGTACGCTACGGGACTTTTGGAAAAAACAGCATTGAAAGCGTGCATCCGTTTTTACGGCAAAATAACTGGATGCACCGAAATCTTATTGTAGCCGGGAATTTTAATATGACCAACTCTGTCCAATTGTTCAACAATTTAGTAGAATTAGGACAACATCCAAAGGAAAATACAGACACTGTTACTGTCATGGAAAAAATAGGACATTTTCTGGATGACGAAGTTAGGAAACTCTATAAAAAGCTCAAAAAAGAAGGCTACTCAAAAGTTTCAGCTTCCCCTATAATTGGCGAAAGTTTAAAAGTGGCAAAAATTTTGCGAAAATCTGCAAAAAACTGGGACGGCGGCTATGCTATGGTAGGATTGTTTGGACACGGAGATTCCTTCGTGCTAAGAGATCCTTCAGGAATTCGCCCGGCATATTATTATCAGGATGATGAAGTGGTGGTTGTAGCTTCAGAGCGACCTGTTATTCAAACCGTTTTCAATGTTCCTTTTGAGAAGGTTCTGGAATTACCGCCTGGACATGCCATTATCACAAAGAAAAATGGAAATGTTTCCATTGACCAAATTTTAGAACCTTTAGAGCGCAAGGCCTGTTCTTTTGAACGCATCTATTTTTCCCGTGGAAGTGATGCCGAAATATATAAAGAGCGAAAAATGTTGGGTAGATTATTGATGCCTGAAGTATTAAAATCTATTGGCCACGATACTCAGAACACCGTATTTTCTTATATCCCAAATACTGCAGAAACTTCATTCTACGGAATGGTGGAAGCTGCTCAGGACGAATTGAATGCCCAAAAGAATAGGACCATTTTGGCTGAAAAAGTAACTCTGACCGATGCCCGGCTAAAGGAAATTTTGGACCTGCGTTTAAGAACAGAAAAAATTGCCATTAAAGATGTTAAATTAAGAACATTTATTACTGAAGACAGCAGTCGGGACGATTTGGTGGCACACGTTTACGATATTACCTACGGAGTTGTAAAACCCGAGGATAACCTTGTAATAATAGATGACAGCATTGTTAGGGGCACTACTCTTAAAAAGAGTATCATCAAAATGATGGATAGGCTAAATCCTAAACAGTTGTTAGTGGTTTCCTCAGCACCTCAAATACGATATCCAGATTGTTACGGAATTGATATGGCTCGTTTGGAAAATTTGATTGCCTTTATGGCTACTCTGGAATTACTGAAAGAAACCAATCAGTATCATATTGTAGAATCTGTTTACTCAAAATGTAAGCAACAGGTTGATATGGAGGATAACGAGGTTCAAAACTTTGTAAAAGAGATCTACGAACCTTTTAGGAATCAGGAAATTTCAGATAAAATAGCCGAATTATTGAGTGAACCGGATGTAAAAACAAAAGTAAAAATTATTTACCAAACTGTTGAAAATCTACATAAAGCCTGTCCAAAAAACTTAGGTGATTGGTATTTTACAGGAGATTATCCCACTTTTGGAGGAAATCGGGTGGTTAACCGGGCTTTCATCAATTTTTATGAAGGAAATAAAGATAGGGCTTATTAGAAATCTTTTTACATTCATGCTCTTAAAAAAGCCCAAATTGTGCTGTTCAACTAATTTCTGTGCACTTCGTCTAAAAGTGTTTGTGTGATCTTAGTATTTGCTTATATTAGCAAAGCCATAGCATAAGTAGGTTAAGTTAATGGTAGATTTGGGGCAAAAAAAGGTGGATTCTTATCCACCTTTTTTTATGTCCAAAAATCAAATAAAAAAGCTTGCCCAGAAGACCGGGCAAGCTCTTTTTACTCTAAGAGTGTCCCGTCCTGAAATAGCGATACACTAAAATCTCAGTGTAATGAAAATTTCAG
>ERZ1284729.51-NODE-51-length-19784-cov-8.717776_pt1 | contig 19784 bp, 13 predicted proteins | sample MGYA00454602_ERZ1284729 | MGnify/ENA primary metagenome ERZ1284729 (study PRJEB36292, sample SAMEA5787381) | metagenome | biome: Arctic soil; feature: perennial spring outflow channel; material: sediment | place: Canada | collected 2017-07-08 | depth 0.05 m ... | reverse complement strand
CTTTAGTAGATGTGCGAATCTTATTCGCTGTTCTATTAAAGAGCTTAACTACCGCCGTGATTTTATTGCATAATCATCCGAGTGGAACTTTAAAACCTAGTGAAGCGGATAAACAACTTACCCATAAAATAATAAAGGCTGGAGTCTTGTTAGATATCAAAGTATTAGACCATTTGATTCTAACCCCTAATGGTGACTATTATAGTTTTGCAGATAATGGAATCCTATAAATTGAAAAATGTAGTTTTTATAAATTATTTAATTTTAAGATAACAGCCTTAAAAATTGGCTTTGAAAGAACACTAAACATTCATATATAGGGACAATTGGAAGATACTATTGAAAGTTTGTATTAATGTTGAAGTTGTTTTTAAAGTGATCCCCCTTACTTCAATCTAACTTGGTAAAGTATGATTTAAATGCTTTTTATAAATATTCAAAATTGTCTAAATGTTTAAAAAACACCTCCGGAATTTTGGAGGTGTTTCTGTGTGGAATTAAATTTTATTCCGGAATTATATCTAAAATATATATTGGGATTAGATTTGTTATAAAAAGGGAAAATTCGCTGTTACCTGATTTTTCCCTTTATTTCAGGTCGGAGGGAATGACCTGTAGATTAAAGTTAAAAACTTTTTTGATTATTCAAAATATTTTATGGCAATTAATGCAGAATTCTTAATTAAATAAAAAATTATGTATCTTTAAATAGTTGAAATTCAGCATTTAATTTTATGTACGGTTATCCATTTTCTGACTTTCGCCGATAGCCGTATCCATCAAAAAAAATAACATATCGGAAATTTATTTCCCTGAAATGGCAATTGGCTTTTAGCTAGATTGTACGAAATTTTTGTCCCGCTTGGCGGGACGAAAAGGAGTAGCAAGAGGGTAACACGCTACGCGATGTTAAGCACTCCTTTTCGTTTTCAAAACGCTGATAATCAGTTACTTGTAAAATATATAGTTTCTTGACCTTCTGCAATTTGCGACAAATAGCCTGTAAACCTTCATTTTTAGGGAAAGATTTGCGACAAATCGGCGAATTATGGACTCATTTATCGGAATTAGATTTAAAAAGGAAACAGCAAAACGTTTTCAGGAATTCTCACGTACACACTTCAAATCACACACCGAGGCAATGGCCACGATGCTCGATTTCTTCTTCTATAACGAAATCTCGCCAATGGAAAAATTAGGTCCGACGGGACGAACCATCGAAGCCAAATTGCTTAAAAGAATCAATGCAGTTATTGCCATAATGCGAGATGTCGAAAAGACCCAAACCAAGCCAACAGTTGCGATGATAGAATCTCTTTTTCAGACAGAAACACCAGCAAAAAAACCTTTGATTTTGGAGAAGAAATTTATCGAGGAAAAGAAGGAAGTACGTTTTCAAGAAAAGCGAAATCACAACAACGAACTTTAAATTTTTGAGAAATGTATATCACAATCACACCTCAAAAATTAGGAGGCACCTACTCACAAAGTTCAGCGGATTTTGTAGGCTATCTGGAGAAAGAAAATCATGGTTTGAAACAGGAAGAAATGGAACACTTTTTTAATCAATATGGTGATGAGATTTCAGCAGAGGAAGTGGTAAAAGATATTGATGGAAATGGTACCAAACTCAAAAAGACCGAACCGAAATTTTATTCGATTACTGTTAGTCCTTCAAAATATGAATTGAACAGATTACAGAATAGCAGCGAAGATCTAAAAAAATACACCCGTGAGCTGATGAAGGATTATGTTGCTTCCTTCAACCGTGAAATTAACGGACGTCCAATTAACATCGATGATATAAAATACTATGCAAAAATTGAACATCAAAGAACCTTTAAAGGAACTGACTTACAGATAAGAGAAAATCAACCCTATGCTACGAAAACACTTCAGCTCAAAACGGAGATCCGAAATGTCAAGGAAGGTAGAAAAGAAGGAAATATAAAGGAGATGCAGAGTAAGCTTGCAAAACTAGAAAAAGAAGCCCCTCATCAACAAGATGGAAAACGGATCGTGCAGGGAATGCCAAAGGTGGGAAACCAGAGTCATATACATATCATCGTTAGTAGAAAGGATGCTTCCAATTCGGTGAGTCTTTCCCCTGGAAGTAAGCATAAAGCATCCGAAGTTGAAATGCACGGTAAGAATGTAAAACGGGGCTTCAACCGTGATGAATTTTTTGAGAGTGCTGAGAAAAGGTTTGATAAAACATTCGGGTACCAAAGAAATTTTGCAGAAACCTATAAGGCAAGAAAGGATTTTATTAAGAATCCCAAAGTCTATTTCGCGTCCCTGATGAAATTACCCACTAATGAAAAAGCATTAGCATTCAAAATAATGGGCAAGACGGGTATTCCGATGATGCCAAGTATTCCAGTCACGCAAGCACAACTAGCAATGAAAATATTTAACAGGCTACGACAAGGTGTCGAAGTGGCTATTAAATCAAGTTCCATAGGAATTTGACGAGATAATTAACTAAAATTAAATGTTATGAAAGCAAAAAATTTAATACTCTGTTTTCTTTATTATAGTTTCAAATACTATCTCCTTATTACCAATATTTCCATTTTGCTAATGATATTCCTTTTTAGCTATACCATAAATTCTGTATTAAGAGGAATGGTCTATCTAGCATGTCCGCTAATGTTTTTGAATACGGTGTTATATGCATATTATTTTGATGGAAATTTGATAGAAACAGTTCCAGAAAAATATAAGGTTAAATTTAAAACTTCAAAGAAAAGTTTTCAAATTAAAAATATCAGGAGGGGTGTTTCAGTTATTGGCTCTGCTGGAAGCGGAAAAACCGAAAGTGTTGTCTATGGTTTTCTGAAACACTTCCGAAAAGAAGGTTTTTGCGGAATTATCCATGATTATAAAGATTTTGAACTTACTGAAATGGCATATCCGCTTTTTAAAGATGGGGAAATTCCTTTTAAGGTTATTTCCTTTGATAAAATCATCCATAGGGTAAATCCTATTGCGCCACGGTATTTGGAGAACGAAGAAAGCGTAAACGAGGTTTCACGGGTATTGATTGAAAACCTTTTGGAGCAACGAGAATCTGGTACTTCAGGAACGACAAAATTTTTCAATGATGCTGCGGAAGGGTTGATCGGTGGGTTAATCTGGAAACTGAAAACATCCTATCCCGAATACTGTACCCTGCCCCATTTGATAGCGATCTATCAATATCTTGATACGGACAGCCTTATACAGTTTTTGGAAACCAATACTACCTCACGAGCAATGGCAGATGCGTTTATAAGTGGGAAAGATTCTGAACGGCAGACCGCCGGTGTAAAGAGCACTTTGGCCAATGCATTAAAACGCATTAGTACCCAACGGATTTTTATGGCACTTTCGGCTGATGAAGTACCACTCAATATAAATAATCCTGAAAATCCAACTGTGATTTCGGTCGTGAACAATCCCAAATTTGAAACATCCTATTCGCCAGTAATTGCCACAATTATACACACCATTACAAAGCAAATGAGTGTGAGAAATTCAAAACCTTCATTTCTATTAATGGAAGAAGCACCTACCATTCGGTTATTAAATATGCACCGTATTCCTGCAACTTTAAGAAGCTACGATATCGCAACTATTTACGTTATGCAAGACAAGATTCAAAACGATATGATGTATGGCGATAAAGCGAGCAAAGCCATTTTAAGCAATCTTTCCTATCAATTTTTTGGAAAGGTCAACGACCCAGACACCGCGAAATATTACGAACGATTCTTTGAGATCGTTAAAGACCCTACAAAAAGTATAAGTCGAGGTTATAACCTAGATTTTGATACACGAATAACCACGGGAGAAAAGGAAATTCCGAAGATTAGAGCCGATGTTTTCTTTCGGTTGAAACAAGGGGAGTTTATCACTTATGCTGATGGAAAGGATAGGAAAGTGCAATTTAAGTTGCAGAAGATTGAGAGAGAACTTCCACGGGGTGCAAAAGAATTTTCTAATGCAGATTTGGAAACTAATTTTGAAAGGGTTTATGAGGAGGCTAGGTCTATATTTCGCTAATCACTTAAAAAAATCTAATGCATTTCTTACATTATATTCCTGTTTTTTACTTTTTAAATAAAATACAGGAATATAATGTAGTTAATAGAAAGTAAAACTAATGGCGACAAATTCTATTAATTTCCGTTAATTTTAGAACCTAAATTTAATTGTTGACTTTATGCCATTAACTATACATAGAATTATTGTTCATTATCTCGATAAACAAGAAAGAACTACTGATGCAGATATTGACTACTCAAGCGAGATGTTGACCATTGATGATTTCGCTACTAAATTAACTGATGAACTTCATAATTCAATAAGTGCAAATTCAAGTATTAAGAACGCCGCATTCAAAGAAGATGAAACCAACTCTTTTACAATACGGCTTAATGATTATTTGGAAGATGCAACAGATGATAAATTTGTTTTATTTAGTAAATCATTGGATCTATTAAAAACAAAGGTTGAGAAACAATCATTGGCAAAAGGTGGTTATTATCTTTTTTCTGACTATACCATCAATGATAGTCGTTACATAGCTGTTGTATTGTTGAGAAAAAAATCGGGTATTAATATTATTAAAGAAGGTAGTGAATATAAACTTGATGGAGCAGAAAACATAAATATTGATAAAATTGCAATGGCAGCCAGATTAAATTATGATATTTTTAATGCCAATGGTGACGACCGCAAATACTTGGCAATAATAACAACGCAGTCTGATGGTGAAGTATCTGAATATTTCAAAGAATGGGTTTTAGCTGCGGGTATGATTAAAAACACTGTCAATACTGACAGACTTATGAAAATCATCAAAACAATTGATCTACCGAGTGATGAAGAGGGAAATGAAATTTCTAGAAGCGATTTTCAACGTGCTGTTTACGAGTATGCAAGGACTAATAACCGCAGACGTGTGAATATTTACAATATGAGTGAGCATTTTTTTGGTTCTGATGCTAAAACTGCAATCAAAGACTTTGCTGATGCTAACAGCATTGTGTTAGATCCAGAATTTAGGGTTGGCGGGAAATGGAAAAATTTGATAACAATAAAAGTTTCGGTACCAGGAATAATTTTAAATGTCGATTTTGATAAAATCAACGAAAACGATGTGGACGTGCAAGATGACCATATTGTTATAAGGTCACCTGAACTTGCAGCACTTTTAACAACGCGATATAACAATGCAACCGCTTTAGATGAGCAATAAAAATGATATAATTGAAGAATTTATTAATGAACTCAACAAAATAAATTTTGATGGGATCAGTCAATTTAATGGAATTGAATGCAATGTTAATGCTTATGAAAATCCTTCATTAATTGAACAAATTAAATCTGCTTTCAATAATCCAGAACTATTACCCGGCAATAAGATTTCATTTTTATTAACGGATAGTAAGTGGCGAGAAGTTCTTTTTTATTATGACGAAAATGATTTCATTAGAAGATGTAAACTGAGTTTAAGTCAATATCAAAATAAGTCTGTAGTTTTTTTAAACCCATTAGGTAAATTAAACACAAAAAACATAATACTGGCAGATACTCACAAATTTGCTATTAATTTTCTTACCTATCTGTCGCTTCGTAAACTATTTAAAGAAACAAAAGAGCTTTCACAGTTTATAAACGAAACTTCAAAGACCTTTACTATCATTAGTAAGGAGTATGGGGTATTTCACGTTGGCTATACACTTCCAGATTATTCCTATTTCTACAATATCAATATCGCTCATAAATCGGAACGATTAAAAAAGGAGTTAGAAAAAAAAGAGTTTATCCAATTCTTTAAAGAAATCATCGTGACCAGTGTACACAGCACAGATGAAAAGAATAGATTCAATGTAATTATCAATCAGTTGGATTCAATAATTGATCTTACAACCAAAGACTATGAAGCTTATGTTTCAAATTTTGCTATAGATAAGATAAAGTCAGATTTTAAACAAGAAAGAGAATTATATTTTGAAAGTATAGACAGAAGTATTTCATCCATCGAAAAACAAGTAGTGGCTTTTCCCCTCACATTTGCTGCAAGTGTATTTGCAAGTTATAAAGTTCAAGATAAACCTGGTGTATTGCTTTTAATATTAGTTGCATACCTACTTTATACCATTGTTGCATATTTGATTTTAAGTATGACTGCATATAATGTAAGATGCTTAAGGAAAGATGTTGAGTCAGAAAAGAAGGCAATAAAGAATGCTTATGGTAAAATTTATGCAGATTTTAAAACAGATTTTGACAAGATAGGCACCAAAATTTGCTTGTTACGTGTTGTAATTAGTGTACTGTATGGAGTACTTACTTTTTTATTGGTATTGTTTGCATTGTATGCAGCTCAAAATATGGGGAAGATAGATTTATCATCTTGGATTATTTGGGTGCCAGAAAAAAATTAACTTTCCCAAACCCAAACACCACGGCCTATTTCCTTTATTTTGAATTTTTCTACATCAGAATTTATAGTAGAGCAATGCGACAATCCTCTACAAATCTATTTCAAAAAAATTTCATACTGCTTGAGCCTTTGCAGATTTAAACAGAGTCATTTGTAAAGGATTTACTAACAACACACTGAAATTAAATGGATATTTAGAAATAACATTATGAAGATGTCTCTTCAATAACAAATCTATCGTTGGGTAAGTCTGTATTATATTTAAATACTCATGCAATGAGATATTTAAGAAAATTTTATAAATTAGGGCATTCGTAAATTCTACACAAAGTGAACCGAATCAAAGCAGTACTGGAAGAAAAAGACTTAACGCAAAAATGGCTTGCTAATAAGATGGCGAAAAGCTATAATATGGTTAACTCTTACGCACAGAACAGAAGACAACCCAGTTTGGAAGATTTATATCGAATAGCCGAAATCTTAAATGTAGAAGCAAAAGAATTACTATTAGAACATAAAGACCGAAAATTATAAATGGCCAAGAAAAGTACTACTAAACAAAAATCTATTGAAGAAAGCCTCTGGGATGCGGCCAATAAATTACGTGGCTCCATCGAACCTTCAGAATATAAACATGTAGTCCTTGGGCTTATATTCTTGAAATTTGCCAATGATAAATTTGAGGAACGCCGAAAGGAACTCCTCTCAGAAGGCAAAGAAAAATATCTCGAAATGAAAGACTTCTATAATATGAAGAACGTCTTTTTTCTTTCAGAAACTTCTCGATGGAATTATATTATAAAAAATGCCAAACAGGACGATATCGCCTTAAAAATAGATACCGCTCTCAACCAGATTGAAAAGAACAATCCTTCCTTAAAAGGCGCTTTACCCGATAATTATTTTTCCCGCTTGGGACTGGACAAGAGTAAATTGGCCTCACTTTTAGATACCATTAATAAAATTGATACCCAGAAAGATAAATCTCAGGATATTGTGGGTCGCGTGTATGAATATTTTTTATCCAAATTCGCATTGGCAGAAGGGAAAGGAAAGGGAGAGTTTTATACGCCAAAAAGTATTGTAAATCTCATTGCCGAAATGATAGAGCCTTACAAAGGAATAATTTATGATCCGGCTTGTGGTTCAGGAGGAATGTTTGTACAATCTATAAAGTTTATAGAAAGCCATCATGGAAGTAAACAGGAGATTTCTATTTACGGGCAGGAGTACACCAACACCACCTATAAATTGGCAAAAATGAACTTGGCCATTCGGGGGATATCTGCTAATCTAGGTGAAAAAGCAGCAGATACCTTTAGCAACGACCAACATAAAGATTTGAAAGCCGATTATATTATGGCGAATCCACCCTTTAATCAAAAAGATTGGCGTGGGCAGCAGGAATTAATAGATGATCCACGTTGGATGGGTTATGAGGTTCCACCTAAAAGCAATGCAAATTACGCTTGGATCTTGAATATGGTTTCCAAGCTTTCAGACGAGGGGGTTGCAGGTTTTATCCTAGCCAATGGCGCCCTTTCTGGTGGTGGCGAAGAGTATAAAATCCGGAGAAAGTTGGTGGAGAACAATTTGGTGGAGGCCATTGTGATTTTGCCTAGAAGTATGTTTTATACTACTGATATAAGCGTAACCGTTTGGATACTCAATAAAAATAAAAAAGCACATACACGCTCCATCGGTGATGAAGAACGCCAGTACCGGGATCGCGAACAAGAAGTATTATTTATGGATTTACGACAGATAGGCGAACCCTTTGAAAAAAAGTTTATCCAGTTTAGCGGACAACACATAAGAGATATTGCTCAAACCTATCATAATTGGCAGCAGAGCCAATCTGATTATAAAGACGTGCCCGAATACTGTTATAGTGTAAAAACTGAAGAAATAGTGAAAAAGAATTTTTCTTTAGTACCAAGCAAGTATATTGAATTTGTAAACAGGGACGAGAATATTGATTTTGATTCCAAGATGCAAAGTTTGCAAAGTGATATCACTGATTTGTTAAGACAAGAAGAAGATAGCAAAGCAGATTTATTAAAAGTATTTAAAGAACTAGGCTATGCGATCGAATTATAAACGGTTGGGAGATTATGTTGATGTTGTCAATAAAAGAAATAAAAAGCTTGAAGTTGAAACTTTACTTGGTGTAAGTATCAGAAAGGTATTGATGCCTTCTATAGCTAATACGATTGGAACGAACATGACTACGTATAAGATTATAAAGCGTAATCAATTTGCTTATGGACCTGTTACTTCAAGAAATGGAGAGAAAATATCTATCGCTATATTAGATGAATATGATGAAGCAATAGTTTCTCAAGCATATACTGTATTTAAAATAAAAGATGAGAAAGCACTAAACCCAGAATATTTGATGATGTGGTTCAGACGTCCTGAGTTTGATCGTTATGCACGTTATAAATCTCACGGTAGTGCGAGAGAAATTTTTGATTGGAATGAAATGCTTGAAACGGAGTTGCCTATTCCTTCCATTGAAAAACAGCAAGAAATTGTAAAGGAATACAATGTGGTGAAAAACCGGATTGTTTTAAATGAGCAACTCAACCAAAACCTAGAAGAAACTGCGCAGGCATTATATAAACATTGGTTTGTCGATTTTGAATTTCCAGTCTCTAAAGAAAGTCATCCTAAACTTGTTTCAGGATCTCAACCTCTTGGGTATAATTCTGCCGGGGGTAAAATGGTTTTTAATGAGGAATTGGATAAGGAGATTCCAGAGGGGTGGGAGGTTGACAAGTTAGGAAATATTACTGCTATCAGTGCGGGAGGAGATAAGCCAAAAACTTACTCTATTTACCCAACCGATTTTTGTAATATTCCAATTTATTCAAATAGTTCAAATAACGATGGCCTTTTTGGATTTACTAATAAAGCTAAGGTGTCGGTTGATAGTATTACAATTTCCGCGAGAGGAGCTATCTTGGGATTCACAAGGTTGAGATTGCATCCATTCTTTCCTATTGTTAGATTGATTGTTATTACCCCTAAAAATGAATATAGTTTAAGCTACCTATTTTTTTGCGTTGATAACTTTGAGTTTGACAATACAGCTTCAGCACAAGGGCAATTAACAGTACCAGAAATTTCATTTTTTAAGATAATGATTCCTAGTGATGAAATTCTTAAAATGTTTCACAAGACGTTTAAAAAAATTTTAACGGATATTAATTTAACTGAAGTTGAGAATAAAAAATTAAGACAATTAACTGATATTATACTTTCCAAAATGGCACGTGTTGAAAATAAATTGATTTTATCCTATGAATAATAAAAAGGTAAAACAATCTCAAGCCGCAACTTCCATAGCCCATAAAAATATTCCTTTTCATTCACTTTCTCCAATTAGTGACAAAGAAAAGCATAAATATTATTGCGATGCTCTTGAGTGGGCGCTTACAAACAGGAAAGAGAAAGACATAAAAAATATAGCTCTTACCGGCACTTATGGGTCGGGTAAAAGTAGTATTTTAAAAACATTTCAAGAAAGAGAAGTAAAAGGGCTGAGTTTTTTGAAAATTTCTTTGGCAACCTTTAAGGAAGAAAAAAATAAAACAGCTAAAATTTCAGAAAACCTTGCTCAAGATAGCACCGATATCTCTGATGAAGGCTTTTTAACGGAACACTCAGAAGAAACTAACAGTAAATCGAGAACTATACCTCAGCATCGAAATGATCAACTTCGATTAATAGAACTTAGTATACTTCAACAAATATTCTATCACGAGGAAAATGATAAAATTCCTGACTCTCGCTTTAAAAAAATAAGAAGTTTAAAACCAAATGAGATAAAGACTGCAACTTGGGTGGTTTATGGATTAATCAGTTCATTTTACCTTTTCTTTTACTTTGATACTTTTCGAGTAATGTTTAATCTGCCAGAACCAAAAGTTTGGTTCGAATATCTTACAAAGGGGTTATTTTTAACTGGCTTTATGATTCTTTTTTATTTTTCATTGAAGAGGGTGATTCAATTTTCTCAAAAATTAACCATAAGTAAATTGAATTTCCAAAATTTAGAGATTCAGGTGTCCCAGTCTATAGATAAATCTATACTTAATGATCATCTGGACGAGATATTATACTTTTTTGAAGCTACTGAATACAATGTTGTAATTATTGAGGATTTAGATAGATTTGAGCAAACAGAAATTTTCACAAAACTTAGGGAGATCAACCTTCTGATTAATAATTCTAAAGCGATTGATAGAACCGTAACATTCATTTATGCCGTAAGGGATGAAATGTTTAAAGATAATGATAGAACAAAATTTTTCGACTTTATTATTCCCGTAATTCCTGTGATCAACTATTCAAATTCTAATGAGCAACTAAGCCTTGCTTTAGAAAAATTCGGTTATTCGTTATCCGTTGAATTGATTGATGAAGTCGCTTTTTATTTAGATGATATGCGACTATTGTACAATATCGTGAATGAATTCCATATTTATTTTCAGAAATTTAAAGGAAAAAAATACAGAAATAAGCTTTTTGCAATGATGGTATATAAGAATATTTATCCTGAAGATTTTGTTCGTTTGGGACAAAATAAAGGACTTTTATATAGAAATATTATAGAGAATAAAGGAGTCTGGCTTAAGGAAACAATAACTAAAATAGAAAAGGAAGATTTTAAATTAAAGACAGAGTTAGAGAAATTAGAGAGAATTTTCATTAATGATCTAGATGAATTGAAAAGAATTTACTTAATGGAGTATATAAAAAAGGTTTCAAATCTGTCATATTTTCGAATTGAAAACACAAACTTCACTATCGAAAAAATGTTAGAGGATGAAAATTTTGAAAAGCTAAAAAGTGGATCTATTAGCTATCGAGATAATCAATATAACAGAGAATTCGGCTTTCAATTTTCTGATGTAGAATCACGAGTTGATCCTGATAAAACCTATTTGGAAAGAAAGATTGAAATTGAAGGAAAAAATTCTGGGAGATCCGAAGATATTCGTAATAAATTAAAGAGTAATGAGGAAGAAAAAAGAAAAGTTCGAAATTCTAAAATAAAATATCTTTTAAGGGACAAAAAAATTTCTCTCTCATCAAAACCTTCCAAACAGGAGCAGTTGATTATTTTACTTATCCGTAACGGATATATAGGAGAAGACTATCTTAATTACATTTCCTATTTCTATCCCGGTAGCATAACGGAAAAGGATCATTGGTTTTTAATGAACGTAAGAAATGAATCTGAGAGTGAATTTGACTATGAACTTGATGAAGTAAATAATGTAATCAAAAAGATAAGTGATTCTGAATTCGGAAAAAGCTATGTTTTAAATTATAATTTGTTGGACAATTTTTTAGAAAGCGGGAAATTTATTTTGAAAAAGGATATATTTCTTAAGCAATTGTCTAATGAATCTGATGATTCAGTAAAATTTATTTACTCCTATATCAAGGTAGGTCAAAATACCGGCTTATTCATAAAAAATTTATGCGCCAGTTGGATAAATATTTGGAGATTTATTGAACAGGATATCACCCTTTCCGAAGAGGAGAAATTTGCGTATCTCTCCTTGATTCTTAGTAATGGTGAAATTGACGACATTGAGAAAATAGCTTCCGCCTCACAATTGGAAGCTGCTATGAATCAAAATTCAGATTTTTTATCGATAATTGACGATTCAAAAAAACTTATTGAAATTATAGATCAGTTTGATTTAAAATTTACAGCATTAAAATTTGAAGGATCACCTGAAGAGCTTAGGGATTATATATATTCTATGAATAACTATGCGATAAATCCGTATATGTTGAAAATAATGATTGGCGAATTTGGTGAATATTGGGAGGGTCTTTTTAATGAAAGTAATTATGCCGCCATTCAATTGTCTGGTTGTGAGCCATTAATTGAGTACGTAAATAAGAATATAGAGAAATATATAAATTCCGTTTATTTAAAACTTAATGATAATTACCAAGAAAAGCAGGAGTATTTAATTGAGCTTCTTAACAATCCAGACATCAAAAAGAAAAGCAAGGAGAAAATTATTATCCAGACTGAAACTTTGGTTAATTCCTTGGCTGATTTAGAACAGGCTGAAGAATTAAGCGACTTTCTAATTGAAAATTCAATGATAGAACCCACTTGGGAAAACATGATATTTGATTATAAAGAAAAGAAAAATTTATTTTCTGAAATACTTACTGCATTTATCAATAAGCCAAAAAATGCTGAAACTCTAATTAAAGACATAATATCAAAAGAAAAACAATTTTCAAATTTCAGAAGTGCATTTTTGTTAAATAATGAAATTCTCGATGAACTATATGTTTCTTATTTAAAAGTATTCCCTTTTACATACAAAGAAATAAGTTTCGAAAATTTATCAAAGAAAAAAGTGGCTGCGTTAGTGGATCAGAATAAATTATCCTTTAATTCAGAAAATTATGAAAAGCTTAAATTAAATTTCGCGCCTCTAAACCTCACTTTTATTATTCTTAATATCTCAGAGTTTTTCAAAATTTATTCAGAAATAACTCTATCTGAGCGTGATTTGTCCTACCTCTTATCAAATTCCAAATTAGTTGATTCACATAAAATTAATTTAATTGAAAAGTTCGAAGCTGAAAACACAATTGCCGAAATAGAAACTCTAACTTTAATTGGAAAAATAGCTTTGAAATATACAAAGCTTAACTTATCCGATTCTACTATATCTTCCTTACTTTTAAAATCCTCATTGAACCCAAGCGAAAAAATAGAATTATACATAAACAACCTTACTGCCTTAAATGGAGCATTCATAACTCCGTTCTTGAATGCCCTAGGAGGTGACTATAAACAATTAAATTCCAAAGGTCCTATGCCATATTTCAAGAAATCTGAACATTTGAGTAAATTTTTTGAGTATTTAAAACAGGAAGGTAAAATTTCGAAAATAAAAGAGAAGAAAGAACTCATTCAAGTTACAACATTTAGAAAATAAACAATGCCTGAAACCAATCGCATAGAATATAAAAGAGAACTTTCCGAAGGTTTGGAAAAGGAGGTTGTGGCTTTTCTTAATTACCGGGAAGGTGGCTTTATTTATATAGGTATAGATAAAGAAGGTAAAACGTTTGGGGTTAAAGATGCCGATGCCGATCAATTAAAAATAAAAGACCGGTTAAAAAACAACATTCGTCCATCTGCACTTGGTCTTTTTGATATTGTAAGTGAAGAGCGGGATGGAAAAGAAATTCTTAAAATTATTGTAGCTAGTGGTTCAGAAAAACCTTATCACCTCAAGAAATATGGGATGAGTGAAAAAGGCTGTTTTATACGTTTGGGTTCTGCTGCAGAACCAATGCCGCAAAAAATGATTGATGAACTTTTTGCTTCTCGTACCCGTAATTCTATTGGAATTATAAAAGCGCATCGCCAAGACCTAAACTTTGAACAGCTTCACATTTACTATCAAGAAAAGCAAAAGCCACTCAATAAACAATTTAGTAAAAACTTAGAGCTTACAACCACAAACGGGGATCTAAATTATGCGGCTTATTTGTTGGCCGATGAAAATAACGTTTCTGTAAAGGTAGCTAAGTATAAAGGCGAAACGCGCGTAGATTTAATAGAAAGCAATGAATACGGGGATTGCTCGCTGATAAAGGCAACAAAAAGTGTATTGGAGAAAATAAATCTAGAAAACCGTACAATCACTCAAATTACAACAAAAGAACGAAAAGAGCAGCGTCTTTGGAATGCTATTGCTTTAAGAGAAGCGATTATAAATGCTTTTGTTCATAATGATTACACCCGTGAGATAGCACCAAAATTTGAAATTTTTAGGGATCGATTAGAAATTACATCGGCAGGATCTTTACCAGATGGTTTAAGTAAAAGTGAGTTTTTTGAAGGCTACTCTATTCCTAGGAATAAAGAATTAATGCGTGTTTATAAAGATTTAGACCTTGTGGAACAACTAGGATCTGGGATACCTAGAATACTGGAGTATTATGATAAAGATTGCTTTCATTTTTCCGATAATTTTCTACGAATGGTATTGCCTTCGGCAGAATCTGTTTATGCAACCGAGCAAGTACCCACCAAGTACCCCGCAAGTATCCCCCAAGTCACCCCCCAAGTACGGGAACTTTTAAATGCTTTTACTTCCGAACACAATAGAACTGAATTGCAAAACCACTTAGGGCTTAAGGATAGAAAAAATTTTAGAATAAATTATTTGGTGCCGGCAATAGAAAATGATCTCGTAGAACTTACAATCCCAGATAAACCAAAGAGTAGTAAGCAGCAGTATAGACTTACCGAAAAAGGAAAAAAAGCAAGGAAAGGATGAAATTTACCGAAGCACACTTGGAAACCGTTTTTGCCGAGCAATTAGAACAAGAAGGCTATACCCATCAATTAGGGAACACTATTTCTCGAAATGAAGACGAAGTGCTTATTGGTGAAGACCTCCGCAATTTTCTAATGAAAACCTATTGTAAAGAAGGCATAACCAAAATCGAGGTAGAATCTATTCTTCTTAAGCTTAAAACCCTTCCGGCTTCCGATCTTTACGAAAGCAATAAAGATTTTATGCGAATACTTTCTGATGGTTTTCCGTTAAAAAGGGAAGACCGTTCACAAAAAGATATCTGGATTTATTTGATTGATTATTCAATAGAAAATCAGAACAGCTATAAATTCGTGAACCAGCTTGAAATAACGGGTACTCACAAACGCATTCCAGACGGGATTCTCTATGTAAATGGAATTCCTATAGTTGTCTTCGAGTTTAAAACTGCTATTCAAGAAAATTGTACAATTCACGATGCCTATATCCAGTTAACCGTGCGTTACCAGCGGGATATTCCAGAGCTTTTTAAATATAATGCCTTTTGCGTAATTAGTGATGGAGTAAACACCAAGGCAGGTTCATTTTTTGCTCCTTACGAATTCTTTTACGCCTGGCGCAGGATTGCAGGTTTAGCGAAAGATGTAGATGGCATAGATAGTATGTTTACGCTTATTCAGGGAATGCTGCAGCAAGACCGGTTAAGGGATATTATAAGGAATTTTATTTTCCTGCCAGACAGTTCCAAAAAGGATGAAAAGATTGTATGCCGTTATCCCCAGTATTATGCAGCCAGAGCTTTATTTGAAAGCATTAAAAAGGCGCAAAAACCAGCGGGTGATGGAAAAGGAGGCACTTATTTTGGGGCAACTGGATCTGGCAAAAGTTTTACGATGCTTTTCTTGGCTCGGATTCTTATGAAAAGTGATCATTTTGAAAGTCCGACGATTGTCTTAATAACCGATAGAACAGATTTAGACGATCAGTTAGCGGGGGAATTTACCAATGCCAAAACCTTTATTGGGGATGATACAATCGCCAGTGTTGAAAGTCGCGCAGATCTAAGAGAAAGAATTAGAGGAAGGGAAAGTGGAGGGGTATTTCTTACTACCATTCATAAATTCACCGAAGACACCGAATTGCTGACTACCAGAAGTAATATTATTTGTATATCAGATGAAGCACACCGAAGCCAAACCAATCTTGACCAGAAAATAAAAATTACCGAAAAAGGCGTTCAGAAAACTTTTGGTTTTGCAAAATACCTGCACGATTCGTTACCCAATGCAACTTTTGTAGGCTTTACGGGTACGCACATTGATGCTACCTTAGATGTGTTTGGACAAGGGGTAGATGAATATACCATGACCGAATCGGTAAGAGATGAAATTACGGTACGTATTGTTTATGAAGGAAGGGCAGCAAAAGTAGCCCTTGAAAATAGTGAGTTAAAGAAAATTGAAGAATACTATCAAGTAGCTGAAGAAGAAGGCGCGAACGAGTATCAGGTAGAAGAGAGTAAAAAGCAATCGGCCAATATGAACGCTATTTTGGGTGATCCTGATCGCTTGCAGGCTATTGCTGAAGATTTTGTTAAGCATTATGAACACCGAGTTTCAGAAGGGGCCACGGTTAAAGGGAAAGCGATGTTTGTGTGTAGCAGTCGTGAAATAGCCTACGAACTTTATAAAAATATCATACAGATAAAACCAGAATGGGCAGAAATTAGAAAAGCGGAAAATGGAGCGGAGCTCACCGAAAAAGAAAAACGGGAGCTCAAACCTATGGGGCATATTAAAATGATTATGACCCGTGGTAAAGATGATCCTAAAGAAATGTATAATTTGTTGGGAACAAAAGAGTATCGTAAAGAGTTAGATCGACAATTTAAAAATGAGAAATCTAATTTTAAGATTGCGATTGTGGTCGATATGTGGCTTACCGGTTTTGACGTTCCTTTTTTAGATAGTATCTATATTGATAAACCAATTCAACAACACAACCTGATTCAAACTATTTCTCGTGTAAATCGAAAGTTTAAGGATAAGAATAAAGGCCTGGTAGTTGATTATATAGGTATTAAAAAGCAAATGAACTTAGCTCTCGCTAAATACAACAAAGGAGAGCGAGAGAATTTTGAAGATATTAAAGAATCCCTGACCATTGTTAGAAACCACTTGGATTTATTAGCTAAGGTTTTCCATAAGTTTGATAGTACGAATTATTTTGAAGGAACTCCCTTAGCTCAATTGAATACGCTCAATATGGCGGTGGAATTTGTACAAAAAACCAAAGAACTGGAAACGCGTTTTATGGACTTGGTCAGACGCTTAAAAGCAGCCTATGATATTTGTGCGGGAAGTGAAAAACTAACTCAAGCAGAACGGGATTACACCCATTTCTATCTGGCTATACGCTCTATCGTTTTTAAACTCACCAAGGGGAATGCTCCCGATACCGCCCGGATGAATACTAAAGTAAGGGAGATGATCAAAAATGCCTTGGCGAGTGAAGGGGTAGAGGAAATTTTTAAAATGGGGGATGAAACCAATAGCCAACAGGATATTTTTGATGAAGACTATCTAGCGAAAATCGATAAGATTAAATTGCCCAACACCAAGATTAAACTTTTGCAACAACTATTGGCCAAAGCAATAGGGGAAATCAAAAAAGTGAACAAGGTAAAAGGAGTAGATTTTTCCAAAAAGATGGAAGGTTTGGTATCACGATACAATGAGCGAAAAGGTGATGTATTACGTGGGGAAGTTTATGAAGAAATGGCCGATCAACTTACTGATCTTATTTGGCAGGTACAACAGGAGTTTTCGGCAGGGGAGAAGTTAGGGATTGATTTTGAAGAAAAGGCTTTTTATGATATTCTGAAAGAACTTTGCATAAAATATGATTTTCGGTATCCAGAAGATAAGCTTATCAAGCTTTCAAAATCCGTAAAGTATTTAGTGAACGAACAAGCGCAATTTCCCGATTGGAGCAAACGAAATGACATCAAAGCAGCCTTAAAGGTTGGTCTGATTCTATTGCTTGATGAACACGGTTATCCCCCAGTGGAAAGGGATGAAGTTTATGATGAAATCTTTGAACAAGCGGAAAATTTTAAGAAAAATCGTCGTTCTTAGAAAGGCCCTCTTTCTCTTGGGCCATTATGAGTAACCTTCCATTGACCATCTTCCTGAACCAACTTAAAAACCCCGGGCTTCGGGTCGTAATCTGTGGAATATTTTATCCATGCGACTTTTTCTTCCATAGATTCATCTACTATTTTGAAATTGGAGTCTGAGCTTTTGTCTTGAGCAAACATTTCCTGAATACTTGAAAGGTTTGCATAACCTTCCTCAGTGGTATGTTTTTTTAAGGTTGCTTCATCACCGTGATAAAAACTTTCGGCAACAACTTTGGCGGTTTCTGTAGGGCTTAGGTTTTCATTCTGAGAACAGGAAATAAATAAAATTACTAACGAGCATATAACTATATGTTTCATAATATTTTCAATTTGGATTATTAATATATCTATGCGATATTTTCAGTTCTATATTACGTTCGCCATCTTTTTCATTAAGTTCCAAAATCGCCCTACGGTCATTGGATAATGAAAACTTGGGCAATACATAAACGAATCGCACGGTTTCGTTTTCACTAATTCGGGAAGGAACATTATATCGAAACTGCGGTTCTTGATATAGACGTTGCAATGATTTCCTTTTTCCCTTTTGTCTTGTTTCAATGGATAAATTCAAGAAATTCAAATCGTAATCCAAGGTAGATTTATTCTCAATCTGAATAACGAAGTAGAGTTCCTCTTTATTAAAAACAATATTTTCAATGCTCAATACAATGCCTTCATTTCGCTTCTTAATCCGACCAATATGCTGTTGTCTGTCAAGAAGATGAGAAGAGAATTTCTGATAATAATACGTTTTATTATCTATACTTTCTTCATAAGTTATTGCCTCAATTGAATCGGTTGCCAATGGCTTTTCATTCCCTATTCTACTTGATAACGGAATGAAATAATTGAGCTTTGAAAGCTGCTCTTTATATCTTACAATATACGAAAAAATTGAGCCATCTTTATTGATAATCAACAGATTACTTTCCTTTCCTGGCTTTGCTTGAAGCAGTCCGAAATACTGTTCTTCTTCACGGTTGTAAGAAAATACAAAATTCTCTGCACCAGTAATCCCTTGTCGTATAGGCTCGGGAAAAAAGAGCGCCACATTTTTGGTGTCATTGGCATATATAGTGTCGAGTGTATGCGTTGTCTGTGCGTTCACTTTTGCGAAAGCTAAAGGAACAATAAGAGCCGAAATGATGATATAGTTTTTCATAAGAGTGCGTTTTTAAATACCCATTATGGGCCTCATAATTTTGGTTTTAGAATAAGTTGGTAATTGTTCAGTACGGTCACTTTCACGCTTCGGTTATTGCGTTTTAGTACTTTTGTGATTCCTCCCACTTGCGGGATACTCGGAATATTAATATCACCTATAATATCATCCAGTACTTCGTTGGTAGCCTCTGCCCGAAAATTGTTTTCAATATAGATACCTTCACTACCGTCCTGCAAATCGAAGGCTTTGAGCTTCGTTGGATGATGTTTGACATTCTCGATTTCTATTAAAGCACGATTGGGTTGAAAACTGATAAATCCAAAAACAGGGGTGTTTTTTGGCATTTGTTTGTTGTTAATCATTGCAGCTTTTGAAAGTCGCATTCTCAGTCGGCTATTTTCTTTAACAACTTGATCGCCATCGACTACTAAATATATTGTTTCATCTGTATTCCCGATAATTGAAATGTCGTCGGGTTTGGGCGAGGATGCAAAGAAAAGTTGATGTTCCAAACCCATTTCCTTGGCTTCAATCTTCTGTTCTCTTTTTATTTCTTGGGGTTCTGTTTTTTGAATTTTTTTGTGTGCTATTTTTCTTTCCCCTAGATTCTGATAGGTCGATTCAGAATATTTGATTTTCCCTGCAGAATAGATGCTA
>ERZ1284729.50-NODE-50-length-20070-cov-8.539495_pt1 | contig 20070 bp, 22 predicted proteins | sample MGYA00454602_ERZ1284729 | MGnify/ENA primary metagenome ERZ1284729 (study PRJEB36292, sample SAMEA5787381) | metagenome | biome: Arctic soil; feature: perennial spring outflow channel; material: sediment | place: Canada | collected 2017-07-08 | depth 0.05 m ... | reverse complement strand
CCAAATTCCAGGGTAGTGCGCCGGCCTTTGCCAGCCTCCAGTAAAGTGCCCACCATTTATTTGAGCTGCTTCACATTTTTGGGACACAGATATGATACTAGAAACAACAGAGCAAGCATTGCAAGCGCTCCTGGACGGCACTATGCCGGCCAGTGATGCTGACCAGGCCGGCGGCAGAGCCAATGATGTTATAATCACTGACTACAAAAGTCACGGCTATCATCTGGATGCCAAGGTCAGCGCTGAGCAACTCGTGGCCGCCGTCACTATCGTGGATGAGAACGGCTTTTTTCTGGAAAGCATCACCGGTGTCGACTGGATCAAAGAAAATCAACTGGAGGTGATCTATGATTTTTCCCGTTATGATTTTGATACCTGCCGCGTGGTTATCCGGACCAGAATTCCTCGTGATCAACCGGTAGTCCCCACCATTACCGCGATCTATGCCGGAGCCAACTGGCACGAGCGAGAGACTCACGATTTCTTCGGCATTAAATTTGCCGGTCATCCCCATCTTGTCCCCCTGCTCCTTCCTGAAGATGCAGATTTTCACCCTCTCTTAAAGGATTTCAAGGCATGAGCGCTCCAATTCAACTCCGACCGGATGAAACATTTATCCTGAATGTCGGGCCCCAGCATCCGGCAACCCATGGTGTCCTCCGGGTTAAAATGGAAATGGACGGTGAATATATTGTCAAGGCGGAAACCGTCCTGGGATATGTCCACCGCATGCATGAAAAAATGGGGGAGAACCGGACCTACGCCCAATATCTGCCCAACTTGAGTCGTCTCGATTACCTTGGCGCTCTGGGCTATACCCATGGCCATGTCCTGAGCATAGAACGGGCGGCCGGTATCGAGGTGCCGGAACGGGCCGAGTATATCCGCGCCATCACTGTGGAGCTTAACCGGGTTGCCTCCCACCTGTTCTGGTTCGGCGCCTTTGTTATGGATCTGGGCGGTTTCAGCCCTCTCATGTATGCGATCCAGGATCGTGAACATATCCTTGACATTCTGGAAGGAGTCACCGGCTCGAGATTGACCTACTGTTACTATCGTTTTGGCGGTCTTTACAATGATGTCGACGATGAATTCATTGAGGCCACCAAACGGTTTATTCCCAATATGCGCAAATCGCTCAAGAAATATGCGGCCCTGGTCACCGGCAATATCATCTTTCATAAACGCCTGGAAGGTATCGCCCCGGTGTCTGCTGAGACGTGCCGTAAATACGGGGCCACGGGTCCGGTGGCCAGAGGTTCCGGCATCAACTTTGATGTCCGGAAGAATGAGCCTTATTCCGGTTACTCTGATTTTGATTTTGATGTTCCGGTTTATCATGAAGGTGATTCGCTAGCCCGTTACAAAGTGCGCATGGATGAAATGGAACAATCGCTGCGGATCATCGAACAAGGTCTGGCCAAATTGCCGGCTGGACCGATCATGATCGAGAAGAAACCGAAAAATATCAAATTGCCCGTTGGTGATTTCTATCAGGCAGTTGAGACGGCACGAGGCAGTTTTGGGATCAGAATTGTCAGTGATGGCGACAAGAATGCCTATCGGCTCAAGCTGCGTTCGCCGACATATTCGAACATGCACCTTTTTGATGAGACCTGTGAAGGTATGCTGATCATGGATGCCCTGGCCTTTATGGGCAGCCTCGATCTGGTAATACCGGAAATGGACAGGTAATAATAAAAGTTCATTACGGATTCCTCAATCCAAAATGAACAAGGCGGCACTGGCGGGAAAGATAGCTCAGCCGCAGCGCAGGATCGATCCACAGGTTAATGCTTGATTGAGTGGAATAAGGGAGAAGTGCCATGAGTTTAACGTTATTAAATGTCATAGTTGCAGTGGTGATCGCCATCGCCTTTGCCGCTGCCAATGCCGCCTATCTGGTATGGGCCGAGCGTCGAGGCGCAGCCCGGATCCAGCGGCGACCAGGGCCGAACATTAATGGTCCTTTCGGATTATTGCAGCCCCCTATTGACGGCATCAAGCTGATGACCAAACAGCTGATGATCCCGGGCGGAGCTGACAAGATTCTGTTTATGGTGGCCCCGGTACTGGCCATGGTCCCGGCGATCATGAGTTTTGTCACCATTCCCTTCAGCGACAACATCGTGGCCCGCAATATGGATATCGGGGTACTGATGATTTTTGCCTTTGCCTCGATGGGAGCCATGGCTATCCTGTTAGCCGGCTGGGGCTCACGCAATAAATATTCTGTCATGGCCTCGGTACGGGCGGTCTCGCAAAATGTATCATATGAAATCCCGATGTTGATCACAGCTATCACGGTGATCATGGTTAATGGCTCTATGGATCTCAAGGCCATCAATCTGGCCCAGGCAGGTGGTTTCTGGCATTGGAATATTTTTCCCTCCCTGCAGAGTCCCTTGATGCCTGTTTCTTTTATCATCTTTTTTATCTGTTCTCTGGCCGAAACGAATCGCGCCCCTTTTGATCTCGGCGAGGCTGAGAGTGAGCTGGTGGCCGGCTTTCACACCGAATACGGCAGTATGGGTTTTGGTCTCTTCTTTATGGCTGAATATGCCAATATTGTCATTGGCGCCAGCCTGACCACGCTTCTTTTTTTAGGAGGCTGGGGCTGTCCCTTTGGTTTATTCCCCGGGGTCTGGTGGTTCCTGCTTAAAATCTACCTCCTGATAGCCACCTTTATCTGGATTCGCTGGACCTTTCCCCGAACAACCATCTATGGACTGCTTAATCTGTCCTGGAAAATACTTATTCCGATATCCCTGTTCAACCTGCTTTTAACTGCAGGATTCATGAAGGTATTCTAATATGGGCGGTTATTTTAGCGATATATTCTATGGCGGCAAAAGCCTGCTGGTAGGCCTGAGCATCACTTTTCGGGAATTTTTCAAACCGACGGTCACGGTCCAGTACCCTTATCAGACCATTAAAATGTCATCCCGGTTTCGGGGCCATATTGAGCTTCTGGCCGATGACACAGGCAACCCTAAATGTGTTGCCTGCGGGATGTGCCAGCGGGCCTGCCCTTCCAGCTGTATCAGCCTGGACTCCGTCTCGGTTGACATTGAAGTTGACGGCAAGGTTAAAAAGAAAAAAGTGTTAAGCAGATATGACCTCAATTTTACGACCTGCTCATTATGTGGACAATGTGTGGAGAATTGCAATTTTGGGGCAATAGATTTTTCAAAAGAATATAATCTTGCATCTACTCGCAAAGAAGATTTTCACTTTGATCTTCTTGACCGATTGAAGCGATTGGAGGAGAAAAAAGCATGAACCCTTCCATGGCCATAACGGAAGCTCCCGGACTGTTCACTGCAGATGGCTTGACTGGCCTTATCTTTCTCATCATGATGGCCGTGACTGTTATTGGTGGGATCATTGCCTGTTGCGCCGAACGTCTGATACGAGCCATTGCCGGCCTTATCGTCTGTTTTATCGGCGTGGCGGCCATTTATTATTTTCTCAACTCGCCCTTGGTGGCCATGCTGCAGATCCTGATCTATGTCGGGGCCATCTGTATCACCATCGCCTTTGCCATCATGCTCGCCGCCCCGGAGGAAAGCCGCAAGAACGGCCCGGCTGGACCACTCTCCGGGCCCCTCGGCTTTATCAGCGCCAGTCTTGTCACCATTGGCTTGATTGCTATGGCCATGAGAACCGCTTTCACCTCTTATCCCAAGATCAACAAGGGCACCGTTGAAGAAATAGGAATTGAGTTTCTGACTACCTACTCCATGGTCTTTGAACTTATATCGATTGTTCTGCTGATTGCCATCATCGGGGCGCTGGTTATCGCTCGCGCCGGGAGGAGCAAATAATGTCCGTACTTACTCTGTATAACAACCTCAACACCTTTTTATACCTGGCCGCCCTGTTGTTTGGCATGGGAGTTTATGGCCTTCTTACTCATCGTACGCTCATCGGCATGCTTATCTCTTCCGAACTGATCCTGGCGGCGGCCTCCATTAACTTCATGGCCTTTAACAGGTTTACAGCGCCGGATCCAACCACTGGCCAGATCTTTACCTTGTTCATCATGGCCATTGCCGCCGCCGAGGCAGCCATTGGTCTCAGTATTGTCATAGCTGTATACCGAAATTACAAATCAGTCGACACTGAAGATCTGGTCGACCTTAAAGGTTAGGAAAAGGGACATCTGTCATGGATATAACAACGGTCAGTTCCGCAAAACTTCTCATAGCTCTTCTTGTCCCCCTGCTTGGCACTCTCGGTGTCATGTTTATGGGGAAAAACGAGAATATCAGGGAAGGTATTTCATCACTTGCCTCCATCATCCTGTTCCTGCTTGTCGCTTCCATGATTCCGGCAGTACTGTCAGGCACAACCCTGATCTTTCATATGTTCACCATCCTGCCCGGTGTCACGGTTACCCTGCGGGCTGATGCCATGTCCATGATCTTTGCCCTGGTGGCCTCGTCATTGTGGACCATTGCGGTCTTCTACTCGATGGGCTATATGCGGGCCCATAAGGAGCATGCCCAGACCCGCTTCAATGCCTGTTTCGCCCTGGCCATCTTTGGCGCCATCGGGGTCGCCTTCTCTGATAATCTTTTTACTCTCTATCTCTTTTACGAGATCGTCTCCATCTGTACTTATCCCCTGGTGGCTCATCATCAGGATGCCGAAGGCTATAACGGCGCCCGTAAATATATTATCTATCTGACCACGACGGCCAAGGCCTTTCTGCTGCCGGCCTTGATCCTCATATATGTGCTGACCGGCACCCTTGATTTTGCCCCCAATATCTCTACGGGTATCTTTCCACCGGATGTCAATAAATCCCTGGTGATCATGCTCTATATCTTCTGTCTGTTCGGTTTTGCCAAAAACGGGATCATGCCCTTTCATCACTGGCTGCCGGGCGCCATGGTCGCCCCGACCCCGGTTTCCGCCCTGCTCCATGCCGTGGCCGTAGTCAAGGTCGGGGTCTTCTGTACCACCAGGGTCATGCTGTATGTCTTCGGGGTTGACACTATGCATGCCCTGAATCTCGGGATCCCGACAGCTTACTTTGTCGGCTTTACCGTGATCATGGCCTCGGTGCTGGCCCTGTCCAAAAACAACCTCAAAGAGCGACTGGCCTATTCGACCATCAGTCAGCTCTCCTATATCATCATGGGAGTGGCCCTTCTGACTCCGGCAGGTATTGATGGCGGCCTGATCCATATTGTCAATCATGCCTTCGCCAAGATCACCCTCTTCTTCTGCGCCGGGGCCATTTATATCGCCGCTCACAAGAAAGATATCTCGGACATGGGCGGACTCGGCAAGACCATGCCCTTTACCTTCGGGGCCTTTGCCGTTGCCTCTCTTTCCATGATCGGCGCCCCTCCGGTTGCCGGCTTTGTCACCAAATGGAGCCTGCTGGTAGGATCAATCCAGGCCCATCAGATGGGGATCCTGCTGATCCTTATCGCCAGTACCATGCTCAATGTCGGCTATTTCGCCCCCGTTACCATTAAGGCCTTTTTCGGCAAACGACCGGAAGGTGAAACATATCAAGGTATCAAAGAGGCACCTTTGTCCATGCTGATTCCCATTCTCATTGCCTGTACGATCTCTGTGCTGCTTGGTATCTTCCCTAACTTTATGATGCAATTTGTCAAGGCGGTGACAGGATGATTGTCAATCTTATCGATTATCTACGAGACCGTCTAACGACGGTTAAATATTGCTGCTATGGCGGTATCGCCATCATAGTTATCTGGAGTCTGACGGTCGACACCAGCCATGCCCATACTTGGGCTGAAAAGATGATACCAGGCTTCTGGTCCCTGTTTGGCCTTGGATCCTGTGCCGTCGTTATTATGCTGGCAAGAGTGCTGGGCAAAAGCGGGATCATGACCCGGGAGGATTATTATGACAACTAGTTTTTTCCATCCGGCCCTCATCATGATCATCGGGGCGCTGCTGCTGCCTCTGGTCAGAGGACCGTTCAGGAAGCCCTATCTCTTTCTGATTCCGGTATTGACTTTCATCAATGTGCTTTATCTGAGCCAGCATCCCGGCACCTATGGTGTGGTCCAGTTCCTCGATTGGGAGCTGACCTTCGGCCGGATTGACCGTCTGTCCATGATCTTTGCCTTTATCATGGCCCTGATGGCTATTATCGGCACCATCTACTCCATGCATGTGGAAGATGAGTGGCAGCATATCGCGGCCTGGTTTTATGTGGCCGGTTCGCTCGGCGTCATCTACTGCGGAGACTTTCTGGTTCTTTTTCTGTTCTGGGAGATGATGGCCTTTGCCTCGACTTTTCTGATCTGGTTTAAAAAAGATCCGGAATCACTGGCGGCAGGCTATCGCTACATCCTGGTCCATACCTTTGGCGGGGTCATCCTGCTGCTGGGTTTTGTCCTCAGATATCAGGCCACTGGTGACCTCTCTTTTATTCAGCTGAATGTTCAGAGTCCAGAGCTTTACACCTGGCTGATCATGATTGGCCTGATGCTCAATGCCGCGGTGCCGCCCTTGCACTCCTGGCTGCCGGATGCCTACAGTAAAGCGACAATCACCGGTTCCGTCTTCCTGTGCGCTTTTACCACCAAGACGGCGATCTACACCCTGGCTCGCAGTTGTGCCGGCTTTGACGTCCTCATCGTGCTTGGGGTAGTCATGGCCATTTATGGTATTATTTACGCCATCATGGAAAATGATGTCCGGAAACTCCTGGGCTGGGAGATTGTCTCTCAGGTCGGCTATATGGTGACTGGCGTTGGTATTGGTACCGCTCTGGCCATTAATGGCACCTGTGCACATGCCTTTGCCCACATCCTCTATAAAAGTCTGCTCTTCATGGCGGCAGGGGCGGTCATCCATGCCACCGGTAAATCCAAGTTTACCGAACTTGGCGGCCTGTACAAAAAGATGCCTGTCTCCTTGGTCTTTCTGCTGATCGGTGGTCTGTCGGTATCAGCCTTCCCTCTGCTTTCCGGTTTTGTCAGCAAATCAATGATCATCACGGCCAGCTTTGACGCCCATCTCCTGTGGGCTGGTTTTCTGTTGACCATGGTCTCAGCCGGCACCTTTCTGGTGGCTGGTCTCAGACTGCCGTATCTGCTCTTTTTTAATGACAATAAATGCTCGCCTGAAACCTGGGACAAGGCTGCTGATCCTTCGTGGAATATGCAGCTGGCCATGGTCATTGCCGCCTTTTTCTGTCTTCTCATCGGCATTTATCTGCCCTTTCTCTATGGTATGTTGCCCAACACCGAGGTGGCCTATCAGCCTTACAGCTCCTATCATCTCAGTGAAACTCTGCAGATTCTGGCCCTGACGGCCTTGGGATTCTTTCTACTGCGTAAACACATCAAGGCCAGAGAGAGTATCAGCCTTGATCTCGACTGGTTCTACCGCAAGGGTGGTCAGGGCTTTCTGTGGACGGTCACCAATCCCTTACAGTGGTTTGATACCGCTTTCGGTAAGGCCTATAGAGTAGTCGGCCTGAGCACTCTGATGACCACTTCCCATTTCTGGTCATGGTTTGACTGGCATGGCATTGACGGTGTCGTTGATGGAACGGCCCGTTGCGTACGCGCTATTGGCGGGCGCATCAGTCTGGTGCTCCAACGCGGTCAGATTCAGCAGACAATATTTTATACGGTAACATTTGCAGCCGTTATTCTTGTAGCTTACATCTGGCTATAAATCACTGATTTCGAGGACCACCGGGAATGGATCAACTACTTATAAATCCAGATTATCCACATATTCTGAGCACCCTTATTTTTCTGCCGCTGGCCAGCGCCCTGCTGCTGCTCTTTATTAACAATGATTCCTTTGCCCGTTACTGGACCTTGGGAATCACCACTGTTACCGCCATACTTTCTATTCCTCTGGTCATGGCCTTTGACACAACGACTGCCAATTTTCAGTTCGTTGAACAGTACAGCTGGATACAATCGCTCAACATCCAATATGTGATCGGGGTAGATGGTATCTCCATCCTGCTGGTGATGCTGACGACCTTGATCATGCCTCTGTGTGTGCTGGCATCCTGGAACTATATTAAAACCCGGGTTCCGGCCTTCATGATTTGTCTGCTGATCATGGAAACCGCCATGCTCGGAGTCTTCATGGCCCTCGATATTGTCCTCTTTTATATCCTCTGGGAGGCCATGCTGATTCCCATGTACCTGCTGATCGGGATCTGGGGCGGACCACGCAAGATCTACGCCTCCATAAAATTTTTCCTCTACACGCTGGCCGGTTCGATCATGTTGCTGGTGGCTATTATCTGGCTGTATCAGACTAATAACTACTCCTTTTTTATCCCGGATATGATGTGGCAGGATTATTCACTGACCGCCCAGACCTACCTCTTTCTTGCGTTCTTTCTGGCCTTTGCCATTAAGGTGCCCATGTTTCCTTTTCATACATGGTTGCCGGCCGCCCATGTTGAGGCCCCCACTGCCGGTTCAGTTATCCTGGCCTCGGTCCTTCTGAAAATGGGCACTTACGGATTCCTGCGTTTTGCTCTGCCCATAACCCCGGAGGCCACCACCCTGTTTATGCCTTATGTGCTCTGGTTGTCCATCGCCGGCATCATTTATGGCGGTTTTACCGCTCTGGCCCAGCAGGACATGAAAAAATTGATTGCCTATTCCTCCGTTGGTCATATGGGATTTGTCACCCTCGGTATCTTTGTTCTTAATACTCAAGGAGTAGAAGGTGCCATTCTCCAGATGATCAATCACGGTATAACTACGGGCGCCCTGTTTCTGTGCGTAGGGATGATTTATGAAAGGACCCATAGCCGTGAGCTTCGTTCCGCCACCGGTGTTGGTAAATACATGCCCATCTATGTCACTTTCCTCACCTTTTTTGCCCTCTCCTCTTTTGGTTTTCCAGGAACAAACAGTTTTGTCGGCGAATTTATGATTCTGGCCGGCACCTTCCAGCACAGCATTGTCCTGGCCCTGGCGGCCATTCCCGGTGCCGTTCTCGCCGCCGCCTATATGCTGCGTATGCTGCAGAAGATTGTCTGGGGCGGGACTGATAATCCTGATCAATCCTGGCTGCAAGATCTTAACGCGCGTGAGATTATAATCTTATGTCCCTTCCTCTTTTTTGTCTTCTGGATCGGTTTGGGACCCCAGCCTTTTATCGAGCTTATGCATATCAGCGTCACCAACCTTCTTGCACAGTTTCATGCCCATCAGGGCCAGGCAGTTGCTGCGGTAGAATTAATTATTCATTAATCGAATTTAATATTACGACCTAGGGTATCAACATGCAATTTCTACCTGAGTTAACACTGTTAGGAGCAGGCCTTGTCATTTTCCTGCTCAGTCTTGGTAAAACTGACATCGACACCATGAAAACGTTTGCCATTCTCTTAGGCACCTTAATATTTGGCGCAACGCTTGTGAGTTGGAACCAGGAAGGAACTCTCTTTTTTGGCTCCTACCAGGTTGACCTCTACTCTCAGGTTTTTAAAATTTTAATCGCCGGAGCCATGCTTGTTGTCCTTATCCTTGGTCGACAACTGAAAGATATAAAAAAATCAGTCCATCCGGAATACTATCTGTTTTTATTTGTCAGCGTCCTGGGCTTGATGATGCTGGTGTCAAGCATCGAACTGCTGGCTATTTTTGTGGCCCTGGAGCTCTCTTCTTTTGCTGTCTATATCATGGTGGCCATGCGCGACGACTCCGGCAGCTCCCGGTTCCAGATGGAAGCCGGTATTAAGTATCTGTTATTTGGTGTCACCGCTACCGGCTTCATGCTCTTTGGCATGAGTTATATGTTCGGTCTGACCGGTTCAACTCAGCTGTCAGTCGTCATGACCAAACTGTCCTCTATGTATGCTCAACCGGCGGCGATCGTGGCCATCTTGATGGTGCTGGCCGGATTTTTTTACAAACTTGCCATCTTCCCTTTCCATTTCTGGGTACCGGATGTCTATGAAGGGGCCGCCAACGAGACAACAGCCTTTATTGCCTCGGTACCGAAACTTGCGGCAGTGGCACTGCTGATCAGAATTGTCAGCATGGTCAATGGCGAGGGCCAGGTCATAGTCAATGTGCTGATGGCTTGTGCTATTCTGTCGATGTTTTACGGTAATCTATCGGCCCTGGTGCAGACCGATCTCAAACGTCTGCTCGGTTTTTCCGGTATCGCCCATGCTGGGTTTGTTCTCCTCGGTATATTGACCTTTCAGCTCAGCGGTTATGCCAATGCCCTTTACTATATCAGTGGCTACGTAGTCATGAATCTTGCCTGTTTTCTGGTTATCTGTTCGATAACCAGCCAAGGCGAGAACGTACAGATTAATGATTTAAGCGGACTGCATAAACGATCGCCATTGTTGGCTCTGACCTTGGCGGTGGCCCTTTTTGCCCTCGCCGGTATCCCGCCCTTTGTCGGTTTTATGGGTAAATTCATGATCCTCACCGGGGCCTTGAAACAAGGTTTTCTGATCATGGTGATTCTTGCTGCTCTCAATACGGCAATTGCCATTTTTTATTATCTGTCAGTGATTCGGGTGACTTACTGTAGTGATCCTGATAATTATGGCCGTATTAACAATAACTTTTTTACCAATACAGCTTCTATTATTCTCATGCTCATAATTATAATCATGGGCGTAATTCCCCAGCCATTTCTTAATTTTGCCACCTCGACAGTACAAGCAATTATGTAATTTTTGTAAGAAAATATAGTAACTTGTCAAAACAGATCAGCAGGAACAAAAGCCGGGAATTATTAAGAAAGACTGTGCGGCAAAGGCTCAGAAAAAATGTTCAAAAAAAAAGCTCCTGTTCATATCATGAACAGGAGCTTTTTTTTTGAACTTGTGAAAATTATTTATTTTTTACCTTTTCCTGATGCTCTCTTCGCAGCCTTCAAAGGATTAACACGAATTGTCACCACATTGATCTCCGGCTTGGCATGCGTGGCAAAATTACAAATTCCAACACGCCATTTAGACTCAGGTGACATAAAAGTTTTACAGAACTGGACCCCTGATTCTTCCACAATTCTTTCACAACCAGTACATTTATCAATCACAGCCTTAAAATTTCTTTCGCTATAACTTTTCGCATCTTGTTTTTGCATCTTATCCTCCTGATTTCTCAAACGACTTAACAATCATGTCATGCTTTTTAGAGCGAAAGCTCACTTATTTCATTAACCTGAAATCAAGCCATGATTCATATAGAAAAGTTTTAAATACTAACAAAACATGCAACTTTTCTCAAGTAAAAAAACAAAATAGTGCGTTAGCTTGGAACTGCCTTTTTTTTAGGCTAAAAAGAAAAATAGTAACTTTGACCAGCCTCAACATAAAAAAACCATAAAAAAAAACAATCTGTTATCTCTACTTGCTTGTATTAGCCGACTTCATAAGCTAGAATAAATTTTATCTTTGGAAAAAGTTTCCAATTATTTAAATTTACACGCATTATATTATGATTACGAAAAAGGAAACAGGCCATGCCAGTTTTTATATGGAAAGGTGTCAATTCACAGGGTGTCAAACGTAAAGGAGAAGTAGAATCTTCTGACCAGGCTGCGGCCTTAGCCCATGTCAAAAGACTCCGGATCCAGAATATCATTATCAAGGAAAAGCCCAAAGACCTCTTTGCAAATATTGCTTTTTTCAAGCCCAAAGTAACTGGTAAGGATCTTGTAATCTTTACTCGGCAACTATCCACCATGATTGATGCCGGACTGCCACTGATCCAAAGTCTGGAGATATTAGCTAAACAGCAGGATAACACAACTTTTAAAACTGTCCTTACCGCTATTAAAAGAGATGTGGAGACTGGCACTACCATTGCCGATGCTATGCGGAAACATCCAGCAGTTTTTGATAGTCTCTTTTCTAATATGATTGAAGCAGGTGAGACAGGCGGTATCCTCGACACTATCCTGGGCCGGCTGGCGGTGTTCAAGGAAAAATCCATGGCGCTGCAAAAAAAAATAAAAGGGGCCATGACTTATCCTGTTATCTGTCTGGCCATTTCCTTTCTCATCCTGGGCGTCATCCTCATCTTTGTTATTCCCGTTTTTGAGGAGATGTTTTCCAGTATGGGGGCCGCCCTGCCGATCCCAACACAAATAGTTGTGGAGCTGAGCAATTTCATGAAATCGAATTTCCTTTATATCATCATGGGAATTTTCGCCTTTATATTTGTCATCAAAAAATTATATAATACCGACAAAGGCAGACTGAAAATGGATGCCATGCTGTTACGGGCACCCGTTGTTGGTCCCTTGATCAGAAAAGTGGCTGTGGCCAAATTTACAAGAACCTTAAGCACCATGCTGCAAAGTGGTGTCCCCATTCTTGATGCTCTGCAGGTGGTAGCCAAAACCTCGGGAAACAAGGTTATTGAAGGAGCCGTTGTCAGAGTTGCCGAAAGTATCAGTGAGGGTCGGCCCATAGCCGAACCCCTGGAAGAGAGTGGTGTTTTTCCTAATATGGTCGTGCAGATGATTAATGTCGGTGAATCCGTCGGTGCCCTGGATACCATGCTGACCAAGATTGCCGATTTTTATGACGATGAAGTAGATCAAGCTGTCAGCAATCTCACCGCTATGATTGAACCCTTAATGATGGTCGTCTTAGGAGGAATGATCGGCGGTATTGTCGTTGCCATGTACCTGCCGATCTTCTCAATGGCTTCTGTAGTTGGTGGTTAATGTGCAACTACTAACATCCGATTTTTGTCATTCTTATCTTGAATACTTAATCGGAATTTATATAAAAAATTATTCTTATTGATGGAGATTAACATGACACTAACAAAGGCAGAATTAGTTCAACAAGTATACAAAACGCATCCCTCGCTCAGCAAAACTCAGGCCACTGAATCAGTCGAGGCCTTTCTGCGTATCTCGAAGAACACCCTGATTAATGGCTCCGACCTGTTGCTCAGCGGCTTTGGCAAGTTTAACGTCAAGGACAAAAATTCCAGAAGAGGTCGTAATCCGCAAACTGGAGATGAATTAACACTGGATGCACGAAGAGTGATCACTTTCAAGCCCTCCGGGATTTTACGTGATAAAATAAATAATCTGTAGTCTTCTCCCGCTTCAGTACAGCCGCCTCCTTCTTTTAGTCAGCGATTGACTCATATCCGGCGTTATTAGGCTGAGATGAATCGCCGGTACAGACTTGAGGATTTATTTGATATTGTTTTAATGAGCTCGCATCACTGCTGAGAGCCTGCTAATCTTTTTGCCTCTAACACTTGATCCTTCATGTTCAGCCATCCTCAATTTCAGTATATTGCTATAGCTTCAATAAATACCAGCCCCAGCTGGACTCTTCATCCGTTCCTGGATATTCCACCGGGGCCGGTACTCATACAATCATTTGAAGAGTCAGGTATTTTGCATCCCCCTATTGTGCAGCAGACAGATAATGGCAGCTTTAATCTTATCTGTGGCCAGAGACGTCTGTACGCAGCCAGACATTATTTCAGGCAGGTAAGCCTTGCCTGCCTGGTCATCCAGTCGGCACTGCCGCCATCTGCTTTTTTCCTCTTTATTTTAACTGATCAACAAACCAATGGCCTGCTTAGTCCTATGGAAGCTGCCTTTTTTCTGCACTATTGTCTCGATAAAATGGAAGAAAAGCAGATAGCAGAGCTATTTCTTCCTCGCCTGGGCTATAAAAAACAGACCGCCCTTATCCATAAACTAACCCGCCTCACTGCTCTGGAACAGATAATACAACAACATATTCATGCTGGTCTCATCAGCGATAAGACGGCCTTTGAACTTTTGACTTTATCACCGGAGGACAGATTAAGCCTGGCCTTGCTTTTTGACTATCTGCAACTAGGCTCAGGAAAACAGAACCGGCTATTAATGCTGAGCCGGGATCTCGCCTTACGCTCTCATACAACTATCTCGTCTTTGCTTAAACAGCAGGAATTCCTAGAAGTATTGACACATCAAGAGATGAATGTGCCGCAGAAATCCCACTTAATCCTGGAATTACTGCAAAAACAAGTCTATGGTAGAAGCATTGATGCTGAACTGGAGTTTAAAGAGAAGGTGAAAAAACTTCAATTACCCGGCAACTATGAGATCACTCATAGTCTTAATTTTGAGAAAGATGAGGTCTACCTGACAGAGACTTTTCCAGATTGGGAAAGTTGTCAAAAACACGTTGCTCGCAACAGCAGTAAATAATCAAGGATACAGAACATCACCTTCCACCATGATATCCTGGCCGAGTCGGCAATAATGGACATTTTGCAGCCGGATTGCATCCTCATAATTTTTTATATTCAGCCCTGCCACCACTGCTGTGCCGGAACTGCCTGCAAAGATGGGAGCCATAAACAGATTGACATGATCCACCAGCTGCTGGGTTAAAAAAGCACCATGGATGGTTGCTCCCCCCTCCACCAGCAGCGACAATACCCCTTCCCGGGCCAGGATTTTCAACATCTCAACAAGATCGACCCGGCCATCTCTGCCGCACGCCACCTGATGGATCACAACTTTATCAGTTTGGCTTAGTCGTTTTATTTTTTCAAGGCTCACGTCCTTGCTGCAAAAAATCCAGGTAGGTGCAAGGGAAGTTAGCGAAAGCAGTCGAGCTGATGGTGGAATATGCAGATAGGTGTCCATGATAACACGGACAGGATCTCTGCCCCTGCCATGCGGCAGACGAGTGGTAAGAGAGGGGTCATCCGCCATGACGGTCGCATTCCCTACTAAAATTGCATCCAGGCAATTACGGAGCTGATGGCCCTTGTGCCGAGAGGCCGGCCCCGTGATTGGGCCACCCTGGTGCGGCTGATAACTGATGCGGCCATCAAGACTGATAGCAGCTTTCATTACCACCCACGGCAGTCCCTGGGTAATATATTTTATAAAGGGGCGATTGAGAGCGCGACATTCGGCTTCCAGAACACCGCAGGTCAGCTCAAGCCCCTGTTCTTGCAGATAAGCGTTGCCTCTGCCCTCAACCAGGGGATTAGGATCTTCCATTCCGACGACCACCCGACTGATCCCCGCCGCAACAATTGCCCGAGTGCATGGCGGGGTGCGGCCGATATGATTACAAGGCTCCAGTGTTACATAAAGAGTAGCACCGCGAGCGGCGTCACCAGCCTGGCGCAAGGCATGTATTTCGGCATGGGGCGTCCCCGCCTGGTGGTGATAGCCCGTGGCAATGACCTTCTGCTCACGGACCACAACGGCCCCCACACAGGGATTGGGCGAGGTCCGGCCGACTCCTTTACGGGCCTCTTTCAAGGCCAGCCGCATAAAAGATTGATCGGCCCCCGCAGCTGTCAGCATTTCAGCTCTTGACATCTCTGGCGTCCACCAGGGCCTGCAACTCATCGACGAACTCGCTGACATCTTTAAATTGCCGGTAAACCGAGGCAAAACGGACATAGGCGACCTCGTCAAGATCAGGCAGATGGGCCATCACCAATTCACCTATCACTTGTGATGAAACCTCCTTGGCTCCCAGATCCTGCAATTTTTTCTCGATCTCATCAACAAAGGCGTCGATCTGATCACAGCTTACCGGTCTTTTCTCACAGGCCTTGTCCAGACCGACCACCATTTTCTGCCGATCCCAGGGTTCCCGGCGCCCATCTTTTTTTACTAAGACCGGCATCATCACTTCCAGGCGTTCATAGGTGGTAAAACGCTGGTTACAAGTCAGACAAGAACGCCGGCGTCTGGTAATGGTACTCTCCTTATTCAAACGGGAGTCAATAACCTTGTTATCAAGATGACCACAATAGGGACATTTCATATATTAAACTGGATCAACAATGGCCGACAATGGAAATCTGGCACAAAGATCACGCACTTCCTGACGTACTGTGGCGATGGTCTGCTGATCACGATTGCTGATAATACGCTCAATCCAGTCAGCAATTAAGGCCATCTCGGTCACTTGCAAGCCTCGAGTCGTCACCGTTGGTGTGCCGATACGCACGCCGCTGGTCACAAACCGGGGCTTGGAATCAAATGGAATGGCGTTTTTATTGACCGTCAGTCCGCCCTGCTCAAGAAGCTCCTCCGCCTCTTTGCCGGTGATATCTTTGTTGCTCAGATCCACCAGAAAAAGATGATTATCAGTCCCTCCGGAGACCAGCCGGAAATTTTTGGCAGTCAACCCGGCGGCCAGGGCCTTGGCATTGGCCACCACCTGCCGTTGATCAGCCTTGAAGGCCTCACTCATGGCCTCCTTGAAGGCTACCGCCTTGGCTGCGATCACATGCATCAATGGCCCGCCCTGAATCCCAGGGAAAATATGACTATTAAGTACTTTACCCCATTTTTCCCGGGCCAGGATCAAACCGCCCCTGGGACCACGCAAGGTCTTATGGGTCGTGGTGGTCACAAAATCGGCATAGGGAACAGGGGAGGGATGCACGCCAGCTGCAACCAGACCGGCGATATGGGCCATATCCACCATAAATAAAGCGCCGACCTCATCGGCAATTCTCCGGAAGCCGGCAAAATCGATAAAGCGTGAATAAGCACTGGCACCAGCCACGATCATCTTGGGTTTGTTTTCGAAGGCCAGCTGTTCAACTTTTTCCATGTTGATCTGTTCAGTATCCCGCTCAACACCATAAGAAATAAAATCAAATAACTGGCCGGAAAAATTGACGCCACTGCCATGGGTCAGATGGCCACCATGGGCCAGGTCCATCCCCAGGACTTTGTCCCCTGGTTTGAGAGTGGCAAAATAGACGGCCATATTGGCCTGGGAACCGGAATGAGGCTGGACATTGGCATACTCGGCTCCGAAAATTGCCAGGGCTCTGGAGATAGCCAGGGTTTCCACCTGATCGGCAAAATCACAACCGCCATAATATCTTTTCTGCGGATAACCTTCAGCGTACTTATTGGTAAAAATGGAGCCTTGGGCGTCAAGAACTGCCTGCGACACTATATTTTCCGAGGCAATCAGCTCCAACTGATTATTCTGGCGGTCATATTCAAGTTTTATACTGTTATAGACTTCAGGATCTGTTTTTTGTAATGCGATCATAGCATAATTACCTTTTGCTTTTCCAGTTGACCCGCAACCGGATTTCTTTTCATAGACCAGCCTAAGCCGTCGTTCAAAACTTATTTTATAAAAACTGAAAAAAAAACCGGCATCTCAAATTAGCAATGCCGGTCCTTAAACAATTATTTAGCCGACTTGGCATTAACATTTACTGTACAGTTCAATGCGATCCTGGTGACGGCCGCCGCTAAACTCCACCGCCAGCCAAGTACGAACAATATCCTCAGCCACGCCTGAGCCAATAACTCTTTCGCCCAGACACAGCACATTGGCATTATTATGCTCACGACTCATGCGGGCGGTATAATGATCATGGCAAAGCGCCGCCCGGACATGGTCATATCTGTTAGCCGCCATTGACATACCAAGACCGGTCCCACAGATCAGGATACCACGATCGACAGTACCGTTATCAACTTTCTCGCAGACCAGTCTGGTCAGATCCGGATAATTAACCGGGGCGGTTGAATAACAACCCATATCCTGAACTTCATGCCTTAACTCATCTGCCACCAATAAGCGGATCAGCTCTTTCAAATGAAAACCACCATGATCCGCACCAATTGCTATTTTCACATCAAACTCCAGATAGAAAGGCTTTTGCTGGTCGGTTTTTCAATCATTGTAGCGCTGCATGACAATTACCCCATTGGTCCCGCCAAAACCGAAGGAATTGGATACTGCTGCCCGAATCTCCATTTTTCTGGCCTGATTAGGGACATAATCAAGATCACATTCGGGGCTTGCTTCCTGCAGATTCATCGTCGGCGGGGCTATCTGGTCCTTAATCGTCAGGGCCGTAAAAGCGGCTTCAATCCCACCGGCCGCACCCAGCATATGTCCGGTCATCGATTTAGTAGAACTGATGGCCAGCCGTTTGGCATGCTCGCCAAAAACCGTTTTAATGGCCTGGGTTTCACAGCGATCGTTAAGCGGCGTCGAAGTCCCATGGGCATTGATGTAATCAATATCTGCAGGCTTAAGGCCGGCATCCTGCAGGGCCATACGCAGACAGCGGGCTGCTCCTTCACCGTCTTCAGGTGGGGCGGCGATATGATAGGCATCACTGCTGGCGCCATAGCCGATTATTTCCGCATAGATCCTGGCACCACGCTTGAGGGCATGCTCCAATTCTTCAATAATGAGCATCCCGGAGCCTTCGGACATGATAAAGCCATCCCGATCTTTATCAAAAGGTCTGGAGGCCTGTTCCGGTGCCTCATTACGGGTCGACAGCGCCTTCATGGCACTGAACCCACCGATCCCAAGAGGACAGATCACGGCCTCAGAACCACCGGTAATTACCATATCAGAGATGCCGTGGACAATGGAACGATAAGCCTCACCAACGGCATGGGTGCCAGCGGCACAGGCAGTTGAAAGAGCAAGATTAGGGCCCTTCGCCCCCAGCTGCATGGAGATATGGCCAGAAGGCATATTAGGGATGGCCATGGGGATAAAAAACGGTGACATTCTCTTGGCACCACGCTCCAGCAAACTCAGATGAGTTTGCTCAATAATGGGCAACCCTCCCATGCCGCAGCCGGTAATGACGCCTACCCGCTCACAATTAGCCTCATTGATGATTGCCCCACTGTCGTCAAACGCCATCCTGGCAGCAGCGATGGCATATTGAACAAAGAGGTCAAGGTGCTTGGCCAGCTTTTTCTCAATAAAATCTTCGGCCTGAAAGTCCTTGACCTCTGCGGCAATCTTTACCGCATAATCACTGGTATCAAAACGGGTGATAAGGCCGACTCCGCTGGTGCCGGCACAAATATTACCCCAAGTTTTTTGGGTGCCAGTGCCAAGTGGTGTTACCAGACCAACTCCTGTAACGACAACTCTACGCCTTGCCATGTAAACTCCCTCAGGCCAACAGATTCTTTTCTACAAGATCATGAGGCGCTCGTGGTTGACGAAAACCCATTTTTAGCTATCCCGGACTATTTGAGCTTATTGATATAATCAATGGCATTTTGGACGGTATTGATCTTCTCGGCATCTTCATCCGGGATCTCAACATCGAATTCCTCTTCCATCGCCATAATCAGCTCCACCAGATCCAGAGAGTCAGCACCAAGGTCATCTACAAAAGAAGCATTGGGTACTACCTTCTCTTTTTCCACACTCAACTGTTCAACAATAATATCGACCATCTGTTGATCTATAGCCATTTCTTTCTCCAATTTTTTTATATGTTAATAAAACAAAAAAACACAACCCAGCAATTAATCAAAATTCAGGAACTTTACCCTGTTTATCTACATATACATGCCACCATTCACATGCAAGACCTGACCTGTTACATACCGGCCATCATCACCCAGCAGATAAGCCACTGCTCCTGCCACATCTTCGGGAGTTCCCAGGGCAGCCAGGGGGATTTCTGCCTTGATCTTGTCCTGAATTTCCTCAGACAGGGAGCTGGTCATATCGGTCACAATATAGCCGGGGGCTACCCCGTTCACTGTGATGTTCCGGGAAGCAAATTCCCGGGCCATTGACTTGGTCAGTCCCACTAGTCCGGCCTTGGCGGCAGCATAATTGACCTGCCCGGCATTACCGGCAAAACCGATGACGGAAGTGATGTTGACAATCCGCCCCCATCTATTTTTCACCATTGCTTTCGAGGCCGCCTTGGCACAGAGAAAGGCGCCTTTGAGATTGGTATTGATGACCAGATCCCAATCTGACTCCTTCATTCGGGCCATCAGGCCATCGCGGGTAATGCCTGCATTATTGACGAGGACATCAAGCGATCCTGCCTCAGCAATTATCTGCTTGATGGCACTCTGCGCCTGTTCTCCATCAGCCACATCAAAACAGATGATATCAGCGCGGCCACCAGCATCCTGGATGATCTTTCTGGTTTCTTCAGCCGCGGCAGGGTTCGCCACATAATTAATATAGACATGACCGCCCATACTGCTGATCCGCTGGCATATGGCCCGTCCGATCCCACGGCTGCCGCCGGTGACCAAGGCTATCTTTCCACTCAGGCTCATGACTTACGCCGCTCCTCAATC
>ERZ1284729.49-NODE-49-length-20164-cov-10.969665_pt1 | contig 20164 bp, 15 predicted proteins | sample MGYA00454602_ERZ1284729 | MGnify/ENA primary metagenome ERZ1284729 (study PRJEB36292, sample SAMEA5787381) | metagenome | biome: Arctic soil; feature: perennial spring outflow channel; material: sediment | place: Canada | collected 2017-07-08 | depth 0.05 m ... | reverse complement strand
CTTTATCAACTTTGGAAAGATCCCATCCTCCTTCTTCCATAGAATGCATAAAATCCTCACCGTATTTTATGATTCCTGATTCCAACATTTCCCTCAAAAGGTCATTTCCTTCACGGGTTCTTTCACCAACTCCTGCAAATACGGACAAACCACCGTGACCTTTTGCAATATTATTAATCAATTCCTGAATCAATACCGTTTTTCCAACTCCAGCTCCACCAAACAAACCAATTTTACCACCTTTTGCATAAGGTTCTATTAGATCTATTACTTTAATTCCGGTGTATAAAACCTCTTTTGAAACAGATAAATCTTCAAATTTTGGGGGTTCCCGGTGAATTGGCAACCCATTCTCTCCGGCTTTAGGTAAATTGTCCATTCCATCAATGGCATCTCCAATCACATTGAACAAACGTCCATAAATATCTTTCCCAATTGGCATTTGAATTGGAGATCCGGTAGCGACTACTTCTATTCCACGGCTCAATCCATCAGTTGTATCCATGGCTATTGTTTTTACAGTATTCTCCCCGATATGGGACTGTACTTCCAACACCAATAAGGAACCATCCTTTCTGGTAATTTCCAAGGAATCGTAAATTTTGGGCAAATCGGCATAATCTGAGTTGAAAACTACGTCAACTACAGGGCCAATAATTTGTGCAACTTTACCTGTGATTTTAGACATTATCTAATATTTAATTTTATAATCTTTAAAATTCAATTTGAAAATCCCCTGTAAATCAAAATATTTAACGGGTCATTTTTAGGGCGCAAATATAGTTTTTTTTAATTTAAAAAAATAATAGCTTTTTTGTATTTTTTTAGATTTTATCAGTGAAAAAACCATCCAAAACAATGGGATTAAAAAAAATATTCAAATTACACTTTAATTTATAGGGAAGTTTGTGTACACGGTATTATTAGAATTTCCTGTATTAGAGCATATGCATATTCTTCAAACTATAGTGAATCCTGCTTCCATGTCCTGTTAATAATAATTGCCATAAAACGGGTTTCGTAATATTTAGATTAAAAACATTAAGGACGGAAGGTATTTTTTATAAATTTAATTACTCCACTGTAACAGATTTTGCCAAATTTCGAGGCTGATCTACATTTCTACCTAACATTACGGCTATGTGATAGGATAATAGCTGAAGCGGTATTGTAGTTAATAAAGGTGTCAAAGATTCTATCGTTTCGGGAATTTCTATTACATAATCTGCCAAATCCCTCACATCTTCGTCTCCTTCAGTAACTATTCCAATAATTTTTCCTTTTCTGGATTTAATTTCCTGAATATTACTTACCACTTTGTCATAATGACCTTTTTTGGTGGCAATTACCACTACCGGCATTTGTTCATCAATTAAGGCAATAGGTCCGTGCTTCATTTCGGCCGCCGGATAACCTTCTGCATGAATATAAGATATCTCTTTTAGTTTTAAGGCGCCTTCCAATGCTACCGGAAAGTTAAAGCCTCTTCCCAAATACAAACAATTTGGCGTATTCTTATATTTATCGGCTATTATTTTAATATGATCGTTGGAGGTTTCCAAAACCGTGATGATCTTTGCGGGAATTCTTTCCAGTTCCTGCAATTGAAATCTGAACTGGGAATCTGAAATTGTACCTTTGTATTTAGCCAATTTTAAAGCCATCATAGTAAGTACGGTGATTTGAGTCGTAAATGCTTTGGTAGAAGCCACTCCAATTTCCGGGCCTGCATGAGTATATGCTCCGGCATTGGCTTCACGGGAAATGGATGATCCCACTACATTACAAACCCCAAACACAAATGCGCCTTTTTCTTTGGCAAGTTTGATCGCAGCCATAGTATCAGCAGTTTCTCCACTTTGAGAAATTGCAATTACCACATCATTTTCATAAATCACCGGATTTCTATACCTGAATTCTGAAGCGTATTCCACCTCTACCGGTATTCGTGTCAGATCTTCAAAAATATATTCTGCAACCAATCCTGCATGCCATGAAGTTCCGCAGGCAACAATTATAATTCTTTTTGCATTGGCTAACCGTTCAATATTATCATCTACCCCAGACATTTTTATAATTCCTTTATCCACCAACATTCTGCCACGGTAAGTATCCTTGATTGCATTAGGTTGTTCATAGATCTCTTTCAGCATAAAGTGATCATATCCGCCTTTTTCTATTTGTTCAAGATTCATTTTTAATTCCTGAACATAAGGATCTACCAAGGAATCATCATGAATCTTTCTTACTTTAATTCCTTTATTCCTTCGAATAACGGCCATTTCACCATCTTCCAGGTAAATAACATTACTGGTAAATTCAATGAATGGCGAAGCATCGGAAGCGATAAAAAATTCATCTTCTCCAATTCCTATTGCTAAAGGGCTTCCGAGGCGGGCAACTATAAGTTCGTTTGGTTTTCTTTTGTCAAAAACGGTAATAGCATAGGCTCCAATGGTTTGGTTAAGCGCAATTTGAACTGCTTTTCCCAATTTTACATCTTCATTGACCATAACATCTTCAATAAGGTTTATCAAAACCTCGGTATCAGTATCAGATTGAAAGGTATATCCGCGTTTAACGAGTTCCTTTTTAAGGCCTGAATAATTTTCAATAATCCCGTTATGAATGATAACCAAATTTCCCGAATTGGAATAATGCGGATGGGAATTTACCTCATTTGGAACTCCATGAGTAGCCCATCTGGTATGTCCAATTCCTATGTTGCCTTTTGTTGAAATGCCTTCTTCAATTTTAGCTTTGAGATCAGCAACTTTTCCTTTGATTTTACAAAGATTTAGGTTTTGCCCATCGTATAAGGCTATTCCGGCACTGTCATACCCTCTGTATTCCAGGCGTTGCAATCCGTTTAAAACTATAGGATATGCATCCCTATACCCTATATATCCTACTATTCCGCACATATCTTAATTGCTAGTTTCTGTATAAAAAATATTTAATTTGAGCCTTTTGGAAACATCTGTCGCCAGGTTACCATATAACACAGTTCCTTCCGGGCTTATAACTGAGGTTACAGGAATCCTGTTAATCTCGTCTAAAGGAGTTCTTATCGCCGAATTTCCAATCAGGTTAATATTTTGAGTAACCACCAAACCTAATCTTACATTTGTAGAATCCTTGTTCAGAATCCTGTTCACATGTTCGGTAATTTTTAATTTATAACTTATTCCGTTTTTGTCCTCATTCCTGACCAATCTCCCGGAATGGGATGAAACTGAAATTAAGGGAGCAACCTGATTAAAAGTTTGGTCAAAACTATAATCGATCAATGGCTCATTGGTATCCAGATTGTATAAATAGATACGTTCCGGCTCCGCTTCCCCTCCTTGTACTTTGTCCTGGTTGACATAAAATGTCAAATTAGCTTCATTAATAAGCCAGTTTTTTGCTCTTAACTCTTCTATTTCGGCTTCATCTTCAAAAAGTTCTATAATAACCATGCTACCTTCACCACCTTTGATAAAAAGGTTTTCGGCACCAATTTCGGGATTAACCGATTCTATTTCAGTTAAAATTTCAGTTGGAAGTGCCTGAGAAAATGTATTTACGGTATTCGTGCCAAAAGTAAGTTTATAGGAATTTTGCTTCTCTACCATTTCGGTTGTATCACCATCACTGTCGACATCAGAAATATCGGCAACAAGATTTGTGTAATAAAGGGTTATTCCAGCTTCAGGATCTTTGAAATTAAGGAGTGCCATTGTGCCTTTGCCATTTACAGCTTCTGCTTCAAAATATAAGCCTCTGATAAAATTCCTGAAATTGTTATTATTTGACAATTCAATTGATCCTTGTTTATCAATTATATTTTCCTGAAAAAATGGAGTTGACAAATTAACTCTTAAGCGAGGTTTTGCACGAATAGTATCTATTTCGCCTTTTGCATTTTCTTCTAAATAAACAACTTCCCCAGCAGAAGGTCTAAACGCCTCATTAACATATAAAGGACCTCCAACCACCTTGCTTTTAAACAAAGGACCCTGATCAGAATAATATTTTTGCCTGGTTTCAAAATTGGCCTCTGGGTCAAAATCATTTAAGAAATAATTGGAACGGCTTATTTTCAGTTTGAAAGGCATGTTCCCATAAACCGAATCAAGTTTATAAACAGGGTATCCAAGATCATTAAGATCGATTTGTGTATTAAAATAAGGCAGGGTCAATACAACGCTATCCAAACTTGGTTCTGTTCCAAAAAAAGGATCCATTGTTGACAATGAAAGTTGGGTAAGCACATTTGCAATTTGCTCCCCATATACAGGGTCTGTATAAACCCCTAAAAGATTGGAAGGCAGGTTATTGGTTTGTACACCACCAATGTTTTTACTGTATGCAACAACTTTTGCATCGTATTGAGGCAAGGAATCTAATTGGACGCCAATAAGTTCCCCTCCAATGGTATTAAAATCATCATCGCAGGAAATAAATGCTAAAACCATAAACACTGCTACAGCTATATAGCTTAATCTTTTCAAAAATATCATTCGGTGTGGGTTACTTATTGTGATAAAACTTGGGTGTTATAAAATTCCTGATAAGCCGGGGAAAATTCTTCCGGAGATTTATATTCTAATACAGGCCTCTCCTGTTTGCTCAAATATTTGGTCAATACATCCGGGATATTATCTCCGCCTACAATAATTGCATCAGAATTGTCTATGGCAGTTTTCATAATATTGACATAGGTTGGTTTCTTGAGATGTTTTACATTTTCCTCTTCCAATCCGTCAAATAGCACTTTTTTATACATGTTCTTATCTAACGTATCTTCGAAACTTTGATTGTACACAGATGTGACAATTTTTGAATTCGAAAACAAAGGTTCATTCCCGTAATAATTTCTGAGATAAAGGGGTAACAAAGAAGAAAGCCATCCGTGAACATGAATTATATCCGGAGCCCAATTCAATTTTTTAACCGTTTCAATGACGCCTTTTGCAAAGAAAATTGCGCGTTCGTCATTATCCGGAAACATCTTCCCATCTTCATCGGTTAAAGTTGCCTTTCTTTTAAAATAATCTTCATTATCAATAAAGTATACTTGCATCCGTTCCTTGGGTATGGAGGCTACTTTAATAATTAGTGGCATATCCAGATCATCTATCACCAGATTCATTCCTGATAAACGTATAACTTCGTGCAGTTGGTGCCGCCTTTCATTTATATTTCCGAAACGTGGCATAAAAATTCGAATTTGACCTCCCAGGCCGTTTACCATTCTGGCAGCTTCAAAAGATGTAGATGATATCTCGGTTTCGGGCAGGTAAGGTATAACTTCAGATGATACGTACAATATCCTCTTATCTCTCATAGGTATTTTGCTTTTACGACTAAAAAACATGCAAAATTACAAAAATTTATGCAGTTTGCTAGTAATATCTTAAGTTTGCACGCTGTTAATATTATAATAAAATGCAGATTATAAAAGAAAAAGAACCTTTAAATGCCTGGTTATCAACAATAAAACACGAAGGAGGTGTTATTGGGTTAGTCCCAACAATGGGGGCTTTACATGACGGTCATCTCTCTTTAATAAGGATGGCGGCCTCTGTTTGTGACTGGGTGGTGGTAAGTATTTTTATTAATCCAACACAATTTGACAAGCCTTCAGACTTACAAAACTACCCTCAAACTTTAGATGAAGATATTGCATTATTAAGGGAATTGAACCTAAATATTGTTGTATTTTCCCCCACTGCATCAGAATTATATGACGATAAAATTGAAGCTGAACATTTTGAATTTGACGGAGTGGAGCTGGAAATGGAAGGAAAATACAGATTCGGACATTTTGACGGGGTGGGAACTGTTGTAAAAAAACTGTTTGAGTTAATCCAACCGGAAAAAGCATTTTTTGGAGAAAAAGATTTTCAACAGCTTCAGATCATTAAGAAATTAATCGAAAAGACAGGGCTGCCGATAGAAATAATAGGATGTCCTGTTCACAGGGAATCTAGCGGTTTGGCAAGGAGTTCAAGAAATGAACGACTAAATGATGAAATGCGTCAGAAGACTTCATTTATTTATCAAACCCTTTTAAAAGTAAAAGAGAAATTTGGCACAGAAAGTGCAAAACAAATAAGCGATTGGGTAGAAAATGAATTTAAAATACATCCATTTCTGAAATTGGAATATTTTGAAATCGCCGACAGCAATTCGCTTAGAACAATGGAAAACAAACAAGTAGACACTCCTTACCGAGCTTTTATAGCTGTATATGCAGGAGATGTCAGGCTAATTGATAATATTGCCTTAAATTATTAAATTTACAGTATGCAAATTCACGTAGTTAAATCGAAAATACATCGCGTAAAATGTACCGGTGCCGACCTCAATTACATCGGGAGCATAACCATTGATCAGGATTTGATGGATGCCGCCAATATTGTTGAAGGCGAAAAGGTGCAAATTGTAGATAACAACAACGGCGAACGATTGGAAACCTATGCCATTCCGGGTCCAAGGAATTCTGGTGAGATCACGATTAATGGCGCAGCAGCACATAAGGTGAATAAGGGGGACGTTTTGATCCTGATCACTTATGCCATCATGGATATTGAAGAAGCCAAACTATTTAAACCTTCATTGGTTTTTCCTAATGAAGAAAACAATCTCTTGAACTAATTTTTGAAAAAAACTACCAAAAAAGTCCTGAAAATTATTCTCCCGTTATTTTTGGGAGTTTTTTTGATTTGGTATTCCACTAAAAGTGCCACCCCTCAAGAAAGACAAGAACTTTTGTCAAACATCACCTCTGCCCATCCCGGATGGATTTTGTTGTCTATGCTTTTTGGGTTATTATCTCATCTTTCTAGAGCCTATCGCTGGAAATTTTTACTGGAACCTTTGGGCTATAAACCGCGATTCCTAAACAGCTTTATGGCTGTAATGGTCGCGTATCTGACTAATTTCGGGATCCCAAGATCTGGAGAAGTGCTCAGAGCCGTAACCATTTCAAGTTATGAGAAAATCCCCTTTGAAAAAGCTTTTGGAACTATTATTTCAGAGAGGATAGCCGATTTTATTATGCTCCTGCTCGTTGTAAGTCTTGCTTTACTTCTGCAAACAGAGTATCTCCTCGACTATTTTGAAGAAAACAATATAAACCCGTTCTTAACAATTGCCGTACTATTAGGTTTACTTGCCATTGGAATCCTCATATTAAAACAAATCAAAAAATCCAAAAGAGGAATTTTGCTGAAGGTTAAAAATTTCGCAAAAGGATTGTTGGAAGGTATGCGAAGTATCCTAAGAATGAAACAAAAAGGCGCCTTTCTGTTCCATACACTATTTATTTGGGGGATGTATCTCTCTATGTTCTCCATTCTCATTTTTACAGTGCCGGCAACATCTTCCCTTCCTTTTGGAGTTATAATGGTAGCATTTGTAGTGGGTTCCTTTGCCATTTCAGCAACTAATGGCGGAATTGGGGTTTATCCAATCGCAATTGGTGCCAGTCTAATGCTTTTTGGGGTCAGTAAAGAAGCCGGCGAAGCTTTTGGCTGGATAACCTGGGGAACCCAAACTCTCATGGTCATTATTTTTGGTGGACTTTCTTTCCTTTTTCTCCCTATTTTAAATCGTCAAAAATAATAACTAACTTGTGCACAGCTAACTAAACCTTAACCTATGCATAAAAAATTACTTTTCCTGCTTATTTTGATTGTCCCAAACCTGATTATAGGACAAACTATTTATAAAAGCCTCAAATCCTCTAAGTTAGGTGAAGAGAGGCAATTAAAAATCCAGCTCCCCAGAAATTACGATCAGAATAAAGATAAAACATATCCGATTTTAGTGGTTCTTGACGGTGATTATCTATTTGAACCGGTTGCCGGAAATGTTGATTATTACTCGTATTGGGAAGATATTCCTGAAATGATCGTGGTAGGGATCAATCAGTCATCTTCCCGCGAATCAGATTCTTTTTATGACGAGCGTACATTTTTGCCTACCGGTAGCGGAGCTTCTTTTTTTGAATTCATCGGCATGGAATTGATCCCCTTTATCGAATCCAATTACCGGACAGCCCCTTTCAGGGTAATAATGGGACATGATTACACCTCAAATTTCATCAATTATTATCTTATGAAAGAAAATCCCCTGTTTCAGGGTTACATAAATTTAAGCCCGGATCTGGCTCCTGAAATTGATACCCGGATTTTCAATTCGCTCCAAAAATCGCCTAATCCAATTTGGTATTACCTCGCAACTTCAACAGAGGATATTTCGGCTTTAAAGGAGGGGATTCTTCGTTTAGATAGCCAATTAAAAAAAATTGACAACAAAAATATTCATTATAATTTCGACAATTTTAAGGATGCCTCACATTACACTCTTGTAGGAAATGCCATCCCGAAGGCTATAGAACAAATTTTTGAAACATACCGTCCAATTTCAATTCAGGACTACAACAGTGTGCTCCTGCAAACTTCGGTTTCTTCCTTGGATTATCTGGTTGAAAAATATAAAAATATACAAATACTCTTTGGAATTGACAAGCAAATAAGGCTCAACGACTTTATGGCTGTGTATAATGCCATGGAAAAAACAAAAAATTGGGAGCAAATGAAAGATCTTTCAAAACTTGCCGCTAAAAATTATCCAAATACAATGCTTGCTACTTATTTTGAAGCTCGTTATGAGGAGGAAACAGGAAGTCCTAAAAAAGCGATGAGAATCTATCAAAATGCTTACGGACAGGATCCTATTTTATTTTTAAACATAGACTTCATGCTTGAAAAAGCGAATCAAATCAAAGTAGATTTTAATTACTAAAGCATTTTAAAATTACCTTTCAAATTCGTATTTAAAATTTATGGCCAAATCAAAGATCACCTTTTTCTGCCAAAATTGCGGCGCGCAACATTCAAAATGGCAAGGTCAATGTGCCTCCTGCAAAGAATGGAATACCATCGTAGAGGAGGTCTTGCAAAAACCTGATCAAAAAGACTGGAAAATTCAGGATTCACGGGAGGCAAAGAGAACGGCCAAACCCCTTAAAATTTCGGAAATCGAGGTGGGTTCTGAACCCAGGTTAAACACCAACAACATTGAACTGGACAGGGTTCTTGGCGGTGGAATTGTTCCTGGTTCACTAATACTCCTGGGCGGGGAACCGGGAATAGGAAAAAGCACCCTGCTTTTACAGATTTCATTGAATCTAAGACAAAAAACCCTTTATGTATCCGGGGAGGAAAGTCAGCAACAAATAAAAATGCGGGCAGAACGCATCAATCCAAACCCTGCCAATTGCTATATTTTGACTGAAACCAAAACTCAGAACATCTTTAAACAAATAGAAGCGCTACAACCTGAAATTGTAATTATAGATTCGATTCAAACCTTACACAGCGATTATATTGAGAGTTCTCCGGGAAGTATTTCCCAGGTTAGGGAATGTACCTCCGAACTTATAAAATTTGCCAAAGAAACCGGCGTTCCAGTGATCCTGATTGGTCATATAACAAAAGATGGAAGTATTGCCGGACCGAAAATTCTGGAACATATGGTGGATACCGTTTTACAATTTGAAGGAGACCGAAATCATGTGTATCGTATCCTTCGGGCCAAAAAGAACAGGTTTGGATCTACTCATGAATTGGGTATTTACGAGATGTTAGGCAGCGGATTACGTGAAGTTTCAAACCCTTCTGAAATTCTGATCTCAAAGAATGATGAGGGCCTTAGTGGAACCGCTATAGCAGCTACTCTGGAAGGTGTTCGCCCTTTGATGATAGAAATACAGGCATTGGTAAGTTCAGCTGTTTACGGAACACCACAGCGATCGACAACCGGCTACAATGCCAAACGGCTCAATATGTTGCTGGCCGTTTTGGAGAAACGGGCAGGCTTTCGTTTAGGTGCCAAAGATGTGTTTTTAAATATTACCGGCGGAATATCAGTTGACGATCCCGCAATAGATCTGGCTGTAATTGCCGCAATCCTGTCCTCAAACGAGGATATTTCAATTGAAAAAGATATTTGTTTTGCTGCTGAAGTTGGACTGGCAGGAGAAATTCGTCCAGTTCCCAGGGTAGAACAGCGCATCATGGAAGCTGAAAAACTGGGATTTGCAACCATCATGATCTCAAAACAATCCAAGCTTCCAAAGAACAATTATATCATAAAAATTCAAAAGGTCGCCAGGATCGAAGATGTGGTTACTTTCCTGTTTGAATAAAACCCCCGGTGGCATAAAATTTTATTCTTTCACAGGAATCTCTTTATTTCATCAAGGCGCAGGATTCGGAATGGATTCATGAACCTGGTTGATCTCTTTAATTATTTCATCTGAAAGTTGAATATCAATACTCCCTATATTTTCTGAAAGCTGTTCCATTGAAGTAGCACCAATGATGGTGCTAGTAACAAAAGGCTGCATCTCTACAAATGCCAACGCCATTTGAGCAGGACGTAAATTGTGTCTTTCAGCAATTTCACAATACTTTAAAGTTGCCTCCCTGGCCTGGACGTTGGAATATCGGCTGTACTGAGGAAACAAGGTGAGCCGGGCATTGGCAGGTTTCTCATTTAAATATTTTCCACTAAGCGTTCCCATTCCCAGAGGAGAATAAGGAAATAAACCTATATTCTCACGGTGATAAATTTCGGTAAGCCCTATTTCATCTTTTCTATTTAGCAAACTATACGGGTTTTGAACCGTGATTATTTTGGGAGCTCCATTTCGGGCCTCTTCTGCGCATCGCATTACTCCATAAGGCGATTCGTTGGAAAGCCCGATATGCCTTATTTTTCCGGATTTTATAAATTCATTTAAATGAAACAAAACCTCCTTAAGATTATCTTCCCATTCTTCTTCAGTATCTTGAAGATATCCGCGTTGTCCAAAAAAATTTGATTTTCGCTCCGGCCAATGCAACTGGTATAGATCCAGATAATCTGTTTGAAGGCGGGTCAGGCTACTATTAATCGCTTCGGTTAAAGCTTCCTTACCAAAACCTAGATTCGGGCGGATATGAGCTACCGCTTTTCCCGGACCCACAATTTTTGAAGCTAATATTATTTTATCCCGGTTTCCGGTTCTTCTTAACCAGCTTCCAATAATTTTCTCGGTACTGCCCTGGGTTTCCTTTCGTGCGGGAATAGAATACATTTCTGCAGTATCAATAAAATTAATTCCCTGTTCCAGCGCATAGTCCATTTGTTGATGACCTTCAGCTTCAGTATTCTGCTGTCCCCACGTCATAGAGCCTAAACAAATTTTACTTACTTCAACATCGGTATTCGGTAATTTGGTGTATTTCATCTAAAAAAAATATAATTGAAAAAATGTTCTCAAAAATTAAAAAGATTGGGCAAGTTTATAAAAAATTTATTTCATTCATCCCAATCACAACATTTTTTTAAGCAGTTCTAATTGTAAAGATTAGATTTCCTAAAACTCTCAAATATAGGTGCAAGAACAAATGTTATAATTAAGAATAAATTTTTAATTAATCTGTAAGTGAATAACCCTATATTTCTTTCTATTCTTAATTTACTTCTGAAAGATTTTATGTGTGCAAGCCCATTTTGATGAAAACCATAATTATGAAAAAATTCTAAAGTTGAATTGAAATTCCTATCAAAGTTTCATTTCTCAAAAGGAAACAAATTATCCATTGCCCATGGCTTCAGTCAGGGGATAAAGAATTGAAATGACCTGGGCTTTAGCTCCTATATTATTAAAAGGCAAGGACAATTAAGGATGAACCACAGTTACAAGAATATTTTAGGCATATCTCACATCTGTAATTCAATCCACCGCAACTTTTGGGAATAATCTCAGATATCCAACTGAAAATTATTCCATTTCGTTCAGCAGCTGATTGATCTCGTCGAGTTTTGGAGTTAAGATAACTTCAATCCGTCGGTTTTTAGCTTTTCCATCGGCAGTCGCGTTTGATGTTACCGGGGCATATTCCCCACGACCGGCGGCTGTTAAATTAAACGGATCTATTCCTGAATTTTCCCTCAAAATCTGAACAATCGAAGTTGCCCTCTTGGTTGACAGATCCCAGTTGTCTGTCAGTTGCCCAGTTCCACCGTAGGGAACATTATCTGTATGTCCTTCAATAAGTACTGCAATATCCGGATTCAGTGCCAAAACGGCTCCCAACTGTTGTACCGCTTTTTTACCTTCGGCATTTACCGCCCAACTTCCTGAACTGAACAGTAATTTATTTTCCATGGAAACATATACTTTCCCGTTCCGTTGCTCAACCGTCAGGCCTTTTCCTTCAAAATTGGTCAATGCGTTGGAAACTGCTGTTTTTAAAGCGTTCATCTTGGCATCTTTGGCCGCAATAAGTCCTTCAAGCTCATCTATCCTTTTTGAACGTGAGGCCAGGTCTTTCTGTAATTTCTCCAACCTGGATTGTTCAACTCTAAGTTTATTTTCCTTTTCCTCCAGTTGGGCCAAAAGCTCCCTGTTGCGTTTGGAGTTTTCAGCGATTTCAGTAGAACTGTTTGCCTCGAGAGCATCATAGGATTTTTTCAAGCTTTCATACCTGGCTTCGGTATTCTTAAGATCCGATTGAAGCTGATCGCGCTCTGCTTTCAAATTATTATATTCTCCCTGAAGAGCGGCAAGGTCCTTTTCACCCTTAGAACGGGTTTCTTTAAGATCGTTGGACAGTTTTTGATTTTTAGCTTGCAGATTGTCATATTGACCCTGTAGATCTTTGTGAACCTTTGATGATACACAGGAGGATAATACCAATCCCAGGAAAATTGTAACCAGAAATATTTTGTTTGACATGGACGTTGATTTTAAAAATATTTTTCAAATTCTACTAAAACAGGACAATGATCACTGTGTTTCGCTTCCGACAGAATAACTGCCCGTTTTAATTTATTTTTCATTGGCGCGGACACCAGATTGTAATCTATTCGCCAGCCTTTGTTGTTTTCTCTCGAATTGGCACGGTAGCTCCACCAGGAATAATTATCGGATTCTTTATTGAAATATCTAAAAGAATCTATAAATCCGCTTTCCATAAATCCGTCTATCCATTCCCGCTCAACAGGCAAAAAGCCAGAAGTATTTTTAAGCCTTACAGGATCGTGAATATCAATTGCCTCATGGCAAATGTTATAATCTCCACAGATGATCAAATTTGGAATTTCATTTTTTAACTGATCGATATAGCGCTGGAAATCGGCCATATACTGTAATTTAAGGTCCAGGCGCTTAATATTGGTTCCCGAGGGCAGGTAAAGGCTCATCACTGAGAATCCTTCAAAATCCATCCGCAAATTACGGCCTTCAAAATCCATATACTCTATGCCGGTGCCATATTCAATGTTCAGGGGTTTATGTTTGCTTAAAATAGCGACCCCACTATATCCTTTTTTTTGGGCAGGATACCAATAATGGTAATTATAGCCTGCTTCTTCAAAGGGTTTTAGATCAAATTGTTCCGGAGATGCTTTTATTTCCTGTAAACAAAGTATATCGGGATCGGCCTGTATTAACCAGTCCAGGAATCCTTTTCGCAGTGCTGCCCTTATTCCATTTACATTGTAAGAGATGATTTTCATTCGGAATTTTAATTTTTCCAAAAATAGGAAATACTGAATGCTTTTTAGGCTATTCCGGCCGAATTTTAAAAATGAAATCTACTGCAATCAAGGATCTTTCGGATTATTTTACAAGGAAGCGTTTAACTATACCAACTTTTCTAGTTCCAATTCGCAATAAATAAACTCCGGTCGCGGCATAGGACATATCAAATTCGTATAAATAACCATCCTCGCCATTGCTCTCCACCTTGTTTTCTATCATTTTCTGACCCAATACATTGTGCACTGTTATGCGCAAGGTTTGGTTAAACTCGGTTTCCAGGAAAGCCCTGTAAATTCCGTTGCCCTGATTGACAATTGTCAGATTTGCTTCATTCAAAAGAAAGTCGTCCAGATCCAGAGTACTATCGATTATTTTTACTGAATAATCATGTGTAGTACCGTATTCCATCACACTACATGGATCGTTCAATTCGCCATCAAAAGAAACATCCCCAGCTCTTACCCTTAGTAAATGTTGACCCAAAGGAGCATCTGCAGGAAGTGATAACTCAAATGAATGGGCCGTATTGGATGTAGGAATAGTTTTACTTGAGATCAATCTTTCTACCTCGTCAAATACCCCGTTGTCACTGAGGTCAATCCACAAGGAAAATTGTTCGTTTTCAGGATTATCAAACAAGGTTTTTACTATTACAGTAAACGTGCCTATAGAACGGTCTAAATCTGTAGATAAACCAATAAAATCTTCATACCCGGTGGTACAGGGAATCCTTTCATTTAAAATACTCCCCAATTCAAAAGAGAAAATCCCGTCGCCAAAACTACCACAATCAGAACCATCTGGAATGCAATTTAAATTCGCCACAGATTTACTGGTTCCATCGTTGGCTGTATCTCCATCCCCTTCTAAATTAGATTTGGCAGAAATTAAAAATCTCCCAAATCTTGAAAGATTGGCTGTTTTGGCAAAGGAATACACGGCGTTTTCACCTACTGGAATGGTGCCTGCAAAAACTTCATTAATACTTATATTATTTCCAAGTTGATAAGATACCGGAATATTTGACTGAGGCTCGCCCCCAAAATTCTCGATTGTAACTGTTATCACTTCTGAAGAAGTTAATGATAAGCCTGTTGAAGGAGCATCTATTGAAGTTACCCCAACATCTTTAGGAAAAAGATTGGTGATATTGGCGGTAAATGAGTCATTCCCAACCTGTTCGTCGATCCCTAAATTTGTCGAAGCAATAATCTCATAAGTCTGACCTATAACGCCCAGATTCGCAGTTGTCGAGAAAGTATAATTTACAGAGCTTATTCCGGCAACACTTCCCGTAAATACTTCGGTTACGGTTTGTCCTCCATCAATTGAATAACTTACAGGAATATTTGATTGCGCATTCACCCCAAAATTTCTAATAGTCACGGTAATTACTTCGGTATTGGAAAGCGTTGCGTTTATTGGATTAACTACCGCGATGATCCCCACATCGTTATTAAAGTCCGGCGCGAATTTGAACACCCCAACCCGGTTTTTCCGGTCCAGCCCATCAAAATATTCGCCATTGTGCCAAAAGGTGAGATCATCTGCAGGATCTATGGTTAAATGTGCATAATCTCCGTACCTGTTAGATGGATCAATGCTTCTTCCTTCCACAATTGATGTTTCCAGAATTGTCATTATGCCTAAAGGATCATTTGCATATCTTCCGGTGTAGCGAATTGATGGAAAAACAGGGCTTTGAGGACTGTCGTCCAAAACGGTAAATCCAAGACCAATATTTCCTTCCTTGTCCATTCCTATACTTCCGCTAAATCGGTCGCTTTTATCAGGGGCATAAGTGCCTTCCTGATGAACCCTCCAGGGACCGCCATTCCGATCTTGGCGCAATTCATACCACCTGATCCCTGCATGTTCGGCAGCGGTAGGATCAATATCTACTACAAAATTCATCAAGGCCGCATTATAGTTTGGAAATCTTCGGTATGAAGTCATATACATCATGGTAGCCTGTAAAACATCTACATCCGGACCATCATTAGGTTGATTTAAATTGGAAAAAGCGCCTCCATCAAAAGTTGCGTTAAACGGACTCACCCCACTTGCAGCTCCCAATTCCTGAGATTCCTGGATCGTGGAACTCAAGAGCGAATTCCAGTTGACATTAATATTCCAGATTTTTAAATGATCTTCTGATATCCCGGCCCAGGCATCGTCCTGTAAATATACAATTGGGGAGTTTCCTATTGGAGGCAACTCACCTCCCATTGAGTGAAAACCCGCAGGACTGTAAAAACCGTTGGTCTTCACTCCCGGCAAGGGAAAAGAAAGCATTTTTGCAGTTTGGCCCACGAGCATTTTATCCCGTTCAAACACATAAACTACCTGGCTGGTACTGGCTGAATTGGAATTTTTATTGGTAGTCACATAATACCCATCACTCCAAACTGAAATTTTTGGATAATCAGGAATGGCCTCGTTGGTAGAAAATCTATAGGTAAACCAACCATCGTTTACAGGATCCGGGCCCTGAGAAACCGCTACCAGGAAACTTTCCGGAGTATCGCTAAATTGGGTGATCAGAAATCTGTCTGCAAATTCATCATATAAAATAATAGGATCTCCAAGGGTTTCGTTTGTGAATTCTCCACCTATACTTGACAGGGAAGCCGGTGGGGAAACCTGATTCCCGTTTTTATCAAAGATTGAAAAAGCCGAATTCCAGCCGTTTACGTAATGATTAGGCCCTACTGCTCCCGTTGGATCGGTGGGCGTAGTACGTGTAACCACCGCATCAAAACTTAGCAATGGTGATTTTGAAGGCAATCTCCCCAATTTGTCCTGAAGGGTTTTGTCCATTGCCTTTGGCAATCCTTTTCCCGGAACCACCTTGTTGATACCTCGGTTCCGTGGATTTACAACTTTATACTCAATAGATGGCGCTTTCAATTTTCTTTTGGAAATAGCCGAAACCGAAACCGCCCTGGCTGAATCTATATATACCGGACCCGAAATCTCCCTTTTCTGCGCTATAACCTGCAGCGAAAAAAGGAAGAAAAAAAAGCTTAAATATTGTAAAATCTTGACCATATTATTCCAGGAAAGTAGCAATTTACCATTAAGACTTTAAAAATAGGCAATTATAGAATATAATAAATAAAAGAGGCAATTAAATTATTTTAATTGCCTCTTTTATTTATTATGATGAGTTTTGGTTTTACCCCTTCATCCAATTCTTAAAATCTACTTCCTCTTTAATGATATTTGCCAATTCTGATATTGGCACTCTTTTTTGTTCCATGGAATCCCTGTAACGAACGGTAACCGATCTGTCTTCCAAAGAATCGTGATCTACGGTGATACACAAGGGAGTTCCTGCAGCATCCTGACGGCGATATCTTCTGCCAATAGCATCTTTTTCATCGTACTGAACCATAAAATCCCATTTTAATTCATCTACTATTTCCTGGGCAAGTTCGGGCAAACCGTCCTTTTTTACCAAGGGAAGTATGGCTGCTTTGGTAGGTGCCAGGATTGCCGGTAATTTTAAAACCGTCCTGGAAGAACCATCTTTAAGGGTTTCATCTTTTAACGATGCGGATAAAACGGCCAGGAACATCCTGTCCAAACCTATGGAAGTTTCTATCACATAAGGGACGTAATTTTCATTGAGTTCAGGGTCAAAAAAGCGCAATTTCTTTCCGGAATGTTCTTCGTGGGCTTTTAAATCGAAATCGGTCCGGGAATGTACACCTTCCAATTCTTTAAATCCGAAGGGAAAATCAAATTCAATATCGGTTGCGGCATTGGCATAATGCGCTAATTTATCGTGATCGTGAAAACGGTAATTTTCTTCTCCCAGCTTCAGGGAATAATGCCATTTGATACGGGTTTCTTTCCAGTGCTCATACCATTTCATTTCTTCTCCGGGACGCACAAAAAATTGCATTTCCATTTGTTCAAACTCCCGCATCCTGAAAATAAATTGCCTGGCAACAATTTCATTTCTAAAGGCTTTTCCTGTTTGGGCTATTCCAAAAGGAATTTTCAATCTTCCTGTTTTCTGGACATTTGCAAAATTCACAAATATACCTTGAGCCGTTTCAGGTCGCAAATACAAATTGGTAGAAGTATCGGCAGATGCTCCCATTTTAGTGCCAAACATCAAATTGAACTGGCGTACCTCGGTCCAGTTTTTTGACCCTGTTTCAGGATCGGCAATTTCCAATTCTTCAATTAAGGCTTTTACATCTTTTAAATCCTCCCGGGTCAAGGAATCTCCCAGACGTTTAAGAATCCCTTTGCGCAGGCTGAGATATCCTTTTACCCTTTCATTTGTAGTGACAAACTCCTGTTCATCAAAGGCATCTCCAAAGCGTTTTTTAGCTTTGTCTATTTCTTTCAGCGCCTTAATATTCAATTTTTCAGCAAAATCTTCCACTAAAACATCAGCACGATAGCGTTTTTTTGAATCTTTATTATCAATTAACGGATCGTTAAAAGCATCCACATGCCCTGAAGCAACCCATGTTTTTGGGTGCATCAAGATAGACGCATCTAATCCAACAATGTTTTGATGCATTTGCACCATGCTCTTCCACCAATATTCCCGAATGTTCTTTTTTAATTCTGCCCCGTTTTGACCATAGTCATAAACCGCACTTAAACCATCATAAATCTCACTGGATGCGAAAATATATCCATACTCTTTTGCATGGGAAATCACATTTTTAAATAAGTCTTCTTGTTTTGCCATAATGCAAAAATAAAAAAACCGCCTTGATAAAGTTCAAGGCGGTTCCTGATTTTTTTTAATTATTATTATTATCTCAAGTTAAAGGATGAAGTACCAATTAATTGCGGGCCAGAATAAATGTAAACCTTATATGTTCCATCCATCAATTTTTCCTTTATGGTATTTGACAGAATACATACATCCAGTTCTTCATTTTCGTAGAATACCTTAGATTGTGCGCTGTAAACCATTGGCCCACCCTCATGTTGTACGACAATTTGGTCGCCCACTAGTTCATTTTTAGGATTATATACCTGAACATAAATATCTCTTTCTCCTGGCGCTGCCAAAGCGTTCTCGGTTATGGTAAAACAAGTTCTTATTTGGTCAATTCTTCCTATTCTGTCATTTTCAATCAATTTACCGCTGTTACGAACAATTACTCCCATGCCCTTTAATGAGGTAATCTTTAACTGGGCTGCCCTGTCAACTTTGGTGGATAAATTTTGATTGGTTACCTGCAAGGAATCGGATAAGCGAACTCTTTGAGCCAACACGGTATTTGTGCTGTCTATAGTTGTTGATAGCATTCTGTTTTGGTTGCTCAGGCTGTCTACCACTCTGAACAATCGATCTTTCTCGTTTTTTAAAGATCCAATTTCCCTGCGGTATCTGGAAATAAGCACCAAATTGGCTTCACTATCCTTTACTGAATCCAAAAGTATGGAAATGCGTTCGCGGGCATCAACCAGGTTTTGATCCATCACATCATTGGTGGCGATGGCCTCATCATATTTAATAATTAAATCGTTAAGCTCATCTTCAATAACAGTTTTTTCTTTTTGAAGTATTGCTTTATTTTCTTTTTCTTCGTTGTAAAATTTAATTGTATAAATCCCAAGAGCGATCAAGGCAACAGCCAAAACCCCCGTTAAAATCTTAAGTGCATTATTACTTTTCTTTTCTGTCATCATAATTATGTAATTTAGTTTGTAAATTTAGGAGTTAAAAAATGCAAATTACAATTCATTAACAAATGTTTCACGAATTATTAAATTTATTTTATCCAAAGATCTGCCAGATCTGTGATAAGATTTTGCTCAAAAATGAGCGAATTGTTTGTTTGAAGTGCTTACATGAGCTTCCTCTTACCAATTACCATCTCTATAACGAAAACCCTGTTAAAAAAGTATTTTATGGCAGGGTTCCCGTTGAAAATGCTACATCCCTGATGATCTTTAAAAAGAAGGGAAGCGTGCAAAAATTAATTCATCAGTTAAAATATAAAGGTCAGAAGGAGATTGGCACTTTTCTGGGAACCTGGCTAGGTGCAGAACTGCAAAAAATTCCAGCCTTCGGGGAAATAGATGTAGTTATTCCTGTACCCTTGCATAAATTGAAATTACGCTCAAGGGGGTTCAACCAGGTGGAGGGTTTTGGAAAGGAAATTGCCGACGCTTTAAAAATTCCTTATTTAGATCAGGTCCTTCTAAAAAAATCTTTTACAACCACACAAACTATAAAGGAACGGTTAGCACGATGGGGAAATATTGAAGAAACTTTTATTCTTGCAAGACCTCAGGACATTAAAAATAAACACGTTTTATTAGTAGACGATCTTATCACCACCGGAGCCACTCTCGAAGCGTGCACCAACACACTAAAACACGCAGGAGGTGTAAAAATAAGCATTGCAACCATGGCAGTTGCAGGCTAAAAGAAAGAAAAATTACTTGTTTCTTTGCTTAAAATATTGGTGTTCATGAAAAAATATATTTCGGGATTATTAATTCTGCTTATTTCATTGCTTTTTGTGCAATGCGCAAAAAGAGGAACTCCATCTGGTTGGTTGCTGGACACTATTCCGCCAGATTTTT
>ERZ1284729.48-NODE-48-length-20246-cov-19.250854_pt1 | contig 20246 bp, 22 predicted proteins | sample MGYA00454602_ERZ1284729 | MGnify/ENA primary metagenome ERZ1284729 (study PRJEB36292, sample SAMEA5787381) | metagenome | biome: Arctic soil; feature: perennial spring outflow channel; material: sediment | place: Canada | collected 2017-07-08 | depth 0.05 m ... | reverse complement strand
TTGGGCTTGCTTCAGGCTACTCCGGGAAAAGAAAGTAATTTACTGGTAATCAGTAAACATGGTTCAATTTTCTCGTATATTCTAAAGTATTCTGAACGACTGGATACCTTGATTTATTTTATTTCAGGCTCCGGAAAGATCGGGAATGAGAATCCTGAATTTAAAGAGGTACGCAAAGAAGACGTTGCATTAATTTCAGCCCCTAAAGCTGAAAAGGTATTAGCCGATAAAGAACCCTATTATCAGAATTTCAGTTCCTATATACTTTTTCTTAACACTTTCACTACAATTTTACTTTAGGTTAATAAATTTATTTTTTGCGACACTATTTGTCGTCATCTCCGTGTATCCTTGTATTGAAATTAATTCGATATGAGAAAACTTAAAATTACTTTAACCGAAGAACAGTATCAACACATACAGGAGGAGATTAAATACTACAACCGGGTTCACCTTTCAGAGGGTGTTTTTGGAGGGTATGAGCTCTGCCTAACAGTTGGAATTCCCGATGTCTATGGTGGTTTTCTCGAGATGAAAATGGCGAATACCGTGGAACTTGGGGAAGTAGAATGGAAGTTTTCTAATATATAATCCTGAGATGAGCAGATCCAGAAGAAAAAACAAGATCCGTGGAATCACGACTGCCCCATCAGAAAAGCAGTCTAAGTTGAAGGCAAATAGAAAACTCCGCCGGATGACAAAAGAGACTTTGAAAAAAGGGAAGGAAGTTTTGCCATTGCTCCGTGAAATCTCAAACCAATGGAATTTTGAAAAAGATGGTAAAAAATATGATTCCAACCTACCTGAAAAGGAGCTTAGAAAATGACAAGGCGCATTAATTTTTCATTTACAAATAAACCCATATCGCAGTTTTCTAGATCGAGGATATTAATATCGTCAAAACTACACCCTTATTAAATACCACTATCGAGATACTTTAAATCGAGTATTTTTTTACCACGTCATACTTTGGCGCCATCTAACCTTAAATTGTAGTATAATTCAAAACAAACAACCAATGGAACCATACCGCGAAAAAATCATCCTCACCTACAAATTCCTCCTCAAAACACACGAAGAACTCCTTACCCGCACCATAAATGTTGGAATGACAGGTGAGTGGGCAGAAGTCAATAAGGTTTTCGCCGTGGGCGACACCTATAATTTTGATATCGACCAGTTCAAAGGCACGCAAGATGTCAATTTCAACAAGCTTATTGACTTTTACGATGAGCTGGAAAACCTGATGAATTCCCTGGCGAATATCAATGCTATTACGGAGGAGGAATTGGAAAATGAAAATATTTGAAATTAGAATTACGAGGTGGGAAGGAGTAATATTTATGAGTTCAGAGTTATGGCTGGCAGCCACGATACCAACTGACAGGAATATTCATATGCTTCCCGACCCTGCCTTTTATTACCTATTGTAAAACTATTTAATTATCTTTTGAAAGTTAGGAGTTGAAAGTTAAGCTCTGGGGTCAAATTAAAACCGAATAAATAGTATTAAATAAAATATTTGCAAAATTTTATTATAATTTAACATTTTTTATTTATTATTGTGTAGTTATCTGGAAATTCTGTCCCTACCAGAAAAGTCCCGGAGAAGAATCTGGGAATCCGGTCGAAAAATCTTTTTAAAAATTATTTACAATGAAAAAAACTCTAATGAGCCTTGCACTCAGTTGCACCCTCATCGGTTGCACTGTGCAGCAAAAAGTGGTACAGGTGAAACCACAGGTTATGGAAGTAAAGCAACCTGAAGCGCAGGGGCTGAAACGAAAAGTAGCTATTGCCCGGTTTTCTAATGAAACCCAGTATGCCAAAGGAATCTTTTATGACAAAGAAAATGATCCAATCACCAATCAGGCATTGGATATTTTAACCACAAAGCTTGCTTCCTCGAACAAATTTATTCTTTTGGAACGGCAGGAAATGGATAAAATAATGGAAGAATACAGGCTCTCCGAGAATCAGGGACAAAAAGTAGGAGCCGATTATCTCATCATTGGATCGGTCACTGAATTCGGTCGAAAAAATGTTGGCGATGTAAATGCTTTTTCCCGAAGTAAAACCCAAACTGTACAGGCGGGCGTGAGTTTACGCCTGGTAGATATTTCCTCCGGCCAGATTATTTATTCTGAAGAGGCCAAAGGCGAAGCCGAAACCTCCAACAAAACCGTGATGGGCCTTGGGGAACGCACAGACTATGATGCTACCCTTAGTGATAAAGCAATTTCAGTGGCAATTTCCAAGCTTGTAGAAAACATCATCAATAACTGTATGGACAGGCCTTGGAAATCTTACTTCCTTACTTATGACCAAGACGGAATTTTGATATCCGGAGGTGCCAGTCAGGGAATTAAATTGAATGACGTTTTTGAAGTGGTTGAAAAAGGCAACACCGTCAAAAATCCGCAGACAGGGATGATGGTCGAATTGCCGGGTAAAACAGTAGGAAAGGTTAAAATAACGTACATGGGTGGTGAAAATCCTCAATCCGAATTCTCAATGGTTTCTTTTGTGGAAGGAACGATTGACGGCAGTAGCCTGGACAAGTATTATATTAAAGAAATAAAAATATGAGAAAATTTATCTTTTTACTTGCTGTGTTCACGGCAGTAGGATGTACCGGTGTAAAAACCACCACTTCAGGTTTGGAAAATGAAGCATTTCTCGTTTTCCTTGGGAATCCACAGAATTATAAATCAGGTGTAGAGGTAAACATCGATGAATACACTTCTTTTTCAGCAGAGGTGCAAAAAAACCATAGCGACAGACCAAAGGGAAAAATTTACGCCATATCAACAGGACCCCATGTGGTCTCTGTTGTTCATAATGGCAAGACGATCTATCAAAAAAAAATATTTATATCTGCACAAGAAACTAAAAAAATAATACTTCCATGAAAAAAACATTTTTAATACTTAGCGTAGTAATCATAGCCGTGTCCTGTAGCGCCCCAAAACAATTATATTCCTGGGAAAAATACGAGGCCGCCAGCTACAACTATATCAAAAACAGTGACGAAGCATCCTTAGCTACCTTGCTTGAGAATTATGAAAAAGTGATCTCTAAACAAAAAGGGACAAGACGTGTAGTTCCACCCGGAATTCACGCAGATTATGGTTTTATCTTAATGACAACTGGAAGAGTAGCCGAAGGGAAGGATATGTTGGCTAAAGAAATGGAGCTTTATCCCGAATCTAAAATTTTTATTGACAGAATCCTAAAAATGACCGAGTTATGAAAAAAGCACTGTTTATCACCAGTTTACTTGCTTTGAGTCTTGCCAGTTGCAGCGTACCCAAAGTGGCCAAGTCTACAGCCTATCAACAAATGTATGAGCAAGAGCCTCTTACCATTTTGTTGATGCCGCCCATTAACAGAACCACAAATGTGGAAGCCAAAGAATATTTCCACACTACCTTAAATGTTCCTCTGGCGAATGCGGGATATTATGTGATTCCCCCGTTCCTTTCGATGGAGATTTTAAAGAAGGAAAGCGCTTATGACGCAGAGTTATTTTTAGATACCCCGCTAAAAACATTTGGAGAAATCTTTGGTGCCGATCTGGCTGTTTTCACGATCATTAACAAATGGGACAAGTCCGCTATTGGTGCCACTGTAAAGGTTGAAGTGGAGTACATAATAAAATCGACTCTTACTAATGAGGTTTTATACAACAGGAAAGGAGAGGTTGTTTATGATGCTTCAGTCAGTACCGGGGCTGGTGGTATACTTGGTCTGGTAGCAGATTTGGCAGTATCTGCCCTGAATACGGCTGCGACTCAATATGTCGAAGTTGCTAAGGCTTGTAACACCTACACTTTTAAAGATCTGCCTACGGGAAAATACAATCCGAAATATAAGGTGGACGGAGAGGAACTGGCCGGTCCCAAAGATTTCACAGTGCGGTTAAAGAATGGGGTCTATTAAAAGAATTACCTGATTATCCAGAATTAAGCTGTCTACAAGCTATCATAAAGTCAATCTGAATTTATTTCAGAATCTTATAGATCTGATTATCAGAATTTGTAAGAACCTTAAACTCCCGAAGTATCAGGACCGGTTGACTTAAAGGCTTTTTAGACAGCTTATTCCTATTAAAGGAAAGGAGAAGAAAATACAAATGATTTAAATATGGAAACTCCAAAAGAATGATTCCGAGCGAACCCTACAGCAACAATGAATGACTATTATTCATACTTAAGAAAAAATGGTAAAGTTAATTCAGCTCCTGTTTCCGCCCCAACTTATAATAATATCCAAATTCCTCAAATTCAACCTGTAGCATTTCCTCAGAGTACCATAGAGGGAATAATTTTTAGCATAATCGGAATAATAGGATATTTTACCCCTTGGTTTTCCATACCAATTTTAAATATTTCCGTTTCCGGAAATGAGTTATCTCAAATCTTCCTATTTTTTTCAGAACGAAATGAGCAAGGAGGTAGTAATGTTTTATTAAATTATGCAACTGTGGTACATTTAACATTCACTGCAATTTTATTTGGGGCTTTGATGAAATCCTATTTAATGAGTATTCTTAGCAGATTTTTAAATCTTGATATTGTTGGATTCATATTAGGCGATATTTTTCAAAGGTTTAATGACTTCTTGAATATGTTAAGTATTGGTATTTATTTAATTCTATTTAGTTTTCTTGGAGTATTGTATTTCCTGCTATCACTAAATTTTGCTAAGTAGTATATTATAAAGCTTAGGACAATGACCTTCATTATTGAAAACAACCGCGAAATATCTTTCAAACCTTTAAGAAAATATTTAGATTTACAATCACAGACAATTTCCATTGTCCCTACACACTGGAAGCTGAAATTCTAAACCATTAATAGCTTACATGGCAGAAGCAGACTTCCTACTTACCCCAAATAAAAAATGACCGAAGCCAAGCAAAAACTTGAAACCCAACTCTGGAATATCGCCAACACCCTTCGCGGAAAAATGGGCGCCGACGAGTTCAGGGATTATATCCTGGGATTTATATTTTACAAGTATTTGAGTCAGAAAATGGACCTATACGCCAACAAGATCCTGAAACCGGACAATCTTACATTTCAGGAATTAAAAGATCAGCCTGCCGAAGAGGATTTCCTGAATGCCATTAAAGATGAAGCGCTGGATAAACTGGGGTACTTTTTAAAACCTTCAGAATTGTTCACCGAACTTGCCCGCCGCGGGAACGGGAACGGAAAAAGTGCTTTCATTCTTGGCGATCTCGCCAAAGTGCTGGCCAATATTGAACAAAGCACCATGGGAAGCGAGAGCGAGGAAGATTTTGGAAATCTTTTTGAAGATCTGGACCTTACCAGCAGCAAACTCGGGAAGACCGAAGAAGCCAAAAATGAGCTAATCGTAAAGGTGCTTACGCACCTGGATCAAATTGATTTTGACCTTGAAAATACCGAAAGTGATGTGCTTGGGGACGCGTATGAATACCTGATAGGAAAATTCGCTTCGGGTGCGGGAAAAAAGGCCGGGGAATTTTACACCCCGCAACAGGTGAGCATGGTCCTGGCTAAGCTGGTCACCATTGGCAAAAACCAGATTAAAAACGTGTACGATCCCACCTGCGGCTCCGGATCGCTTTTGCTGCGTGTGGCAAAGGAAACCCGGGTTGGTGCATTTTTCGGGCAGGAGAGCAACCCTACCACCTACAACCTGTGCCGCATGAATATGATCATGCACGATGTGCATTACAAACGTTTCGACATTTACAACGAAGATACCCTGGAGCACCCCTCCCCTTCGCATTTTGATGAACGATTTGAGGCTATTGTGGCCAATCCGCCTTTTTCTGCAAACTGGAGCGCCAGTCCTTTGTTTATGAGTGACGACCGGTTTTCGGCTTATGGAAAACTCGCCCCAAAGACCAAGGCCGACTTCGCTTTTGTACAGCATATGGTACACCAATTGGACGATCATGGGACCATGGCTTGTGTGTTGCCACATGGAGTTTTGTTTCGCGGCGCTGCCGAAGGACATATCCGGAAATATTTGATTGAAGACAAAAATTACCTGGATGCCGTGATTGGCCTGCCCGCAAATATTTTCTACGGAACCTCCATACCAACCTCTATTTTAGTTTTTAAGAAAAACAGGGAGCATAAAAAGGATATCCTGTTTATTGACAGTAGTGGGTATTTTGAAAAGGTTAAAACCCAGAATTACCTGCGGGAAGAGGATATTGAGAAGATCATTGAAACTTACAGGAACCGAAGCACAATAGACAAATACAGCTATGTGTCCCTGCTTTCTGAAGTAAAGGAAAACGACTACAACCTGAACATTCCCCGCTATGTGGACACTTTTGAAGAAGAAGGACCGGTAGATATAAATGCAATTTCTTCGGAATTAAAAGACCTCGAAAAAGATATCGGAACCACAGATGCTGAAATAGCCGATTTCTGTAACCAATTAGGAATTGAACAACCTTTTTAAGATGGAGACAGAAATTTTACAAAAGAAAAAAATAAAACAGGTTCCGAAACTCAGGTTTAAAGAGTTTGATGGAGAGTGGAATAATATTTCAGGTAAAGAAATATTTATTAATAGCCGGGTAAAAGGAAATAAAGAATTACCCATTTATTCTGTTACTCTTGAGCGAGAAATGGTTCCAAGAAGCTCCTTAAAACGAAGGACTGAAAATGCAGCAAATACAAATGACAATCTTTTTGTTGCTAAAAATGATATTTCATATAATATGATGAGAATGTGGCAGGGAGCATTTGGTCTTTCACCAGAAGACTGTATGGTTAGTCCTGCCTATGTTGTTTTACATCCTAAGCCAAATTTTTCATCGGAATTTTTCATCCGATATTTCAATAGAGCAAGAAGTCTTTATTTTTTTACGGCTTTTTCATATGGATTAACAAGCGATAGACTGAGGTTATATTTTAAAGATTTTGCAAGGATAAAGTTTGCAACACCACCCCTTGTGGAACAACAAAAAATCGCCTCCTTTTTCTCTGCCGTAGATAAAAAAATCCAACAGCTTACCCGTAAAAAGGAATTGCTCGAAATCTATAAAAAAGGTGTGATGCGGCAGTTGTTTTCGCAGGAGATAAGATTTAAAACTGGGAATGGTAAGGATTTTCCGAAGTGGGAGGAAAAGAAATTAATGGAAGTAGGAAAAATCATTACAGGTAGCACACCTCCCACTGCGGATGCTTCTTATTACGCAGGCAAAAGATTATTTGTTTCTCCGGCTGATATTAATAGTAGTAGGTTTATCAATGATACAAAAACTAAAATTACAGATAAAGGAATTAAAAAAGGGCGATTAATTAAGAAAGGGGGCGTATTATTTGTTTGCATTGGGTCAACAATAGGAAAAGTAGCTCAAGCAGGTGATGAATGTATTACCAATCAGCAAATTAATTCCATTGAATCAAATCAAAATCATTCTAATGATTTTATTTATGCTTTACTGACATTTTATGGTCAAAAAATTAAGCTTTTGGCTGGTGTACAGGCTGTACCGCAGATAAATAAAACTGATTTTTCAAACTTAAAATACGAATTTCCGTCCCTAGTAGAACAACAAAAAATAGCAGATTTTTTAGCTGCCATAGATAGGAAAACAGAAACTGTACAGCAGCAAATCACCAAAACCCAAAGCTTTAAAAAAGGGCTTTTACAGCAAATGTTTGTGTAATACTAAAAATTATGAGTCTAAAAAGAAAAGAAAATATTAATTTTTACAACGATTGTTGTATATTTGCTGCAACAGTACACACCACGCTACCCATAAGAACAGCGTCCCAGGGTGTGTCTTTTGCTTTAAAGGATATAATAAAACCTCATTGAGTTTATACTTGATGGGGTTTTTTTATTAAATAAAATTATGTCCTGGAAAAGGGTGTTTAGAGCTAATGCTTTTTAGAATTTTAAAAAGGAATTTTTGATATATAATTTGTACATAGACGAAAGTGGAGATCACGGGTTGGTAAATTTAGATACCAACTTCCCTGTGTTTTTGCTTTGTGGGATGTTGGTTTCAGAAAACGATTACAGGGAATTACGGGAAGAAATCAATGTAATTAAACGAGGGTTTTGGGGAAATAAAACCGTGATCCTGCATTCAAGGGATATTAGAAAATGTCAGAATGAGTTTCAGATCCTGTTCGATCTAAACTTAAAAAAATCATTTTATGAGCAAATAAATAAATTGATAAGTACCGGAGAATATACAATTTTTGCCTCGGCAATCCGAAAAGACAACTATATAAAGACCTACGGAAAATTGTCTAATGACGTTTATGAGTTGTCACTTAGCTTTATTATTGAACGCACCGTATTTTATTTAGACAGCTTGGAGGATGCCCAAAAGGAATTGCATATAATTATTGAAAAACGCGGTAGAAAAGAAGACAAAAAACTCGATGAACATTTTCAACGATTATTGGCACGGGGAACGGGATATGTGGGCGCTAACAGATTAAATGCTTTGAAACTTAAAATAGTTTTTTCGGATAAAAAAGAAAATATAAACGGATTACAATTAGCCGATCTATTGGCATATCCCATTGCACGTTATGTAATAGATAAAAACAGGGCAAATCCGGCATTTGATTTACTTGAACCAAAATTTTACACAAAAAAAGGAAAACTCTATGGCTTAAAAATCTTCCCTTAAAAAGGAAAAGCCAAACATTTCTGTTTGGCTTTCACTCGACCGGGGACACCCCAATCCTTTATTTTAAATATTCTCTATAATTTCTAAAAACAAATATACCTATATTTTGTAAAAATAAATGTTAAAAGCTAAATAAAAAATGAGCTACCAATCTGAAGCCGTATTAGAAAACAATCTCGTAAAGCAGCTGCAAGGCCTGGACTATTCCGGGGTGACTTTAAACACCGAGGCGGCAGTGCTCTCGAATTTAAAAAGTCAGCTGGAGGTTTTTAACGGGACGGTATTTTCAGAAAAGGAATTCGGCAGCATCCTCAACCATCTGGCAAAAGGCAATGTTTTTGAAAAAGCCAAATCCCTGCGGGGAAGGTTTCAGCTAACTTTAGATAATGAGGAATCTTTTTATGTGCGCTTTTTCAATTCAGAAGAGCGGGATAAAAATTTATTTCAGGTCACCAACCAGATCACCCAGGAAGGAACCTACAAAAACCGCTATGATGTTACGCTGCTGGTAAACGGCCTGCCGCTGGTGCAAATAGAATTAAAACGCCGCGGACTGGAATTGAAGGAGGCTTTTAAACAAATAAACCGCTACAAACGACATTCCTACTGGAACAATTACGGGCTGTTCAATTTTGTGCAGCTTTTCGTGATTAGCAATGGCGTGGACACCAAATATTTTTCCAACAACCCCTTGCCCACCCTAACCTTTAAACAAACTTTTTTTTGGGCAGATACCCATAACAGGAATATCAAAGAACTTTCGGCTTTTACCAACGCGTTTTTAGATTCCGCCCATTCTGGAAAAAATGCTGGCAAAATACATAGTTCACAACGAAACCCATAAAATTTTAATGGTGCTGCGCCCCTATCAATATTACGCAACAGAGGCCATTATCAATCATGTAAAAACCAACAGGGACAACGCCTATATCTGGCATACCACAGGCTCCGGAAAAACCCTTACTTCCTTTAAAGCCAGCCAGATCATTATGGATCTTCCGGAAGTTCATAAAGTGGTTTTTGTGGTAGACAGGAAAGATCTGGATTACCAGACCATGAAGGAATTCAACAGTTTCAAGAAAGATTCTGTTGATGTGACCGATAACACAAATTCCCTGGTCAATCAATTTGCCGATGATACCAAACTCATTTTAACCACGATCCAGAAACTGAACAACGCCATTTCCCCCGGCCGTTATCAGTCCAGGATGGATCATTTACAGAACAAACGCATTGTCTTTATTTTTGACGAATGCCACCGCAGTCAGTTTGGCGATACCCATAAAAAGATCACCAGTTTCTTTAATAACAGTCAGCTTTTCGGATTTACCGGCACTCCAATTTTTGCAGATAATGCCGCTAAAAATGGCCTTGGGAAACGCACTACAAAGGATCTCTTCGGAAATTGCCTGCATAAATATGTGATCACCGATGCGATCCGGGATCAGAATGTGCTGAAATTCAGCATTGAATATGTTGGCCGCTACAAGCAAAAAGGCAATACGTTTATAGATATTGAGGTGGAAGACATTGACACTTCTGAAGTTTTGAACAGCTCTAAACGCCTGGAAAAGATCACCGATTATATCATCCAGTACCACGACACCAAAACCAAAAACCGGGAATATTCCTCCATTTTTGCGGTGAGCAGTATTGCAAACCTGATCACGTACTACGAACATTTTCAACGAAAGAAAGAAGCCGGGGAACACGATTTGCGCATCGCCACCATTTTCACTTATGGAGCCAATGAAGAAGATGGGGAAGCACAAGGTTTGTTGCCGGATGATCTGGAACTCGCTGCCGATGCCACACCAATTTACAAAACCAGCCACACCCGGGAAAAGCTGGACGAATTTATTTTGGATTACAATGCGATGTACAACACCGGATATTCAACCAAAGATCCCAAACAATTTGAGAACTATTTTAAGGACATCAGCAAGCGCTTAAAGGAACGGGAGAAAGTAAGTTTTAAGGACGAAGACCGGCTGGATATCATCCTGGTGGTGAATATGCTGCTCACCGGTTTTGACGCTAAAAAGGTGAATACGCTGTATGTAGATAAAAATTTGCGCCATCACGGACTCATCCAGGCATTTTCAAGAACCAACAGGATCCTGGACGAGAAGAAATCCCACGGAGAAATCCTTTCATTCCGGAATTTAAAGTCGGCTACCGATGAAGCCATCGCGTTATTTTCGAATAAAGAAGCCCGGGAAGAAATCCTCCTCCCAGATTATAAAGTCATCGCCGAAAAATTTTCGGAAGCCTTTATTGAGCTATTGAAAATAGCCCCCACCGTTAGAAGTGTGGATGATTTGCCATCGGAAGAAGAAGAGCTGGCCTTTGTGCAGGCATTCCGCGCCCTGATACGCGCCAAGAACGTCCTCACCTCCTTTGCCGATTTCAGCTGGGATGACGTCCCAATGGATGAGCAGACTTTTGAGGATTACAAAAGCAAATACCTGGGACTTTACGAAAAGGCTAAAGGCGACCATCAAAAACAAAAAACCTCCATCCTGGACGATGTGGATTTTGAATTGGAACTCATCCACCGCGACGAGATCAACGTTGCCTACATTCTAAGATTACTGGCCGGGCTGAAACACGCCAAAGGCCAAAATGCCGCCCAGCAGAAAAAACAAATTCTCGACATTCTCGCCGGAGATATTGAACTCCGCAGTAAGCGGGAATTGATAGAGAAATTCATAGAAGAACACCTGCCAAAGATAAAGGACATAGATTCCATCCCCGATGAATTTGAGCAATATTGGAGCGACCAGCGGGTACTGGCCTTAGGGAATTTATGTGAAGAGGAAAACCTGGACAAGGAGCAATTCAAATCATTAATAGACGCCTACATCTATAACGAACACGAACCCCTCCGGGACGAGATTTTCAAATGCCTGGACAACCGGCCAAGCGTGCTGAAAGCGCGTGAGATTGGGGAGCGGATCATCCATAAGATGAAGGAGTTTGTGGAGGTTTTTGTGAGGGGGGTTGGGGCTTAGAATCAACAATAAAGGAAAAACAAAACAAAAAAATATGAGTCAATTTATTACTGGAAAAGAACTTGAAGACGCCGTTTATAATATTATTTGGGAAGCTGAAAAAACTCTCTTGATTGTTTCTCCTTATGTCAAACTTGATGAATACTTTAAGACGTTATTTGATCATCACGAGTATAATCCAAAGCTTCATATAGTACTAGTATTTGGAAAAAATGAAATGAATGTAAAAAGGAGCATGAGAGTAGAGGATTTTGAATTCTTTAAAAAGTTTCCAAATGTGAGTATTATATATGTTCCTAATTTACATGCTAAGTATTATGGGAACGAAAAAAAGGGTGTAATAACCTCTATAAACCTTTATGATTTCTCTTTTAAGAATAATATAGAATTTGGAGTTTTTTCTGATCAGAGTCATATGAAAAGGATTTCATCATCCACTTCAGATCTTGATGCCTGGAATAAATGTACAGAAATAGCTTTCAATAATGAAGTAATTTATGCAAAACGGCCTGTATTTAAAACCAAGAAACTTATCATAAACATTGGGAAGGATTACATCAAAAGTGAAATATTACTTGATTGCACCGAAAAGTTTTATGGTACAGGGGTAGGAAATTCTAACATAGTAAAAAAACTTCGCGATTTTCCGGATAGTCTTAATATAAATGAAAAATTTGGCGCAAGACCAGAGAGAGATTTAAAAGCTCATAAGGCTCCAAAAATAGATCCCCTAGAGGAGAAAGTCGTAACAAATGTGAGTGTTATGAAACCGCAGGATCAAATTGGTTACTGCATAAGAACCGGGGTTGAAATAGAATTTAATCCAGAACGACCCATGTCATTAAACGCTTTTAAAAAGTGGAACCAATTTCAAGATGTTGATTATGGAGAGGCATATTGTCATTATTCTGGAGATAAGTCTTTCGGAGACACTAGTTTTGCAAGGCCAATTCTTAGAAAACATTGGAAAAAAGCAATGAGTAATTAAGATAATTATGTGTCTAAATATAACTTTCCAGCAAGGTGGAATGCTCGAATTTGAAAGAACAGGAATTTATCCAGAATACCTGCTCTTCAATTTGTCCGGCACCCGCCAAAGCTGGAGGGTTAAATTGCGAAATAAAAAGCAGGAAGGAGTTTTAAAGAGCAAGGGCAAAGTGGTTTTTGAATACGGCTTTAACGGTCACTGGTGTAAATACAGAAAAGTTATAAAGGATGGTTCCTTTTCAGAGTGGGTAGAACCAGAATTTATGAGCACAGCAATGAGGGATTAATTATTGATTATTCTGCGCTATAGCTTGTTCCTCCTTAATCACGAAATTTTCCCTGGCAGTATTGTTTGCCATTTCTAAACAGGGGTTTTTTAATTGTTTTTCCATAATTCAATACTACAGTTTTTCATCGATTTTTTTGCTATTATCGATAGCCTACTCCCAAATCTCCACTAACTGGGCATAATTCTCAATGGCAGTATCCCCATTGGGATAATTTACAAGCAGTACATCATTGAAAATCTCTCCAACCCATTCCTCAGCCCCGGGGTTAAAAACATATTCCTTTCTGGCTTTAAATTCAATCTTCACCTGGTTAGTTTCAGGAGTTACATTAAAATATTCATTGACAGAAATAGATTGGATAGCGGCAAGTACTACAGCATTGCCATTCAGGTTAATCAATTTTTTCATTTTAAAGTTCCTGTAATTGGTTAGTATTGGATTTTTGCTTGCAAACCTCCCTAAAATACTCATAGATCATCACCATCGCCAGGGTATCGAGCTCGCAATAGCGCAGGAGTCCTTTATTCATGGCACCTCTTTCTTCCTCGCCAACATCGGGGAACTGTAATTTCCCATAGGCAAAGAGCGCCGCTCCCCCATCTGCGATCTCGGGGATACTTTCTGTGATCTTTTCCAGTTGGTCGCTGTCCCAGTTATCAAAAACAGGAGGTAATGCCTTATAAGGGCTTACAGGCTTAGCGTTCTCCATCTTCAGAAAAACAAGATCGGGTTCAAAATTTTGGCTGGTTAGGTTTAATTGAGATAACGGTTGGGTATACTTTTCCTGCAGATATGCACTGGAATGCAGTACAGCCGGAAGAATGTCTTTGATGGAATTGGAACCTCCGGTTACGGGATCGTAATAATAATTCACCACCGTTTTCTGCAGGTCTATCATATCCCTCTCCCCGCTCCAGGTTTTTGCGTTTTTACCTGTGTTCTGACTTATGCTTTCTATAAAATCCATCAGCTCTTGTTTGTCGGCTTCATCAGACCTGTGCAGCTGGTGGTAAATCACATTTACAATGGTATTCTCGTGGTTGTGATAGCGAAAGATGCTGCCATCATTCACCTCCAGAGACTTCTTTAAAGCCCTTATAAAATCGAAATTGGGAAACACCCCGGGTTCGGTATTCAGATATTCGTTATGGTGTTCTACACTGCCGTCTTCATATACGATGTGATGGCTAAACTGGAACGCGAGCTGCTCATAAGGCCGCATCCCGGCCATAAAGGAAATGGCCACGGCGCTGGTCTCGAAATCTATAAAGTTGAGCGGGAATTTCCAGGAGTCGAGTTCGGCTTTCAGATTATCCAGATCAAAGTAGGGTGTGTTGTCATTTTCCAGTACCTTTTCAATCTGCAGCCATTGGCGGTGCGATCTGCTGAGTCCGTTTGGATCGAGCCTCACCTCAAGGTCATTTTCGGTAAGGTCCTTCATGAAATATTTCCCTTCCGCCAGCAACTTCCCCAGGGGATTATACCATACATCAAACACCTTCGGCTGATCAATTTCCTCCCTGGATAAATTCAATTGTGCTTCCCAGCACTCATGGAATCCGCTGAGTTTTCCTTCCGCAGTATCAGAAACACGAAATTCACAGCCTTTACAATGATTCCCGATCTCCATATAAATTTTGGTATCGGTTTGATATTGCTTTAGAAAATAATTGACCATTTCAGGAAAAGACCGGGTTTCATCCACGGGATTGTGGCCCAGGATCAGGTCCACTTCGGGATCTACATTGATTTCGCATAAAATGGGATCGCCAAGATCTTCGCGTGTAAGTCCGCTTTTCACCTCCACCCCTGTGCGCAGATCGGAGTCGGCCACCACTTTAAAGCATTGGTGCAGTCCGTTCACGCTGGTGGTGGCATCCTTGTTCACCAGTTGCAGGGAGGCGGAGATATTCCATTCGGGATAAGCCAGTTGCATCACATATTTCTGAAACGCAATGTCGTAGAGATAAGGCACCCAGCCGCTAACGAGTTTGCCTTTGGAACTTATAAACGACTCATGCCCGCTCCCCGAAACCGACTTCGCCTTAACTTCTATGAGCCTGATACTATCTCCTCTTTTCACCAGGATATCCACGCGAATGAAGAGCCCGTTAACCAGAAAAGCCGGTTCAAAGATGGTGACGTTTTCCTGTTTCAGGAGTTCATTGGTCCGAGAGACCAGTAGGTCATAGTTGTAGTCATCCCCCAGCACCGCTGTTCCGTTGGGATAATACATTCTCGCGAGTTCCTCCACCTGAAACCCACCCTGCGCAAGTCCCTCCAGGAAACTGTTGGCTTCAGAGTTATTCTCATACTGCGGTTTGCGCGTATAGTAAAGTTTGGACGGACACTCGAGCGCGAGTTTAAATCGGGATTTGGTTAAGTATCGGGATTTTTGTGACATGGTTTTCAAATATATGTAATAAAGATAGATATAGGTGGTGACAAAGGGTGTCGTTGTTTTTAGTGAATGGTAGTTAGGTAATAGGTAATAGGGATTAGTTGCTGCCTGGCGGCAGGTTTGTTGTTCGGGGTTTGTTGTTTGGGGTTTGTTGTTTGGGGGTGCTGGGTGCTACCTGGCGGCAGATTTGTGGTTTATTATTTGGAATTTTTTAGTTTTGGCTCTTGCCTCTTGACTCTTTTTTGGGCTCCCTTTAGGGTAAGGGGAAAAACCAAAAAAGAGTCTGGGTTCGATTATTTGGAATATTTAGTCTTGATTCTTTTCTCTTGACTCTATTTTGGGTCAGGTTCGTGTTTCGTTGTACAATGTATTTACATTTAACAAAACTAAAAAACACTATAATTTTATAATTACAGGGTTGCTTAGATGGTTTAATTATAATAATTATTATTCGTTTATTTTAACTTTTAGTTGAATTAAGAAATTCTCGTAGTCCTTTTCTTTGGCAAGATAGCGTTTGAACGCAATGGGCATAAGTCCTAATGTAAGCACCGTAAAAGTTAGAAAGAAAATATAATACCACAAACCTCTTCCTGCTTCATCATTTTCATAGATACGAAATATTAAAAGAGAAAAAATGACTGCAACCACCGCTACGGCTAAGGAAGGTATAATGGATGTTGAAATCGCTCCTATGAGCCCGTCCTGCTCGAATGAAGAACTGTTAAATAAGAAGAGTAAAAAATATAGTATCGAGTAATATTTCAATAAATAAAGAAAAAGCGGTGTCAATTTACAGCTTTTGACTGCCTGATGAAATGTAGGCAGTGCATAAAGCCAATCCAGATGAGTAAGATCCTTTGATCTTTCCATTTTCTTTAGTTGCCGGATAAACTTTTTAACTTCTGAAAAAGATTTTCTATCCGCAACTCGCTTTGCTTTTTTATTCTCGGTCGTGATTGCGTTTACATGAAGCTTATTCAGTACTGTCGCAAATAAAGGTTCATTTTTAGAAAGTAAATATATTCCTCCCGTCAATTTTGTATTGTTAGGATCACATAAGCTTTCGGGGGTTGTAATCATAGCTACTACTTCTTCAAGTACGATGGCTTTATCCGGTTTTGGTAAACCACTTTCATGCTTACCCATTTTCCAGGCATCAAATTCAGCCATCATATAATTGCAAATTTCTATGATATACAATGATCTTACATAGATAGAATAGCTATTCTGAGCAGATTCGGCGTACAATTCCTGATATTCTAAACGATTTTCTTCTTTGAATTCTACAGTAATTTGCTCATGCAGAAGTGAGTGATATTTTTCCTTTTGACTCTCAAGTAATTGCCTGTAATTTTGAATTATACCCGCTTTTGCCTCAGCAATCTCAACTTTCTTAGGGAGAAGTTTTTTCAGAGCATCCTCCTTTTTCAATTCTGCATAGACATCTCCCAAAATTTTTACTGCGCCGCCAATTATGTGTGCAGCCGCGTGTCCTTTTCTCCCAAACCCCGCAATTGCCGCGAAATTTTGAATATTTTCCCCTAATCCATTAAATTTATCTGATACGGTTGCAGCCATTTGAGCAATCTCTGCCATATCTTGTTCTATAACTGATAATTGAGAATTGAAATTCTCATATAATGCCTTTGATTGTTGATTATTCATCGATTAATAAATTATAAAGTTCATAAACATATTTGATATATTGGCAGACGTTGAATTCAACAACGAAATCAGTTCCGATCTTGATCGGATATAGTCCTGATCTTTATTTGATGGATCCATATCTAAAATTGTTTTTAACAGCTGATCCATTTGGCCGGAATAACTTGTCAGTTGCGACTGAATCATTTGAGCACTTAACTTATACTTCTCGATTCTCATATCATACTCTTTACACATTATTTCAACCTGTGAATCCATTTGCTGCATTGCGAATTGTATTTGTTTAACTTCAATTACAGTTTGGGCAATTTTATTTGTAATGTCCTGTCCTACTGCTGTGATATTGTGAAGTCTTTGTAGTGCCATATCGACATTTTGCATTGCCTGCTGAGCACCACCAAATTGTAAAACTGAATAATCCGGATTCTCTGTGGGTGTTTTTTGGTTTTGATTCATCTGAATTTTATTAATTATCATTAGATATTTTCACCCAGGAATGATTGGAAAGTGAAGCGCTTGAATTTGCCGGTTTGCATCTGGTTGGAACTGCCATTTTAGATAAAAGGGTGTCATTTTTTGTTGTTCCACAGGTATTACATTTGTAGGTTGCCATTGATTTGGGTTTTTAAATAAGCCTACTCTAAAGTTTTCGGCATCCCTTATTTTTATTATATTTTCTCCACTTCCAAAAAAGTGGTGCTCAATAATCCTTGAGGTTTTAAGTCTATGCCGAAAATCCTTTTAAAGGCATTGTTCACATCATTCCCGTCATCATAATACAATGGATTTGCAGCAAAAGACGAAACCTGAACTGTCATTCCTTTATCAATCAATAAATTCCCATTGATAAATTTTCTTTTGGTTGTTATTTTATATAATGCCATTTTTAGTGTTTTTTGAGATTAATTTTCCAATTAAAAAGAACTCTAACTACTTTTAAGAAACCCTGGCCAATTAAATGCTTCATAGATTTATTAAAATTCAAGAGGGCAATAATGTAAATCTAGCCGCATTTAAATTGAGTTCATTACGGTTTTCCGTAAATAGGTCAAATACAGAATGTGAGTTAAGGAGTCAGTAGCCGTTAAAGGAAACAGGAACAGCGGATTAGCTGACTAAATAAATATTAAAATTTTCTTAAAAAAAATTAATTACTGAGCTACTTATCTATGATATTCCTTGTAAACAGTGCAATCAACGCAGAAGGAAACAGAACAGAAAGCTTTTTTCTTTATTCCGGAACCGAAACTGATCATATTCAAGGTGAAATTTAGGTATGATCATATAACATATCTACGATCTGGAAGTCATCCAGAAATAATATTTTCATCATCGATTACTTAAATCCAACCAATTTCCTCTCCGGACTCCTATACTGCTCTTCTTCGCTAATATTGTAGATCTCGGCGAGGGTCATGTCTTCATCGGTACAATAGTTCATGTTTTGCTCAATAAGTAAACGATTTGCTTTATCTGGAGATAGTGCCCTGAATTCATAAGCCGATTTTAACCTGCCTTTCCGTTTAAGGGCGGGATCTATATTTTGAACATCGGTATTGAAGGTGGCGATAATTTGTATACCCAGAGATTCCCCCAGAATACCGTCTGTAATATTTAGGATCATAGCAAGGTTAGAATTCCGCTTACTGTCCCGGGAAACGATCAACTCCTCAGCGTCTTCTATGACCAATACTGAGTTAGGATTGTCCATAAGATATTTGGTCATGGCAATATTATCGAGATTCTGGGCCATCTGTCCCGGCAGGAACACGATTTCCTTCTTTACAAGTCCGCACAGGTACCTAATATAGGTACTTTTTCCGGTTCCCGGTTTTCCGTAGAGCAGATGGAGGCTACTTTTATTGTCCTGCTGTAAGATTTCAAGAATTTTATCGTGAAACTTTGGAAAGTCATCATTATAACTCATTGAGAGGTCAAGATCTGGTTTAGTAAAACCTATCTTTTTATTATCGAGGCCATGAGGTTGCATTATGATAAGATTGATATGAGCTTTGTCCGGTTTCTCTATTTTAAATCCTTTTAAAAACTCCAGGAGCTGATGCAGAAGAGCTGAATTCTCATCGTGAAAATACACGTGAACTTCATCTGGCTCCTGCTCTAAAATAATTTCATGTTTTAAAATGTAGATAATTTCGGCTTTGTAATCTTCTCTTTCAAAACACCTTCTAAAATGCTTCCCCAGAATATTGGATTCGAACTTTTTCGGAAATTTTTGATGAAACCTTTCGATGTCCCGATTGGAAAAAATATAATAACTGGGAACTTTTCCAAAATAAGCCAAATACATTTTCTCTACATGATAGAACTTCATCATGTGACTTACATGTTTCAGATTGAACTCCGGTAAAAAATCGGGTTCTATATTATTTCCGTAGTTCATTTGATAAATTTAAAAATGAGATAAAATTCCGTCCAGGCTTCTGCGCCCCTGTTACCCTACATTCCAAGAGAATTTCGGCCAGGACGGATTTTAATTAAACTGCTTTATTGTTTATTTCTATAAAAGGAAGGACCTTTTTCTTAGTTAGCCCAAAGATGAAAATAGGTCGCGCCAATTCACGACACACTAAAAAATCATTTGTAAGATTTTAAAGCCTTTTGTAACTGTGACTTAATAGTTTTTTTTAAGCTTTCTGGCTTCATTATCCTGACCTGATCTCCATAGGAAAGCAATTCCATTCTGAAATCGTACGTAGGCCGAATGAAATAGCTAAATCTGATTTCCTCTTCATTTTTCAGGACCAATTCCTGGCCGTGATGTAGTGGGAGGGATTCCACATATCTTCCTTCCTGAGGAGTAAATGAAAGCACGACTTTTTCAGCTTCTTCATTCGTACCGTTAATGATGCCGAAACTGTTTTCAAATTCCTGGTGAACATTGTGTTCAATAGGAGTAAACCGGTATTCAGAAATCACTAAATTCTTAATCCTGTCCAGCGCAAAATTTTTGACTTTATCTCCGTCCTGTGCAATCAAGTACCAACGGTTGCGCGCTTCCTTTAAAGCAACGGGATTTACAGTCCGATTACTAATGGACTCATCCCAATACTTATGGTATTCAAATTTGACGGATAAGCGATTTTGTATGGCGTGAATAAGTCCTGCCATATGTTCAGTGCCCAGAGATCTGCGCTCTTCAAAAATCAAGCTTTCACCAAAACCTTTGGACAGTCGAATTGCGTTTACAATTTCAGAATTCT
>ERZ1284729.47-NODE-47-length-20374-cov-9.206605_pt1 | contig 20374 bp, 14 predicted proteins | sample MGYA00454602_ERZ1284729 | MGnify/ENA primary metagenome ERZ1284729 (study PRJEB36292, sample SAMEA5787381) | metagenome | biome: Arctic soil; feature: perennial spring outflow channel; material: sediment | place: Canada | collected 2017-07-08 | depth 0.05 m ... | reverse complement strand
ACACCCGGCAGTGATGTCACTACCGGTAAATAGAGACGAAATGTCGCACCTTGTCCGGGTTCACTGGCGACGGTGACCCAGCCTTTATGGCTTTTGACAATGCCATAAACAACAGACAGGCCCAGCCCCGTCCCTTTGCCTGTTTCTTTGGTGGTGTAAAAGGGCTCAAAGATATGGGCGAGCAGCTCTTCGTTCATGCCAGTGCCGCTGTCGCTGACGGCCAGACAGACAAACCTGCCTGGCCGCGCCTCCGGATGATGCCGGCAGTATTGCTCATCAATCATGACATTTTCAGTTTTTATGCTGAGCACGCCGCCCTCAGGCATGGCATCCCGGGCATTAACCGCCAGATTCATAATCACCTGATCAATATTACCGCTATCACCCTCGATCAGCCAGCTGTCATCCGCCAAATCAAGAGTCAGCCGGATATCCTCGCCGATGACCCGGTGCAGCATCTTCCATAACTCGTCAATGGCATGAGGCAGATCAACGGCGGTCATCAACAGCTGCTGTTTACGGCCGAACAACAATAACTGCCGGACCAAATTAGCTGCCTTTGCCCCTGCCACTTCTATCTGCTGCAATTCAGACACCACCGGCTCGGACGGCGCAAACCGCGTCAAGGCGATCTCGGTATAGCCCATGATCACGCTGAGCAGATTATTAAAATCATGGGCCACGCCGCCGGCCAGCCTGCCTACCGCCTCCATTTTCTGGGACTGTAACAATTGGGCAGTCAACTCCTGGCGTTCGGTGATGTTCCTGGCCACTTTCATCAAGTAGTCGCCGTCTTCCGTTTCCGTGTAGACTATACTGACTTCCACCGGAAACTCTGTCCCGTCGGCACAGCGGAACATCGTCTCCAGCATCATGGTGCCATCTATCTTTAAGCGGGCCACATGGGCCTGCCATTTTTCCATGCTATCCATGGCGGGATCAAGATCCAGAACACTTTTCTGCAAAAACTCGTCATGTCCATAGCCAATTTTATCACAGGCCCAATTGTTGACATCAATAAACCTGGCCGTTTGCGGATCAATAATCAAGATTGCATCGCGGGAACAATCAATAAGGGTCTGAAAAAGCCGGCGCTGCTTTTCGGCGTCTTTGCGTGTGGTGATATCACGCAGGATCCACACATAGGCCGAGATTTCACCAGGCTCATGCCTGATCGGGAAAATGGAATACTCGACTGCAATTCGCCGTCCTGCCTTGGTAATAGCAAAACCTTCCCCCTCCGCAGTTACCGTATGGCTGAGAACCGTCTTAATAGCCATACCTGTGTCTTCAGCTAAATATATCGTTGGACTCTTGCCTTGTAATTCTGCTGCCGTATAACCAAGCAGGCGGCTATGGGCAGGATTCAACCGGAAGACCAGACCATCCTTGTCAACGATCGCCACGGCCTCGGTTGAATTGTCAAAAATCAGCCGATACAGCTCCATCTCCATGCTCTTTTCATAGAGTTTGCGGGTCAGGCTGGCATCGTACATCCGAAAAAGATTCAGTGGATCTTCAATGGTTTCATCCGGCACAGCAATGGTTTTGGCCTGGGCCTCCCGCACTACCTGATCAATCAGGTGTAAAAATTCATCAGGCGCTACCGGTTTGAGGATATAGCGAGACGCACCCAGGCCGATAGCCAGCCTTTCATCCTCAAGATCTACATAAGTGGCAGTATAAAAAACAAAAGGAATACGCTTCAGTGCCTGGTCATTTTTCACCTCGAAGCAGAATTTATAGCCATCCATCACCGGCATGAGGATATCGGAGATGATCAGATCGGGCGGCATCTTTCTGGCCCGCTCCAAGGCATCCTGACCATTTACTGCCGCATCGACCACATGGCCGGCAGCTTCCAGGCTTTTGTGCAGCACCATCCTGGAATCAACATCATCCTCAGCTATCAGAATTCTCATTTGTTCTCCCAAGACAGAAAATATCCAAGCACCATCCTCTTCCGCCTCCGCTCCTATTGTTCCTGTTGCAGAATTTCACGAATCTGGTCCATAACAAGCAGCGGGTCAATGGGTTTTTCGATATAGCCACTACAGCCTGCAGCAAGTAGACGAGTACGGTCGCCACTCATGGCATAGGAGGTCATGGCGATGATGGGGATGGAGCCATTGGCTTCGGAACTGCGGATAATGCTCAGCACCTCGTCGCCGTTGATATCCGGCAACTGTATATAACAGATGACAAAGTCAGGCCGGGGATGGACCACAGCCAGCTCAACGCCTTTTCTTCCGGTTTGAGACTCAACAGTCTTAATGTTGTTTTTATTGAGGATAAAGGTAATAATCTTCATATTATCCGGGGTATCCTCAATAATCAAGGCCCTAAGTATGGTTTCTTCCTGCTTCACTCTCCTTGTTCTCCTTTCCGGTCAAGTTGTGTTCTTAAGGTCTTGATTTCTGTTTTCAGTTCAACCATACGCAATTCCCGGCCGACCATGACTTTGTTAAATCGCTCCAGATCAGCATTGCGGCTTTGCAGTTCAACCGTACGCATCGTCACTTTCTCCTCCAGCAGATCCGACTGTTTACGGATTTTTTCTATCAACAGGGCATTCTGCAGGATAACACTCACGGTTGAGGCCAGAGTTTCCAGAAATTCTTTTTCCTCGGCAAAGTTTCTAGCGGTCTTGGAGGCAAAACCAAGAACGCCGATCACCTTCTGATCCTGGATCAGAGGCAAGGCCGCAAAGGAACGAACTCCCGCTTGCTTACATTCCTGTTCGGTACAACGGGCGTCCCGATGAATATCCTCGGAGAAAACAGCTTCACCTTGCGCCGCCGCCAGACCACAGAGACAGACCCCTAACTTTTCGTTTTTATTATGATAATTCTCATTGTCCGGCAAAACGCCCTGAATGATCAACTCCTCTCCACAACGGATATAACAGAGCACCAGATCAGGGGTACAGGCGCTCATTATCTCAGCCATGGTCGTCGCCACCATATCGCCCAGGGTCTGGCTGTTGATTGCCTCCCGACATAATCGGTTCAAGGTTTCCAGTTGCTGATTGCGCACGGTAAGATCATTCTGCATCTTTTGCATGACGGAGATATCCTTGACCACATGCACGGAACCTATCAAGTCGCCGGCATCGTCAAAGATAGGAAAGGCGCTGATCAGCAGAGGAATACCGATGGAAGGATCATACACCTGCCGGGTAACAGCCCTTTTCTCCTGCAGCATAAGGTTATGCGGACAACCGTCCCAATGCGAAGCTCTGCCATGCATGATCTCGTAGCAATGCTTGCCGATCAGTTCTTCAGGTTGTTTGTGCAGAAATTCGGCCAGGGCTCGATTGACCATGATCAGCCGAAAGTCCTTATCAATCACGGAGACAAGATCGGTGATGGCATCAAAGGTATGGCGCCAGGCCGCCTCAGATATCCCAAAATCCTCCGGCGGCCGTATCTTAGTTATCAGCGGTATCATGCTTGTCCCTCACATTACTGTTTGCCGGCAGCGTACCGACCGCTTCCAGCTCTGTTAGTTCTGTTAGCTGCCGGCGCTCGTGAATATCCGGATCTTCATTGTTGTTGTCAATTTGCAAATAGCGGGGGATTCTTAAGATAAAGGTACTGCCTTCTCCTTCCCGGCTGATGGCTGCCACCTCACCGGCCAGCACTTCAGTCGCCAGCTTTTTAGTCAGATATAGCCCCAGACCCGTGCCGGGTGTGCCGATTTTGAGATGGCTTTCCAATCTGACAAAAGAGCCAAAAAGCAGGGGCTGGTCTTCCTGGCCAATGCCGATACCGGTATCACTGATCCTGATCTCCACCCAGTCCTCTTGTTGTAATTCGACGGCCACCGTGATTATGCCTTTTTCCGTAAATTTAACGGCATTGCTTAAATAATTAAGCAGACACTGCATCAGTCTTTTGCGATCGGAATTGAGTAGCAGAGACTGATTCGGCAGTTCTTCCCGGATGATCAGACCCTTGTCAGCCGCCTGCGGCTGTATCTGTCCTACGACCTCATCAATCAGGACATGGAGATCAAAATCCTCAGCAAAGGGAGCAATCCTGCCCGATTCGATTTTCGCAATGTCAATGACATCGGAGATCAGTGACAGCAGATGCTTACCGGCCCGGACCACCCGTCCCAGCTGATCGCGCTGTTCCTCATTGATCTCCCCGCTCATGCCCTGCAGAATGATAGAGGAAAAGCCGATAATGGAGTTGAGCGGAGTCCGTAATTCATGGCTCATGGAGGCAATAAACATTGATTTCAAGCGATCAAGCTCCTTGAGTCTGGCATTAGCCACCTCAAGCTCTGCCGTTTTAAGATGAAGGTCTTCGACAATATTCAGCAAGGCCTGCCGGCTGCCTTCAAGCTCGGCAGTGCGTTCCTGCACCAGCTCCCCCAGATGGTCGCGATGTTGGGCCAGCTCCAGCTCAATCTTGCGGCGCTCGGTAATATCAAAGATAACGGTCAGGAGGTAACCCTGGTCCTGGATTTCGATGAACTCGCCGGAAATCAGTCCGCACAGGATCTCGCCTGATTTTTTGCGAAACTCAGTTTCCATGCCCACGACCCTGCCTGCTTTTTGCAGCACCTCCAGATAACGCTCTCTATCAGTGGCATCTACCCATATGCCTAAATCGAGAGGTTTACGGCCGATAATTTCCGCCTGGCTGTAGCCACTGAGACGCAGGAAATTCTCATTTACTTCGACAAATTGACCGGTCGCCAGTGAAATTAAGGCAATGGCATCCGGGCTGTTACGGAAGGTCTTGGCAAATTTTTCTTCAGACAGGCGCAGCGCCATTTCTGTCTGCTTGCGTTCAGTGATCACTTCCGAAAACAAGATGATGCCGCCGACCACGCCCTCCCGATCGTACCAGGGGTGAATCTCCCAGCGTATCCAGTCTACGTTCCCATCCAGACGCCGAAAGGCTTCTTCTTCGGCTTTTTCAACTGCTCCAGCCAGACAGCGTTTATGAGCCTCTTTCCAGTGGTCAGGAAGATCAGGAAATACTTCATAGTGGGAGCGACCAATAATATCCTGCTTGCCCAGCTGATAATCCTCGGTAAATCGACGGCTGGCGACAATATATTTCATATCCTGATCGAACATGGCGATGGCCGCCGGGGTATGTTCGACAAAAAGGCGGAGCACCTGTTCATTGCTCTGCCGCGCCAGTTCCGCTTGCTTCCACTCGGTGATATCTTCCACACTTGACCAGATCAGCTTTTCACCATCTTTATCGATAATGCGACCCCGTAGTCTGACATCCACCAGATGACCGTCCTTATGAATATATTGCTTTTCATAGGGGCCATAACGGCCTGTTTTAGCAAGGCTGGCCAACTGGGCCTGGTCCTGGTCCTTATATTTGTCGGGGGTTATCTCCCGAAACCCCATTTGCAATGTCTCTTCGACAGACCGGCCAATGATTGTGACATAGGCAAAATTGACATCAACAAAGGTCCCATCCATGCGACAGAGGGCGAGGCCTATGGGAGATAGCTCAAACAACAGACGATTGTAGGTATCGCTTTTCTGCAGCTCACGCTGGATCATTTTACGGCGGCTGACCATGCTGTCCATCAGTCCGAAGAGCAATATGGCAGTGACCAGTACAAAGAACCAGCCTTTGTAAGTCTGCAGGCGGAAAAAAAGGCTAGGGTCGGTGATTACTGAAAAGAGGATGGTATCGGAAAAAATGATCCAGAGGATACCGACAAAGGCATACAGAAAGGCAATACGATGAGGATTCCAGAAACTGGTTTTTTTCATGGCTTGTCGTGGGATCAGTGCCGGCAGAACCGTGCCGGCTCTTGCTTAGCTTGCTTTTGATCTTTGCACCCATCATGAATAATCTGGCATACTGTGTCTCATCAAGATTTTGCGCCTTACTGTTGATGAGCCAGCCAAATGTAAACTCATCATATGTAAAAATATGATATTAATCAAGATAATGTCATAGTTAATAGTACTTATTTTGCCCTAATTGTAAATTCGCCGGTGAAGAACCGGAAAGGTTATGGGCCAATTTGACAATTATTTCGGTCACAAATCCTTTAACCGCCAACACATTTTACTTTGTAACCTTGCTCGCTAAGCGCAGTCATCAACATCTCCCGATGGTCACCTTGAATCTCGATCACACCATCTTTTATGGTGCCACCACCACCACATTTTTTTTTCATTACTAGAGCTATGTCCTTTAAGGCCTCCGGGGCCAGCATCAGGCCGGTTATCTTCGTCACCCCTTTGCCCTTGCGGCCTTTAGTCTCCCTGCTGACTCTGACAATACCATCAGAACTGGCTACAGTTGTATTACGGCAACAGCATTTGATAGATGACTGCCGGCAGAGCGGGCAGGTTTGACCCTGTTCCGTGGAAAAGACCAGCCCGCCATCTCTGTTATTTTTTAGAGACATTTCTTGCTCCAGTTAATAATAATTCAATCACTCTTATTAAATATTGGTTTTCATAAATTACTGTAGCAAAAACAATTATGAAGTGCATTAGAGATTGGCCTACCAAGACATATTGGCTTTGTGATAAAATGCAAATGGAAGTTAAAATAGTATCAGCGGAATCATGGGTGTAAATGCTCGATAAATAGAGGTAATAACCATGTATCTTGAATATTATCACCTTGGCCAGAAACCCTTTCAAATCAATACGGACCCGGCATTTCTCTGGTTCGGCGAAAAACACAAGGAGGCCCTCGCCACTCTGAAATACGGCCTGCTGGAAAATAAAAGTTTTCTCTTGCTGACAGGTGATGTTGGCGTCGGCAAGACAACAACTGTCAATGCCTTGCTGAAGGCGCTGGATAAAGATTGCCTGGTTGCGGTGATTAATGACCCGAAGCTTGATAAGCTGGATTTTTTTATGCATATTGCCCATGGCTTTGGCTTAGCAGAAGACTTTACGACCAAAGGCCGCTTTCTCATTGCCTTCTGGAAATTTCTGCTGGAACAGCATTATCGAGGCAAGAGGCTCCTGCTTATTGTGGATGAATGTCAACTGCTGAGCCATGAACTGTTGGAGGAAATCAGACTCTTATCGAATCTCGAGAATAATGGTACGAAACTGATCAATATATTTTTTGTCGGCCAGCTGGAATTTAATGCCATTCTTCTTCTTCCAGAGAACAAGGCCATCCGCCAGCGCATGACGGTGAACTATAATATTCCACCGCTATCGCGTGACGAAACAGAAAAATATATCGAATATCGCATGAGTGTGGCAGGTGCGAACAGAAAAATCTTTGATAAAAGCGCCATCCGCGAGATATATCAATTTACCAATGGCTATCCCCGTGTGATCAATGTCATTTGTGACCGGGCTTTATTGACTGGTTTTATCTCCTCAAGCCAACAGATAAATAAAAAAATCATCCAGGAATGCATCACGGAACTGGATATTTCTCTAGCTACCGAGGCCAACCTGCCAAGCCGGAAAGAAGAAAAGCCGGCTGACAATAGCAGAACACGCCCGTATTGGCCATGGCGATATTTGACATATGCTATGACCGGCCTAGTCCTGATTATCCTCCTCTATAGCGTTTCAGGCTCATCATGGCTGAGCTTACCGCCTTTTATGTCAAAGTTGCAGAGCATCATGCCGGGAATTATCAGTCAACAACAAGCTATCGATGTCATGCCGGATATTGCCCAAGCTGTTATTATGCCTGCCTCGGCTGGTCCCGATGCTGCTGTCGTGCCTGTATCTCAACCTGCGATACTGCCGGAGTCTCCACCTGCAATCCTGCCGGAGCCGTCGCCAGCAATCCTGCCGGAGTCGCCACCAGCTCAGGTTCAGCCGGAGGCTCCCCCGCCAATAAACCATCTGGTCACCGAAGACCCCTCTGCTGATAATGCCCTATCCGCTCCAAATGAATATGATGAGAGTCAGGATCCTAAACAGCCTCTTGAGATTTTAGTTATTTCTTTTGAACATGACTCTCTGGACGTGAGCCCGTCATCTTTTACCGAACTGGAAAAGCTGGCAGAGGCCGTATTAGACCGGGATACAGCAAGCATCCTTATTCGCGGTTACACCGATGCATCCGGTCATCCCCAATATAATAAAAAACTGGCCGGCTTCCGGGCAACTTCAGTCAAAAATATTTTAGCCGGCAAAGGAGTCCCTCTCGAAAAAATCGATATCGCCAGTTACGCTGATGCCGATACGCAGGACCAAAGGACCAGAAGAGTTGAGGTTGAAGTACTGGACTAAAAAGAAATCCTACTGGATCTCCTGCAGCAATTTTTCCGCCTCAGGATATTCAGGGAAATCATGTTTCATGAGACTGGCTAATTCAGTTCTGGCGCGATCTTTCTGCCCATCAGCCACAAGAGCCAGGGCCAGGTGATATCGCAGTACGGCCATCTCAGGCAGCTTTGCGGTGGCCAGGCTGAATTGGGTAAGGGCCAGTGCATGCGAACCTCGCTGATAATGAATCCATCCTAGAGTATCGGCAATATAAGGATCATCCGGAAATGCCTCCTTGGCCAACAGTGCCAGACGTAAAGCCTCACCCAGATCAGGTTCCGGATTATTGGCAATCAACCAGGCCAGGTTGTTAGCCGCCGCCGCAAATTGCGGGTTTATATCTAATGCTTTTATATAAGCGGCTTTCGCACCGACATCATCACCACTTTGTTGCAGCAGAGTGCCTAAGGCCATGTAACCCTGAACTGCTGCGGGATTTTTTGCAATCAGAATCTTATATTCCTGAACAGCCTCGTCTTTTTTTCCCATGCGTACCAAAAGGGCCGCTGTCATGGCATAGGTGCGGGGAGAATCAGGGGCAATTGCCTGAGCTTGGCGTAACAGCAACAGTACCTCCTCCGGAGCCGCACCATGCTTATCCATAATTCCGGCCAGCAACAGGTAATAATCAAGATTTTCCGGAGAGCTCTGCAGATGTTTTTTGACCAGGAGAATAGCCTTGTCAGTTTCCTGCTGTTGCATCAAGATGCCACTCAGGGCCACCAGGGCCGGCGAGAAGTCCGGCTGCAGGGCTAAAATCTTTTCCAGGGTTGCTGTAGACTGTACAAAATCTTTCTGAGCAAGAAGGGCTCCGGCTTTATTAAAAAGAATTTCAATATTTTCTGGAGCACTTATCTCCATATCCAAAAATAATTTTACCGCCTCATCAGTTTTGCCGAGGGACAAAAGAGATTTGCCCAGGATATTGGCGGCCCGGAAATTATTCGGCATTACCTGTAAAGCCAACAAAGCTTCATTTCGAGCCGACTCAAAATCTCCTTTTAGAAACAGGTGATGAGCTGACAAGGTACGGACATCAGGATTGTTAGGGGCCAGTTGCAGGGCCTGATCTACCGCATTATATGATAACTCGGTCTCACCTTTGTTGAGATGGATGATTCCTTTCCAATAAAATAATTCTGCCCACCGGGGATTATCCTTAACCAGCCGGTCAATAATGACTAAAGCCTCATTATTTTTTAATGCCCGTACTAATAACTTAGCCTTGACCAGATTGGCCATGGAATGCTGGGCACTATCGACCAGAATGGCATCAACTTCCTGCACAGCCAGATCTTCCGCCCCGGTTTCATAGTAAAAATTAGCCAATACTACCTTGAGATCTATCGGTTTCGCTGATTTGGCAATTGCCTCCTTATAAGCCTTCTCTGCCTTGTCAAAATCCCTTGTCTTATGATAAAAATTACCCAGCATCAGATATAAGTCAGCCGAATCACTTTTCTTGTCAATAGCCTGCCGGATGTTTTGTTCTGCCGCCGCCATATCCCCAGTCATCATATAAAACTTGGCAAGATCGACATAAGGTTCAGGCGCATCTGCATTTTTAGCCTGTAATTCCTGAAGGATCTGCTTGGCTTCCGGCTCCCTTTTCTGGCTCATATAAAAGCTAATAAGTATTTTGGAATTTTGCGGATCAGGATCCAGCTGAATAGCCTTTTTCAGCGCCTCTTCAGCTTCATCCATCTTTACTAAGGCGGACAAAATCCTGGCATGAATAATATGATAACGGCTCAGATCGGACCTTAAGTGTAGAGCCTGCATAATCGCTTGGTCAGACTCAGCAAGGTGTCCTTCTGCCAGCTCAAGTTGAGCAAGCAGGGCATAGGCATCAGAAAAGTCCTGGTCCTTATCAAGAACCATGAGCACCTTGGCCCGGCTTTCCTTATAATTTTTTCCCAGAAAATAGAGCTCCGCCATTTTTATCAAGGCATCAATATTGTTTGGATCCAGACTGATGGCCCGTTCTAGTTCCTTAAAGGCCTCGCCGGGTTGACCTGTTTTTAAATAAGTAATGCCAAGCTGATAACGGGCCTCGGCGTATTTCTGATCAAGCTGGATGGCGTTACGGAATTCAACAATAGCCTCCTTATCCTTTTGAGCGGCGACATAGTCCATCCCTTTTTGATAATGCTTGATCTTTTTTTCCGTCGGATCCGTACAGCCGGTTATTAACAAAAGGGACAATACAATCAGCAGAAACAAAAACTTGTCGACATGATTCATCATGAACTCCCTTGGCAAATATAAAAAAGCAGAAAAATTTTACTTTTAATATCGATCTGCGATATATTCATTATACTCGTATGAATAAGAAAAGAAAGTTCACCACGATTATATAGTTCATCACTCATTTCCAAAAAATAAGATCTCCCAAGACCGGTTACCTGAAGTTATTTTTTACTTACATGAGGTGCAATATGGGTCTTTCTTTACAGTCAAATCACAGTTTTTTGTATGATCTGAAAAAAACAATTTATGGATTTTTCATGCTATTTATAGGAATTTTTTTGTTTAATTCTTCTGTAAATGCCGCACAACAATCCGGAGAAGGACTACCGCAGGAATATACATTTGGAGCGGGCGACATCTTAGAAGTGTCAGTTTTTGGCGAACCGGAATTATCCAAGTCTGTTTTTGTGCGCATTGACGGTAAAATATCCCTGCCCCTGATCGGAGATGTTCAGGCGGCTGATAACACAGCTGAAAATCTTGCCCAAACAATATCCGGCAGACTGGTGAAATTTATTTCCGACCCCAATGTTACCGTGATCCTGACCCAAAGCAACAGCAAGGCCTATTACATTCTAGGACAGATCCTGACCCCAGGTCAATACCTGATCACCCAGCAGATTTCGGTTTTGCAGGCAATTGCTAAAGCAGGAGGTTTACTTGAATGGGCCAAAAAATCAAAGATTATGATTATCGGCAGGCCAGGGACAGCGCAAACGATAAAATACTTTAATTATGATGATTTTCTGGGAGGCAATAATATTGACCAGAATATTACGATCAATCCTGGTGATACTATTGTGATTCCTTAGCTGTGAAGGACTGAAGGGCAACAGATATATAGATTAAAGGATACTTAATATAGAACAAAAAGACAGCCATGTGTTTGTTTTTGCAAGCATTAGACAAAGAGCAGACCCAGCATCTGAGCCTACTCTTTTAAAATAACAGCAAGGATATCTGTAATGCGTCTGAATAATATTGCTTATCTTGCTCTGCTCTGTTCCTTTTTCTTATGCTTATATCTTTTACGGCCTCTATCAGCCGAGGCCGCCCAGCAGGTCATGCGCAGCGGCGTGACCATAGGGCACGACTATGATTCCAATATCAATCGGCACTCTGCAGAGGAACAATCAGAATGGACATCATCTCTTACACCCCGCCTGACCTACAATCGTGCCGAGCTGACGAATAATTTCCTCATCGATTATGCGCCAAGTGTTGTCTATAGTCATCACACCGATAATGAGCGCATTGATCAATATCTGCAGGCCAGATATGATTCATCTTTGACTCAGAAGTGGCTTGTTTATGTCCATGATACTTTTATATTGGACGACGACCCCTATTCAGATCCGGTTGCCGACGGCACCGATAATCAGCTTAACGACATAGACGAGACCATTCAAGTTTCTGATCGGCGCGGACGCAACCGGTATTGGACCAATAATTTCAGCACCGGCAGCAGACTGGAATATGCCCGGCAAAGCTTTGCCAAAGTTGGTTACCAATATCAGGTTTTTGACAATAAGGAAGCAGCATTTTCTGATTTTGTCAAACATTCGCCGAGTATGTCAATACTGCATCGCCTGAACCATCAATGGGACAGCCAATTTGATTATCGATTCATTAAAGGCGATTTTGATGAAGGCGAGGACTTAGCTAGTAACACTCACCGTCAATCAAGAGATTTAAAGACCCATACATCTGATCTTTATCTTTATTATAAGCTGAAACCTCTGACCAAAGTCTTCGGCCGTTATGGATATTCCCAGACCAAATATGACGAACTTCCCAATGATTACTATTATCACCTCATCTCGGCCGGCTTAAATCACCAGATTTCACCGACCTTGAACCTTGGCTTTGAAGGTGGCATATCCCTGCTCCGGATAGATAACTTCTCTGATCATGACGCCATGCAGTTGCGCATTGCCCTCACCAAGGCCTGGGAAAGAAATTCATGGTCATTATCTGCGGATAGCGGTCTGGATGAACAGCAATTCAGCGGCACCGATGATCAGGGACTCAGCCGCTTCTGGGGCGTCAGGACCACTTACCATCATACTTTCATCAAAGATCTGACAGGGTTGGTAAGTCTCTCCTACCGGGATGATACTTATCTCGAACGGATTCCGGAAGCAGATGAACAAAGAGTTCAGGGCGATGCCATGCTGACCTATTCATTTGCTCAATGGTATCAGATTGCCCTTAGATATTCCTATATCAATCAAGACGCTGACTTCGCATTTAATCAATATAACGACCATCGTGTTCTGCTTGAATTTTCAGTCATCAAAGATCTGCTGAAATGGTAGCGTTAAATATGTTAACCAAACAAGGCCACCATATTTAACGCATATAATTTCTAACCCTAGAGCACACCACAGACAACAATGGCTAACGACCAACAGCAACCGGACATTATCAAAAAATATTTGAACCTCTTGTGGAGCCGGCATAAACTGATTCTAGGATGTCTGTTATTAAGTATAACTGCCGGCTATATGATCTATCTTTTTATTCCAAAAACCTATCAATCCTCCGCTTCCATTATTTATCAGCAGCAAAAGATCAATCCTTCAAAACTATCACCGGATGAAGAAAAAAGAATAGAAGAGATGGTCAATACTGTAAGTCAGCAGGTCATAAGTAGAACCAGTCTGGAAAAAATCATTAAGGAATTCAATCTCTATCCCGAATTGCGGGAAGAGATTCCCATAGAAGATGTTATCACCAAGATGCGGGAAGATATACTGATCAGTGTGCAGCGAGCCAAGGGCAATGTTTTTACCGTCTCTTTTCAAGGTGCAGTACCTAATCAGGTCATGCGGGTCACCAATGCCCTGGCCTCAAGATTTATAGAGGAAAATTTACGGGTACGGGAGGAGCGGGCCACCGAAACCACCTCATATATTAAAGATGAACTCCGCATGTCCAAAGATACACTGGACAAAAAAGATGCCCTCATGCGGGATTACAAATTAAAATATTTCAATGAAATGCCCGATCAGCGCCAGTCAAATATCGAACGGCTCAATGCCCTCCAGGAACAATTTCATGCCGCTCAGGCCAATATTCAAACTCTTGAACAGACTCGATTGCTGGTCTCTGAGCAGCAGGCGGCCCAAAAGAATCGACAAAACAGCACCAGCAATGTGGCCTCAGCAAATGACGGAGCTATGACTCTGGCCGTTGCCCATAAAATTCTCCAGGAATTACTAGCAAGATATACCGCCGATCACCCCATGGTTAAAAGGGCCGAAAAACGCATCAGCCAGCTTGAATTAGAAGAAAAATCTAATCCCAAGGGCAGTCATGCGGTGGGTTCACTGGCAGGCAACTCCAACTTTTCAGTACAATTAAAAGAGATTGAACTGAATTTAAAAACCTTGCGCGATCAAAGCGAGAATATCCTTAACCAGATCAAAAACTATCAATCCTGGATAGATACCACTCCCGTCCGCGAAGCTGAATGGGTGGCCCTGACCAGAGATTATAATGAATTGAAGAAATATTATGACACTCTTCTCGCGCAGAGTCTGACCGCAGCGGCCACAGAAAGTATTGAAATGCGCCAAAAGGGCAGCCAGTTTAAACTGGTCGACCCTGCTTATCTCCCGGAAAAACCTGTGACAGGCAATTTCCTGAAGATGCTGATGGTCGCAACCTTTCTTGGTTTGGCATCCGGGGTAGGTCTGGTGATGGGCTTTGATTTTATGGATACCTCCTTTAAAGACGTGCAGGAGATTGAAAGTTATCTGCACCTACCGGTCACCTGTGCCCTGCCCTTCATTGTTATTGAACAAGAAAGACAACAGGCAAAGAAAAGAAATATTTTATGGTATTGTTTTTTTGCTGTGTGGCTGCTCATTATTATCTCAGCAACTGTTTACTTAAGCTCTCGTGGCAATATTATTTTTTAATAAGTATTCACGACCAATGATGAATATTTTTATAATTGATAAGGAAACGTAAAATGGGCAAGCTCACACAAGCACTGGAAAAATCTTCCTCAACAGGACGTCAAGCGACAACTCCTGTTCAGCCTGTTTCGCCAGAACAACCAGAAGCAGCGGCACACCTCAAGATCGCCCCCGTGTCAACGACCGTTAACAAGCCGGGGGCTACCGCTACTCTGTTCAATCATGATCGTTGGGATCAAAGGTTATTACTATCCACCAATCCCCATTCCCCGTTCTTTGAAACCTTCCGTCGTCTGCGCACCCCTATTCTCTATCCTGCTTCCGGTACTCTGCCGAAGACAATTCTAGTGACAAGCGTGGCCACTCATGAAGGCAAGGGCTTCGTTTGTGCCAATCTGGGCATTGCCCTTGCTCAGAGCATGGAAAATTATGCTTTGATGCTGGACTGTGATCTGCGGAGGCCCTCACTGGCCCAATTATTCGGCCTGCCGAATGACGCCGGGCTGGTTGATCATTTACAGGATAATATCGACCTCTCCCTTCTCATCAGAAAAACCGGACAGGCCAAACTGTCCTTGATTCCCAGCGGCAAACCTCCGAGAAACCCATCTGAATTGTTGGATTCCAGCAGAATGGTTGCTCTCATTAATGAACTTGCTGAGCGCTATCAAGATCGTATCATTCTTTTTGATAGTCCTCCCAATATTATAGCCTCGGAAACTACTACCTTAGCTAAACATGTGGACGGCGTTATTCTTGTCGTCCGCTATGGCGCGTCCAAAAGAGAGCAGGTCAAAAAATTTGTGGATACCATCGGGCCCGACAAAGTTTTGGGCCTCGTCTTCAATGCCTATCCTGATAATACGATGACAGCCTTTCTGGATAAAAAGATGGGCTATGATTTTGGTGACTACCATTAATAATAGTCTCTGCTTTCTTGGCGGTAACTCTTCCCGGTGCGCTATCAGCTTAATGACACGGAAGCTTTTACCAGTGTGAATACCATATCTTAAAAAACGAGTAACTACGATTTAGAAATTTAACTATCAACAAGGATAGCCGAATGATTTCTGATGCAGTGAAAGAACTTAAGAAGAAAATTACTGATAAAGATCTAACGGTCGGAATTATCGGCCTGGGCTATGTCGGGCTGCCGCTCAGCTTTACATTCATGCATAAAGGCTGCAGGGTTCTTGGATTTGACCTTGATCCGATCAAGATCGAGAAGATCAAGGCCGGACAGAGCTATATCAAGCATATTGCCGCAGAAAAATTAACTGCCTTCATCAAGCAAAATCTTTTTGAGGCCACCGATGATTTTTCCAGATTAGGTGAGCCTGATGCCCTGCTGATTTGCGTGCCGACGCCTCTGACCAAAAGCCGGGAACCGGATCTTCAATATATTATTGCGACCGCTGAGGCTATTGCCAAACAACTTCGCCCCGGACAAATGGTTGTCCTGGAAAGCACAACCTATCCAGGCACTACTGTTGAAGTTCTGCAGCCTATCCTTGAAAAAAACGGCCTGCTGGCCGGCCGTGATTTCATTCTGGCCTTTTCACCTGAACGGGAAGATCCCGGTAATCCTTCATTTGGCACCGCCACTATTCCCAAAGTTGTTGGCGGGACAGATGAATATTCATCACATCTGACTCAGCAACTTTACAGCATCGCCATCGACCGGGTTGTCCCTGTTTCTTCCACCCAGGCCGCGGAATTGACCAAACTGCTTGAAAACATCTTCCGCAGTGTCAATATAGCCTTAGTCAATGAGCTCAAAGTGCTTTGTCATCGTATGAATATTAATATATGTGAGGTTATTGAGGCCGCCAGCACCAAGCCTTTCGGCTTCATGCCTTTTTATCCCGGTCCTGGTCTCGGCGGCCATTGTATTCCAATCGACCCGTTTTATCTGACCAGCAAAGCGCGGGAATATGATTTACAAACCAAGTTTATAGAATTGGCCGGCGAGATAAACTCTTCCATGCCTTATTATGTAATCCAACGAACCCAGGAAGCCTTGAATGAGAAAAGCAAATCATTAAAGGGAGCCAAGGTCCTGGTTTTAGGCGCTGCCTACAAAAAGGATGTCGATGATCCTCGAGAGTCCCCTTCCTTCAAACTTATGGATCTTCTGCTCCAAAAGGGTGCGGAAGTACAATATAATGATCCCCACATCCCTGTTCTGCTGCCTCGACGGCAACATGCCCTTAACTTAACCAGTATTGCCCTCACTGCTGAGAGCTTGTCTGCCTTTGATTGTATCCTGCTGGCTACCGATCACTCTGTTTATGATTATGACTTCATTTGGCAGCATGCTCAACTCATAATTGATACGAGAAATGTATACCGGACAAAAGAACAGCTGACTAAAGTTTATCTTGCATAAGCCTGTTAATCATTATTCAATGATTAACACCGATGTGCCAATCTCTATTTTCGAAATGTTCTTTTTAGTGATAGCATGAAAGTGGAGCTCTATTTCTAGCTGGTAAAGAGCTTATAACTGACATCAGATAGTGGTTTCCGCAAGTCAAGCCGGCCTGGTGATATCAATGCAGGACATATTATCGACAACACAACAAGAAGTGTCAAGACTGGCGCATAACACAAAGCTGCTCTTTGACCTGTTACCCGACATGCTGCTGGTCATCAAGGATGACTTCGTGATTGAACGTATGAATACGGCAGCCATTACCGGCTTCGGTAATCAGCAAGGTCTGAAATGCCATCAGGTGATAATTGGCGCTAACAAACCATGTGATGCCAAGATCTGCCCTTTTGGTTGTACCAATAAAAAACATTATGGTCAGACTTTTGAAAGAAAGCTCAATGATAATTTTTATGTAGAATACAGTTATGTTCCCTTCGAAGGTTATCGTCATGACAATCTTATTCTTCTTATTCTTCGCGATATTACCCAAAAAAAACAGCACGAGCTTGAGCTGGAGCAATATCGGGAAAATATTGAAATAGTCCTTGAAGAAAAAATTGCCACGCTCCAGGAAAGCGAACTTGAGCGAAAACAATTGTCAAGCGAGGTTAATCATCTCAAGAAAGAGACCGAACGCCTGGCAGATCGCGGAAAAATGATTGGCGAGAGTAAAGCCATACGCTCCCTTCGCCAAACGATTTATCAAGTTGCCGAATCCAATGCCACTATTTTAATTACCGGCGAATCAGGCACCGGCAAGGAATTGGTGGCTGATCTAGTGCACAAACACAGCAGCAGGGTAGGGAAATACTTTCTCAAATTCAATTGTACCGCTGTTACGGAAAGCCTGCTGGAAAGTGAACTTTTTGGTTATGAAAAAGGTTCATTTACCGGGGCCACCTCAAGTAAAATGGGCAAATTCGAAGAAGCCGATGGCGGCACGATTTTTCTTGATGAAATAGGTGATATCAGCCCCAGGATGCAATCAGCCCTGTTGCGGGTCTTACAGAATGGAGAAATTCTGAGGGTAGGCTCCAATAAACCAATCTCTGTGGACGTCCGGATAATTGCTGCAACAAATGCCAATCTCACCTCAGCTGTGAAAAATGGCACTTACCGGGAAGATCTTTATTATCGGCTCAATGTTATCAATCTCCATCAAGTACCATTACGTGAACGTAAGGAAGATATCGTTCTACTGGCCACTACTTTTCTCATAAAATACAGCAAGCAATTCAATAAACCAGTCACTTTTTTACCTCACAGCGTGGTGGAGAAATTTTTAGCCTACGATTGGCCGGGTAATGTCCGGGAACTGGAAAATGTTATCCAGCGTGCCGTGCTGCTCTCCAAAAATGGTATGATAAGTCCAAAAAGCCTCAATATAAAACTCCACAAAACACAGGCGCTAATTAATAATTTCGCATCACCAACTATGGAAAAATTCCTTAACATTCCATTAAAAGAAAGTGTTTCCTTTTTTGAAACAGAGATTATTGCCAACACTCTCATGAAATATTCCGGAAAAATAGAAAGCGTCTCAGAGCAACTGGGCCTGTCCAAGACAACTCTTTATGAAAAAATGAAAAAATATGGAATCAGGCCAAAAACATGCAAGGAAAAATGATTAACAATGATCTTTTTTTATAATAATGGTTCCGCGAAAAAGATAGGCAACTCATGATTAATGTGACAAATTTACCTTTACAAAAGCTAACTTAAAAACTTATGATTGCTTATTATCATTTATTCTGACAATTCAAGAATGAGGTTAGGACTATGAAAAACAATTATGTTGATAATAAGACAGGCAAACGAGATTATCGCCGTATTCCTGAAAAACATATGGTCCTGATTCAAACCTGTGATTCCATCGGTACAGTTACGGGTAACTTCGCCGAACATGCTCTGACACTTGATTACAGCCAAGGAGGCTTGCGCATCGTGATCGACCGGGAAATTCCTTATGACAAACTGTTGCGTATCGATTTCGGCAGTGATTTTGTCGTGCCACAACTCCAGGGGATAGTCAAAGTATGCTGGCATAGAGAACTTGAAAATAAACCTAAAGTAATAGAAGCAGGACTGGCTTTCCAGGATCATTTCAGCCAGGCAGTACTAGCCATTCAAGATAATTTTGGTGCATTTTCATAAGATTTCATAATATCTGAGTCTAAAAAACCCAGAACTTCAATTTGACCATCTATCTTTAAGAGAGATTCAGTCGGAAAATATTTTTTCATCCCGCACCGTTATTCTTTTCAAATACCATCCTTCCAGATTATCGGAAATATCCAGCCGCTCTCCTCAATTCTTCAAATATTAAAATACATTACTGGCTCATAAATTTTCCGAGATATCGGAGACACCAAAAACAAAATATTTATTTAGGACTTATAGAAAAATGGATAAACCATTCTTTTTATAAATCTTTTCAGAACATTTACCTATCGAAAAACATAATCCCATATTCTGGAAAATAATTAATCTTAAATAATTAATCTAACCCTGGTTTTTTATTTTTCCCACCTCCGCAGATTCATAATTTTAAAAAAACACTTTAATAACCTATAGTTAGACAATGAAAATAAATCACAAGAGACGGACTCTACATTTGGCATATAAATTGCTCACTTTAAGGTGCGGGGTTATTTGTATCAATGGACAAGCTTCATTTCTGTGTTGCCTGTCTAAACGAGTAACAATTAAACCAGGAGGAACAAATGAGAAAGACATTGGTGACAGGTTTAGCCTTGAGTGTATTGAGTATCGGACTCATGGCAGGTAATGCTATGGCAGTACCAGGTGATGGATTGCAAGTCCTGTTTGATCAGGTAACTACGGGTGGTAGTAGTATTGATGTCACGACGGATTTTTTAGCAGACAGCCAGGACTCATACTGGTCTCTTAATGCCACAGCAGGAAGTGCCAATTCCATAATGTTCGAACTGGCAGGTTTTGCAGCTTTTAATACCTTTGGCGTCTATGATGCAACCGATGCAACCAAGTTAGTTGAACTCTTTAATGGCGCAGCAGGCCAGGGAGATCAGGCTTTTTTTTCTCTTCTCGCCGACGGCACTGTTAAAGTAAATACAGTTGATACCGGTATGAATTTTGCCGGTAATAATTTTGGTTATTATTTAACTACTCCTCAAGACAATGGTTACACCTATTACAGTGATACATCATTGAATACTGATACTTTTGATCACATGTATGCCTACCAGGGAAATAATCAGGACATGGTGCAAATACCCGGTTTTTTTCCGGGGCTGTGGAGCACTAATGAATACATCTTGGCCTGGGAAGACCTGTATGGTGGTGGTGACCAAAGTTTTGATGATTTTGTAGTAATGGTTGAATCCGTTAACCCTAACCCGGTTCCCGAGCCTGCCAGTATGCTTCTTTTCGGCACCGGTCTTGCCGGTTTAGCCGGTCTGGCTACCAGGCGTAAAAAAGCTTAGATTAATTATAGTTTCACGCATGTAAGCTCTTAGTTCCTCACCTCCTTTT
>ERZ1284729.46-NODE-46-length-20615-cov-17.172763_pt1 | contig 20615 bp, 25 predicted proteins | sample MGYA00454602_ERZ1284729 | MGnify/ENA primary metagenome ERZ1284729 (study PRJEB36292, sample SAMEA5787381) | metagenome | biome: Arctic soil; feature: perennial spring outflow channel; material: sediment | place: Canada | collected 2017-07-08 | depth 0.05 m ... | reverse complement strand
ATTTTTAACAATGAAATATATGTTTAAACCGGTCAACACTAATCAGGCAAGTTCACCAGGAACCAAGAATAAAGACAAAAGGCTTTATTTTTCACCTATAACCCACTATTTTAATCGTGGGTTATTTTTTTTAAGACTAACTAATATTTATGCCTGGGCCACAACTTTTGTTCGTGTTTTAATAAATGGGTTATTTGCTATAGATTCCAGTTATTATCTCTCTTAAAATCCAGGGTTGTTTTCAGAATAAATGTGCTGAAAGGCATTTCTATTAAAAATAAATTTTCCCAAAAGTGGTTAAATATTTGATAAACTCATTTTATACTGTGATTTTTGCAATCATTTTTTATGAGTTGATAAATCATATCAAATAGAATCAATTTGAAATTTTAGAATTTATGAAATGGGTATAACAGAAACCCGATGTAAACAGCCTTGAAGATATGCGAATTACCTATAAATAATAAAAAACAATAAATATTCACAGATGAAATTTATTTTTGAACCCTGGCCCTGGTATGTGGCTGGCCCACTGATTGCTTTAATAATGTTCCTTCTAATTTTTGTAGGAAAGCAATTTGGAATGTCCTCTAACTTAAGAACGATATGTACCTTATGCTGGGCCGATAAAAAAGCCGATTATTTCGATTTTAACTGGAAAAGTCAACGTTGGAATCTGGTTGTTGTTTTTGGTGCGGTAATAGGAGGGTTTATCGGCGCTCATTTGCTGAGTAATGGATCTTCGGTAGCAATAAACCCAGATACTATTTCCAATTTGAGAAATTTAGGCTTTCAAAGTGCAGGAGAATCTTATCTCCCGGATGAATTATTTAGTTTCGATGCACTTTCGGATATTAAATCCCTTGTGATTTTATTAATTGGAGGTGTTCTAATTGGATTTGGAGCAAGATATGCTGCCGGTTGCACCTCAGGACACGCGATTTCAGGGTTGAGCAATTTACAGTTACCATCGCTAATAGCGGTAATTGGGTTTTTTATAGGGGGTTTGTTTATGGTTCATTTACTATTTCCTTTAATATTTTAAAAAATGAAAAGAACACTAAGTTATTTATTTATTGGGATCTTTTTTGGAATTGTAATGTATAAATCTGAAGCAGCTTCCTGGTTTCGGATTTATGAGATGTTTCAATTCCAGTCTTTTCATATGTACGGAATTATCGGGTCCGCATTAATCCTGGGAATAATTGGGGTTCAGCTGATCAAAAGAAATAAACTAAAATCCTTCTTTGGGGAACCTATTCAGATTATCCCAAAAGAAAAAGGGATTTGGCAATACTTGTATGGTGGGATTATATTTGGTTTAGGTTGGGCCCTTGCAGGAGCCTGCCCCGGACCAATTTACACATTAATAGGAGCAGGATATGTGTCATTATTGGTTGTTTTAGCTGGAGCATTACTGGGAACTTTTATTTATGGATTGCTACAAAATAAATTACCGCATTAATTACAGCATTCAATAAATTTCAAATTTCCGAAGTTTAGAGAAAGTGAAGTCCGAATTATTTTTCTTCATAAGATAGATAAAAAGAAGGCAGGGAGATTTTAAACTTTACCACAACCAGCCTTATACTTATAACGATCAGGGATGTTACTATATAAGTTATTTCTCTTTCCACACCAACTTTGTGTAGAATAATGAATGCAAGACCCCCTATTAAGCAGGCAGTGGCATAAATTTCTTTTCTGAAAATAACCGGGATCTCATTACATAGAATATCACGGATCACACCTCCAAAGGTACCTGTCATCATTCCCAATGCGATAGAAATTACCGGATTCAGATTATTTTGAATCCCTGTTTCTACTCCAATAATTGTAAACATTCCAAGCCCAATGGTATCAAAAAGGAAGAGTGATGTCTTTAAATAATTAATTTTTTTTCTGAAAAGGATAGACAGAATGGTTACTATCCCAATAAGATATATATAAATAATATTGTCCATCCAGGTTACAGGAGTATTGCCTATCAAAATATCCCGAACTGTTCCACCCCCAATTCCCGTAACAAATGCGATAATAAAAATTCCAAAGACATCAAGCTTTCGGTTCATGGCAGACAAGGCTCCGGAAATTGCAAAAGCAGCGGTGCCAAGTATTTCAAGAATATTGAAGAGGTTTAATTCCATATAGATTGCAAAGGTACTTTTTCTTGCTTGAGATTAAAATTAACGCACAAGTTATAAAATATCGAAATATAACTGAATAGTTTCAGACACTCTTGCATTTTCATTAAAGACGAACTTTAAATAAATAACATAAATAGTAAGTTGTTTGGCGAAAGTTGTTATTTTTACCTAACGAAAATACACTTGAAATGACTGATATAGTTGAAAGAATTAAATGTTTGATAATAGGCTCTGGACCTGCTGGATATTCTGCTGCTATTTATGCAGCCCGTGCCGATATGAAACCCGTGATGTACACCGGAATGGAACCCGGCGGACAGCTAACCACCACTACAGAAGTTGATAATTTTCCGGGATATCCTGATGGGATTTCTGGACCAGCATTGATGGTAGATTTGCAAAAACAAGCAGAACGTTTCGGAACACAAGTGAGATTTGGAATGATTACAGAGGTTATGTTTAGCAAAAAGGTAGGAGGAATTCACAAAGTCTGTATAGATAATGCTACTTGGGTTGAAGCCGAAACTTTAATTATTTCTACCGGTGCTACGGCTAAATATTTAGGTTTACCAAGCGAGCAACGCCTTAGAGGTGGAGGGGTTTCTGCATGTGCAGTTTGTGATGGGTTTTTCTATAAAGGTCAGGACGTTGCAATAGTTGGAGCCGGAGATACTGCAGCCGAAGAAGCTACATATCTTGCCAATATTTGTAACAAAGTTACCATGTTGGTTAGAAGTGATAAAATGCGGGCTTCTAAAGCTATGCAGCATCGTGTAGCTAAAACAAAAAATATAGATTTGCGCTTTAATACTGAAATTGAAGAAGTTTTGGGAGACCAGGTTGTTGAAGGTCTTAAACTGATAAATAGGAAAACCGGTTTAAATGAGGAAATTAATATTACAGGTTTATTTATCGCAATCGGACATAAACCCAATACCGAAATTTTTAAAGGTGAACTGGAAATGGATGATATGGGTTATTTAATTACGAAAGGAAAAACTACAAAAACGAATCTTCCCGGGGTATTTGCCGCAGGAGATGTTCAGGATAAGGAATACCGTCAGGCAGTTACCGCCGCTGGAACAGGCTGTATGGCAGCATTGGATGCAGAGCGCTATTTAACTTTGGTAAAAGAGAAACAAGAAAAAGAAATTAATGTTTAATTAAATTGAACGGAATAGTTTTAAAAAATAAAATAGAAACTTAACTGAAAATTTTTTAGGTTAAAGTGCAAATTTTCTTAGAAAGAATAAAAACAAAAAAGTCCCGATTTCGGGACTTTTTTGTTTTTATAAGATCACATTTAATTATCTGTTTTCACCTTTTTCTTTACATCTCCATCCTCATCGATTTTGATTTTAATCTTTTCATCATCGGTTTTAATCTTGATTTTATCACCGTCGTCTTTTACCTTAATTTCAGTATTCATATCATCTGCTTCCTCATTAGATTCAGTGGTTTCCCTACAAGAGACAAGCATAATACTAATAGTCATTAAAAACAACACAGATTTAAAAAATCGTTTCATAATTTTTGGGTTTTAATGGTTATTAAAGTTAAAGGTAGCTTAATTTCAACCATATAAATTTAGTTTAACATAAAAAAGGATTTATGTTAAACCGTTCCACCATCAAATTTTTTAGGACAAGCTATTAATTGATTTGATTCCAAAAGATTTGAGACATTGTCTTTCTTCACAATATTTTCATTTCCATCCAAATTTAATCCGGTTAGGGCACAAAATATACTTATTAATGCAGCTATGAGAATTTTTGTTAAGGCAATCATAGTTAATTATTTTGAATTTCTATCCCGTCTTTATCGATCCTTATTTTATTGGAACTGTCTTTGTTGATATTTACACCTTTCCCATTGATACGAATTTTCACATTATCTGTAGAATCTCCTCCTTCAAAATCGATGGTCCCATCAAATTCATCTTCATTATTCCAGGAATCTTCACTGTTGCTATTCAATAATTCTATGGGACAATTCTCGCAAGTGGTGCTATTATCATTTATTTTCAGGTAATTTCCTTCTTCCCCATAATTCAAAATATTACCGTAAAAATCGGAAGAATGATGAAAATCTTCAATGTTTCTATCGGGGTAAAGCGTGGAGCCTATTGGTAAATAGAGAATTATTCTAACCTCCTGATCCCTGTATTTGTTATTTAAATCGGAAGTTAAAAATGAATCCAAGAACAATTTATTATCTGAGAATAGAGTGCTATAATTGATATTTTCAGCTCGTGTTCGGGCGTTTTTGGAATCACTGCCCTCAGCCGATTTAATAATTTCAATTTTCCCAATGGAATCCCTGGTAGATTTAATAACCAATCTAACATCGGTAGAATACATGACCTTGTTGTCATCCTTATCGTATTTTATTTTTACATCACTTTTATAGATGTTTGAAGAATAACGCGGATCAGACTGCATTGCCAAATAAAGTGTATCCTGAGCTGTTACCGGTAAAACTTCGGTGATTATCACCTCACCGTCAAAAGCACGCTGGGTAGCCTGTTGGATACCAATTACAGCCAAACCTATTACTGATAGTAACCAGAGTCCTAATAGCACTAATTTAGCCGGGGTCCCCAAGGATTTTAATTTATTTACCAGGATCTTTAACCCCAAAATAAAGAGGAAAAAGAAAGGAATACCTACCGCAAAAAAGCTAAGCAATGAAATTAACCAGAGTGGAGATCCAATTGCAGCCATTTCAATATAATCTGTCCAGGGAGCATCAAATAATCCAAAAATTCCCACGGTAAATAACCCAATAAACAACCCGATGAGAGTAGTACCGGCAATAAGCAGTAGCAAAACCCCGATTAGTTTCACAAAAATATTAAGAACAAAAAGTATGATTGCTCCAATTCCAGTAGCGGCTGATGTTGCTCCGGACTTTGCCTGTTTTCCGAAGCTTTCATAATCTACGTTTTTCACTTTTCCTGCTACATCCTCAAATCCTTCCCTTATTTTTCGCTCTATATTCGTTATATTTACTGCCTCCCCTCGCATGGAAAGTTTGTCGGCGGTTGTTTTTGCTTCAGGGACAAATAGCCATAGCGCAATATAAATAAGTATAAACGCACCACTGGAAGCAATAGTAAGGATAATCCAAAGTAATCTTACCCAAAGCGCCTCGATGCCTAAATAATGTCCTAAACCAGAGGAAACCCCACCAACGTAGGAATGTTCTGTATCTCTGAACAATTGTTTTCCAGAAGTTCGTGAATAGGAATATTTAGGTTGATCTTCAAAGATTTCTTCATCAACCATATAATCTTCAGGTTGACCCATAATAGTGATAATTTCATCAACCTCTTTGTTACCGATCACCTGCCGTTCATCTTTGATCTTTTCAGCAAATAACTCCGCAATCCTGGCTTCAATATCTGCTATAATCTCACCCTGACCTTGGGTATTGGCTAAAGAGCGTCTAATGGCATCAATATAATGTTGCAATTTGGCATAAGCATCTTCATCAATATGAAAGAAAATGCCAGCAAGGTTAATATTTACTGTCTTATTCATGATTCTTGTTTTTTTGTGTGGTTACTAAGGTTACTGCAGTTTGCAAATCATTCCAGGTGTGAGTGAGTTCTTTTAAAAATTCTTTTCCGGTATCAGTCAAACCATAGTATTTTCGCGGTGGTCCACCGGTGGATTCTTCCCAACGATAATTGAGCAATCCTTCATTTTTTAACCGGGTTAGCAGGGGGTAAATTGTTCCCTCTACTACCAGTAGTTTTGCATTTTTAAGGGTGTCAAGAATTTCAGCTACATACGCATCTTTGTCTCTCAAGATAGAAAGTATGCAGTATTCAAGCACGCCTTTACGCATTTGGGCCTTGGTGTTTTCAATCTTCATTGCCTTTGATTTTGAGTGTTGTTAAACTGTTCATTTTTTGATTGATTATTTCCAACTCGGGTTGGAGTGATGAAATTGATGCTCAATGGATATTTGTAGAATTGACCTTCGCTTGCTTTAATTGTCGCAGATATTACCGATATAATATCCAGGATTAATAATGCCAGTAACAAAAGTCCTATAAATCCAATATACAGCAGAAGTGGGATTGCACCAGTGAAATTCCCTATACTAATAACTTCTTCTGAAATGGAGAATGGTTCGTGCAGGCTAAGTTCAATTCCAAAAAAAACGATTCCAGCAATCCCAATGCATACCAGCAATATGAAATATAGAAATATGCTTATTTGAAAATTAATGGCTTGTTTGCCATGTTCGTCAACGAAGGGATCCTGTTTTTTTGCTGTCCAGAAAATAAGCGGAAAAATAAAATTTCCGAACGGAATAAAAAACTTTGAAAATGTGGACAGATGTATAAAAGCAGCCATCGTTTTATCCGGATTTGTGGTTTGATTATTCATGTTGATTTAATTTTCTAATGCAAATATATGTCTTTAAGATGGTAATATGCAAAACAAAGTACTATAATATTTTTAGAACTTGAAAATTTAACATTTCGTTATGTTTAAAATTTTGAATACTTTTAGGAAAAACAAAGATTAACTATGAAAATGTCTCCAGGAAAGTTCAATTCATTTCTATTTTTAAAATTACCAAGCGCCTGGATATGCGGTGTTAGGGTACAACAAATTGACAATAAGCGTTGTGAGACAACCGTAAAACACCGGTGGATCAATCAAAATCCTTTTAACTCAATGTATTTCGCAGTACAAGCAATGGCCGCTGAATTGAGTACCGGAGCAATGGTAATTGGGAATATACAAGAAAGCGGTAGAAAAATATCCATGTTGGTGGCTCAAAATAAAGCTGTTTTTTCCAAAAAGGCCACAGGTAAAATCAGTTTTGTATGCGATAATGGCCAGTTGGTTTCTGAAGCGATTTCAAAAACAATTGAAACTGGAGAAGGCCAAACTTTTTGGATGAAATCTGTTGGGATAAATGAGGATGGGGTGGAAGTCTCGGTCTTTGATTTTGAATGGACGGTTAAATTAAAATCGGAATAAATAAAGGGATACTAGTATTTTACTGAAAAGTTGCGTCAATGAATTGAATGCAAAAAAAATTTTAAATCTAGGTTTAAAATTTTAGATAGTGTTAAATTTTCGTATTTATGGATTTGCTTTTTAAATTTTCAGTATCTTTAAAGAGCAATATAAATATCCCTGCCTATTGATCTATCTCTACTTTTTCAAAAGTTTTAACAACAACCAAATACGTATCAAATTATGGCGAGAGCAATGTTTGAATACACCAAAACAATACTATATAAAGTAAGTTTTGATGCGGTTCTTTTCTGTAAGGAAGTGAAAAAAGCAATTCAAAGGTTATTACCTCATGAAATTGAGGAATTGAAAATTTGGATTATTTCGCTTACAAGACAGAATCCGGAATTAAATTCATGTCTAATATATTTAAACTAAAATAAAAGCGGCCATCAGGTCGCTTTTATTTTTTGGTATGATTAAGCGGACTGATTATTTTTACATTTTGAAAAGTGATGGCCCCTTTAATCACCCCTGCGATGGAGCTTCTCAGAGCTTCAATGATCTGCATTTTTAATTCACTTTTATTAAAGATTAAACTGACTTCCCTGGCTGGAATGGGATCCTTGAACATCCTTAAATTTTTCTTTTGAGTTTCATTCAGGTCCAGTGTGTGCAAATACGGCAACAGTGTCATTCCCAAACCTTCATCAGCCAATTTTATAAGGGTTTCAAAACTGCCGCTTTCCAGTTGAAAATGATCTCCATCATAATTTCTGGAAGCTTTGCATAAATTGATAATTCCATTCTTAAAACAATGACCGTCCTCCAGAAGTAATATATCGTCTATCTCTAGGTTTTCAACCTCTATTTTGTCAGTTTTGGACAATCTATGGTTCTCTGGGATATAAGCAACAAAAGGTTCATAATACAATATCTGTTCTTTAATATCATCCAGTTCCAAGGGGGTCGCTGCAATAGCTGCATCTAAATGTCCTTCTTTTAAGCGTTCAATAATAGTATTGGTGTTAAGCTCTTCAATTTTAAGCTTTACCTTGGGATATTTTTTTATAAAATTGTTGAGGAACATTGGCAATAAAGTAGGCATAATGGTGGGAATAACCCCCAATCTAAAGGTGCCACCAATAAAACCTTTTTGCTGATCTACGATATCCTGAATACGCTCGCTCTCATCAACAATATTCCGGGCTTGGTTAACTATTTTTCGGCCGGTTTCAGTCAACTCTATTGGTTTTTTGCTTCTGTCAAAAATCAGAATATCCAATTCGTCCTCTAGTTTTTGGATTTGCATACTCAAGGTGGGCTGAGTAACAAAAACTTTTTGTGCTGCTTTGGTGAAATTTTGATGTTCAGCAACGGCCAATACATATTTTAACTGAGTAATTGTCATAAAATTGATTTTGAGCTATCACAAAAGTATCAATATTTTCTATTTAAAGTCCACCTTTATGTTGATTTATCTATAGTTTAACGCATGAGCACAATATTGATCTTCAACGGAGAACCTTTTACTTCAAATTTTGCATCATTCCATTGAGGCGGGCCATTTGAATTCACTTTATTATTTGAAACCCCGTAGGACTCCATCGGCCTTCCGGTAGGTTCAAAATCCATTTGGCCATTGCCATTTTTATCGTGAAAACATGAAATGGCATAGGTTCCCGGAGCCATGTCTTCAAAAGTAATTGTTGCAGTTCCGTTCACAATTTCACTTTTGGCATTAAACTTTGGTTTGGCTTTCATAAAAGTCATTTCAGTGTAAATGCCAAATAATACAGCTCCTTCATTGGAGTCCAGGTTTTTAACGCTAACCGTAATTGAGGTAGTATTTTCAGTTTGAGCCTGAAACTGCTGTGTAAACAACAAGACGATAAGTATGGCTATTGTCTTCATAATTGTCTGGTTTAAAATCATTTTAAAGAATCTTCGAAGATAACATTCTTTAAGTTACCACCCTTGCCAAGCTTATACTCCTGAAATTCTTCTTATTGATTTCACACCTCAAAGCACACACCTGGCAGGGTTTTGTCGGATTATCACCCTGCCAGGGTTTTTTTACCCTGGCAGGGTTTCAACGTTGGTGTGAAGATGGTCTTAACTGGTAGGTTCAAAAACAACTATTCGAATAACAAACTGTTTATTTCTCCCAAATTTTGATTATGACTATGATAAAAGATAAAATTTTCCAATCCGTCAAAAATCTCCAGAACTTCTTTCCTTTTTAACCTGGTTGGCTTAGTTAATAAAAAGCTTTTATAAGAAGACCACCTATAATCCGATATACTTACAGAAACTCCATGATGCACAGGATTGTTATGGATATAATAGATGAGTTTTAGGAAATATTTTTCGCTTTTTACATGTTTACGTTCCAGGCTTTTTTCAAAAAGACTTCCTGTTCGTTTATAATTTTTATTGATAGTCTGGGCGTAAGAATTAAAACAATGTGAAAACTGCCTGGATGCTGAAATAATCTTGGGTTTGGTTGAAGTTTTATAAGTGAGCTGAGAAATATCAATTTCTTCCTCACTTTTCAGATAAACTAAAAAATGAAAATGATTTTTCATTAAGCACCACGCATAAGTTTCGGCAATAGGTGAAACATACTTATCAAAAAGTTTTAAAAAATAAATATAATTTTCTTCTTCAAAAAATAGAGGTTCTCCGTTATTTCCTCGATTATAAATATGATAGTAATTGCCCGGGGATAAAACTTCCGTTCTCATCTTTGAGTAAGTTAATTCTGATTCATCAATTTAAAGATAGATAATTCTTGCTAAGTATCGACATTTTCTTTGATGTCAAAGATGTGATCAGACAGCACCCTGCCAGGGTAAAAAAACAACCCTGGCAGGGTGGGGGTCTTTTTACAACAGTCCTCTCGCTTTAATTTCCAGATATTTGTTTATGGTATTGATGCTGAGGTCTTCGGGACGGGTGAGCAGGGTTTGTATCCCATTTTGCTGTAATTTTTTTGCCATCAGTCTTTTTTCAAAGGCAAATTCTTCGGCAATAGTTTGATGGGCAATCTCAGATACCGACTTCATTTTATTTTGAATAACCGTATCCAGCTCGGTATTTTCAAAGAAAATGATCACCACAACATGTTTTTTGGAAAGGGCTACTAAAAAAGGAAGTTCCCTTTCCAGGGCATTCATATGTTCAAAATTTGTGTAGATCATCAGCAAACTTCGATGTTTTATCTGGCGTTTCACTACAGAATATAACAATCCAAAATCTGTATCTAAAAACTCAGTTTTGATATTATAAAGGCTTTCCAGCAATTTCTGCAAATGCGTTTTATTTGAACTTGCCGGAACCATATTTCCTGTCTGGTTGGAAAATGAGAGCATTCCCACTTTATCTTTTTTCTTTAAAGCGACATTTGAAAATGCCAGGCAACTATTTATTGAATAATCCAGCAAACTTAAACCGTTAAAAGGCATTTTCATTACCCGGCCGGTATCGATTAGGGAATAAACAGGTTGTGCTTTTTCGTCCTGAAACTGGTTCACCATTAAATTGGCGTGTTTTGCGGTGGCTTTCCAGTTGATACTTCGGGTATCATCACCGGGAACATATTCTTTTATTTGTTCAAATTCCTGAGTATGGCCAATGCGACGGATCCTTTTTAAACCAAATTGCCGGAGTTTGTTGTCTATAGCCAGAAAATCATATTGTTTCATTTGGATAAATGAAGGATATACCTTTACGCTTTGATCTTCATCAAAAATTCTTCGTTTTTTGACCAATTTTAAGCTGGTGGAAACATACAGGTTTAATTTTCCAAATTGATATTCTCCCCGTTTGACTGGGCGAACTGTATATTCAAATCTGGACTTTCCCCTGGCCGGGATCTCAATTTTTTTTAAAAAATCCCGCTTTTGAAACTGAATGGGAAGTTCATCGATTATTTCGATAAAAACTTTAAAATTATACCCGTTTTGAAGCTGAATTGTAATGGGGTTTTGATCGGAATTTGAAAGTTTTTCCGGAAGTATCCGCCGGGCAGCTACTCCTTTTTTTGAAAAGAGAATGAGGGCATCCAAAAATGTAAATAACAGAAGCAATACGGCTAAAATCCACGCAAGAGTATATAGTGTAGGAAACCAATATGAAAACAGGAAGATCACGGCGATTGCAAAAATCACCACAAAAAACCTCAGTTGAAAATAAAACGATTTAAAAAATCTGCTCACTTATCTTGGAATTTCTATAGTATTGGCGATGAGATCTATAACATTTTCCTGGGTAAGCCCTTCCATTTCCCTTTCCGGAGAGAGGATAACCCGGTGCGCCAATACAGGCACCAATACTTTTTTAATGTCTTCCGGAATTACAAAATCACGTCCCTGTATGGCAGCCATGGCTTTTGAGGCATTCATTACCGCAATTGATGCGCGGGGAGAGGCGCCCAGATATAAATGCGGATGATTCCTGGTCTTGATAACGAGTTGTGCGATATAATTCAGCAGTTTTTCCTCCACCAATACTTGCTGAATTTGAACCTGTAATTCCTGGAGTTTCTCGGGGGTTAAAACCGGTCTGATATCAGCGTCGGCCTTAGTGCCTTTTCTTTGATGATGCGATTGAAGGATCTGGATCTCCTCTTCCGGTTTTGGGTAATCAACTTTAATTTTAAATAAAAACCGATCCAGTTGTGCCTCCGGCAAAGCATAGGTCCCTTCCTGATCTATTGGGTTTTGAGTTGCAAGCACCATAAATGGAGGTTTCATGGGATATCTTGTTCCATCTATGGTGATCTGTCGTTCTTCCATCACCTCAAAAAGCGCGGCCTGGGTTTTTGCAGGTGCGCGGTTAATTTCATCTATTAGTACGATATTGGAAAAAACAGGCCCGGGCTTAAATTCAAATTCTGTTGTTTTTGGATTTAACACTGAAGTTCCTAAAACATCGCTCGGCATTAGATCCGGGGTGAATTGAATCCGGCTGAAATCGGTTTTCAGGGTTTTTGCGAAAAGTTTTGCGGTTAAGGTCTTTGCTACCCCGGGAACTCCTTCAATTAAAACGTGGCCGTTTGCCAAAAATGCGGTAATTAAAAGTTCTATAAAATTTTCCTGGCCAATAATAACTTTTGCTAATTGGGATTTTAAATCGGTTACGGCGATTTGTAAATCTTCCAGAGGAATGCGGTTATTAAAGTTTATTTCAGGGTTTTCGGAAGTTTCGTTATTCATCGTTCAGGTTATTTAAAAGATTGAATCACATCGTTTAACTGCTGCAATTCATTTTTTGTGATCTCAGGTTTATTTGAAAGCTCATTTATTTTATTGAAAAGGGCATCGGTTTCCAGGATACTGTGATCGCTCTTTGCGGCAATTTCCTTATAAAATGCTTCATTTTGTAAAGAAGTGTCAATCCTGTACCGGGTTCTAATATAATCATAAAAATGATGTATTTTTTTTAAGGCGAGGGCTTTGTATTGCTTTTGTTCCAAATATAAATCGGCTATAGTTCCTGAATATTCATAGGCTTGATTTTTTAAAGGTTCAACCACAGGAATTGCGCGTTGTTTTCTTTTTCCTTCAAAAATTATGAATAAAACACTTCCGATAAGAGCAAAATAATAGGCCCATTTTAAAGCCCTGTTTTGCAATAAAATGTAAAGTGGAGAGGTGTAAAATGCTTTTCCTGTCTTGTAATAACGGTCCCAATAAACAATTTTTGTAGTGTCGATATAGCCTAAAACAGCTTCGGCATAGTTGAAATTTGAGTTAGAAAGCAGGAAATAATTGCTGAATGCCTGCGGCATAATGTGCATAAAAATGCTTCCTTTTCCAAATTCAGTTTTTAAAAAGTTCGCATTTGTTCCATATGTTCCTTTAAAGGAGCTCAATGCAGAAACTCCTAATATTTTGTTGTTCAAAGTGTCGATTTTACTGAAATAAACCAGCGGAGTCTCATGTTCATATTGAAAGGGAACAACTTGCTTTAATTTGGGATTAACCAGATTTATGAAGGGTTGTGAGGAAAGATCTGTGCCGGGAAGTTTTATGGCCGTCTCAACCTTGAGCGTATCCAGCAGGTTTTGGCTGAAGGAATTTGCCGAAAGAAACAAAGTGTTTCCATCGTTTACCCAGGTCAGTAATTTTTTCATTTCTGCATCGTCAAAACTCAATACATCATTTAAAAAGAAATAGGTTCCTGAGTGCTCTTCATTTAAAAATTCAAAAGGGGGAACGCTGACTTTTTCTATTTGGGCGGAAGAGCTTTCTTTCCAGGATTCGTAAAAAACAAAACTTCCTAAGGCAATTTTATCAGATTCCAGGTAACTCGGGTTCCAGTTAATGGGTTCAGGTTCTGTGGCTTGAAGAAAGGTCAGGAATAAAACCAATAGTAAAATTCCGCCAAAAGCAATTTTAAAACTTTTATTCATCCGGAATTATTTTTATGGAAGTTTGCATATCCTGAAAGTTGCGTTGAGCAAGATGAAAATCCGGTTCTGTAAGGGAAAAACTTCCATACCAGATAAAATCATAGATCCGCATTACTTTTTTCAGTTGGACCCGAAGTCTATCTGCTTTAATTTCATTTAAATATTCTGAATTGGTTTTCTGAAATTCGTAGTTGATCAGTTTTTTTTGATTTAATTGCCGCAGAAGTTGCAGGTAATAATAACGAACGGCAAGTCGGTAATCCCCATCATTTATTGCAGCATCTATCAATTTCCCGATATTCTCGGATCGCACAATATTTTCTTCATCATTTAGAAATACCTGCGGGGTTTCCTGTTCTTCAAATAAATACCTAGCCGGAATTAGCCTTATAAAAAGCCAGATTATCAATCCAATAAATGCACCCAGGATGAGATATGGCAGGATCTTTAGAAAGATCGCCACAAATTCGTAAGCTTTGTAATCCCCGAATAGCCAATTTGTAAATTGCTGATAGCGCGTATTTATCCATCGTTTAAATCTGGTCCACCAGCTGTCATTTTCAACTGTGCTCAAATAATCAAAAGAAGGATCGTTTTTTAGATCGGCTATTTTGTCGGCATTAAAATCTATCGGGTTCAGGTTTGTGGTAGCATCATATTGTACCTGCTTTTCTTCCAGGGAAATCGAATCCTGTGCCTTTACAGCAATAGAGCAGAATAATATGAAACCGTACAAAATCCAGGATAACCTCATAGCATTTAATCGCCTAATTTGTCAATAGTTTCATAAGTTCCCGTGAGATTTTTATGTTCATTTAAATTGAAATAAATAAAAGCCAGAGCAATAATGAAGATAGTGGAGAGCAAATATTGAATCACTGAAGAAACAACGTTGAGCAGGATAAAAATCCAATCGGAATAGGAGACCGGATCAGCTTGGGAGCCTTCCTGCACAATGGTAAACATCTTTATAAAAGTGTAAATAATAAGTGGAAGCTGGAAAATCAGTCCGATTACATATACTAGCAGCCAAATAACCACTATGGAGAAAAATGTGGTCCACCAGTGATTTTTTATCAGTGAAAAGCCATAAAAGATTGAATCGCCCAGACTCATTTTATTAAATACCAAAACCGTTGCCACTAAGCTAAGAGGAACCATCAGGTAAATTCCCGGGATTATAAATAATATTAATCCGGTAAAGACAATAACGGCAGAAATAATAAAAACCATAAACAGCTTTCCCAGATCCTCCTGAGCCCCGGTTTTAATTTCGGCTTCATCCACAGTACCATTATTTTCAATATAGGATTTTATATAATGAAGTATTGTGCCGTAAAGCGAAGCGTAAAACAATAATAAAGTTACTGCCAATATAAAAAATGAAATGAGAAATTCCCCGGAATCCCCTACCATCGCCGCCAGCGGACTTCCCGCTACTGTATAGGTATAATAAGCCAGAGCTGCGATCAATAAAATGAAAGTGGGTGCGACAACTTGTGTAATACTTTTGATAAGAGCTCTGTAATTTTCTCTTAGAAACTTAAAGGTCACACTAATTATTTCCCCCAGTTCTCGTTGTTTTTTAAACTGAATGTATTGGTTTTCCATGCTTGTATTTTAGCTTATTTAAATATAATGGATAATACACATAATAAAACAAAATGCTCAATAAAGAGAGGCTTATTATAAAAATGGCCAACCAATCTGGCATATTGGTTTGACGCGTGACAAAACCCTCCAGAAATCCGGCAACTATAAAAAACGGAATAGTGCTTAATACTATTTTTAATCCGTTTTTAATGCCTTGTACAAAGGAAGTCAACCGCTTATAAGTTTGGGGGAACAGAATGCTCTTGCCTACAACCAATCCGGCGCATCCGGCAATTATTATTACAGATATTTCGATTGTGCCATGAATCCATATTGTCCTTGCCGATTCCCAAAGCATTCCGTTTTGATAAAAAAAGTATTGAAAAGAACCCAACATGATCGCATTCTGCATTAAAACAACAGCAGTGCCCAATCCTGCAAAAATTCCTAAAGTATAAGCCATCAGTGCAACCCGGATATTATTTATAGTTATACCCAGAAACATATCAAGTTGCCCCATTTGTTTATAGACTGCCATAGGATCATTTTTTTTGATATTTTCCAAAGTCATATTTACATAAGAATCCCCTAAAATTGCCCGCACAAAAGTCCCGTCGCTGGATGCCGAAAAAGCACCCACTGCTATGAATATTGCAAAGATCAGAAAGCTAAGCAGTAATTGTTTTTGAAAATTATAAAACATCTGGGGAAAGTCCTTAGAATAAAACCTCCAAAAAACATTTCCCGGTTCTTTTTTATTGGTATAGATCTTTTGGTGGGCAGATGCAGCCAATTCATTTAAATAAGCAGCAGTATTGCTTCCGGGATAAAAGGTTTTTGCATAGCTTAGATCGTCAGTAACTTCCAGGTAAAGCGCAGAAATAATTTCTGGAGCAATCGATTTTTTATTGTGGAGTTCCTTTTCAAATTTAAGCCATTTATCCTTATTTTGCTTGACGAAAGCAGCCTCTCGCATAGGTAGTTTATATTTGCATCAAAGAAACGTATTAAATGGATAAATTTCAAATAGAAACCGCTCAAAATATAGGAATACATCAAAATGTTGCAGGAATAGGGGAAAGAATTTTGGCCTTTTTGGTAGATATTTTAATTATTGTGGGATATGCCATTCTCGCATCTTTCGCCATTGCAGGTTTGGGAATGGAAAAGGGGGAGCAATGGGTTTATTATCTGATAATAGGTTTACCGGTATTTTTATATTATTTGCTCTGGGAAATTTTTAATAACGGACAAACCCCTGGAAAAGCTGCACTTGAAATTAGAGTGGTGAAATTGGATGGCTCCCGACCAAGATTTAGCCAATATTTAATAAGATGGTTACTCAGATTAGTGGATATTAGTTTTAGCAGTGGGAGTATTGCGGTGGTTACGATCCTGTTAAACGGAAAAGGTCAGCGTTTAGGAGATCTGGCCGCAGGAACCACCGTGATTACTGAAAAAAAACAGCTCAATCTTTCTCAAACTTTGTTGGTAGATATACCCGATAATTATATTCCGCGTTATCCACAGGTTACTTTGTTGAAGGACAAGGACATTCAAAATATTAAAAGCGTTTATCAAAAAGCTAAAATCCAAGGAAAGCATAGGGTGATTATAAGCCTTTCAGAAAAAATATCTAAAATTTTAGAGGTGTATCCCGAAGAACTTCCGGAAGAATTTGTACAAAACGTGCTTAGGGATTACAGTTTTTACACCCAACAGTAAGAATTCTATGAGTTCTTAAGGTATTGATTGCCTAAGATTCCTAAAATAAAGTAATCCTCAATTTTGAGGATAATACAAGATAGAACATTTTTTAATATTTTATATAAACAGCTAATTTTCAAATAGATTCTACGCACTATTTTAGTTGGCATAAGTCCGTTTGTTTTATATTTTTAATTCTAAGTACTTCAGACTTTAGGCACTTTAAATACTGATTTATTGCGAACTATTCTATTATTTCTACTTTCATTCTTATATTGAGCATGGGCCATTCACCTTCTCCAACCTCCTGATTGGCGATAACATCAACCACATCCATTCCATTAGTAACCCGCCCAAATACGGTATGGTCATTATCCAAATGATGGGCCCCGTTTTGGCTTTGCACTATAAAAAATTCAAATGGGGAGGAGGCTTTACTCACGTTTTGCTCGGCGTATTTAGCAGCTGAAAAAGCTCCCCGCGTATGCCTGTGGCCGGCCTCAAATTCACTGGGAATTAAATATGCTCCAATATTATTCCTTTTATCGCTGGTCTCGCGATTATCTGAATTTCCTCCTTGGATAACAAAACCTTTTGCCACCCTATGGAAATAAGTCCCGTCAAAATAACCTCGTTTTGTTAAATAGATAAAATTTGCACGGTGTAAAGGCGTATCATTATAAAGCTGAACCTCGATATCTCCAAAACTTGTGATGATTTTTATCTTATTTTCGGGGTTTTCCTTTCCAAATTGAGTTAAAAACGGGATTAATTCCTCCTGGACCAAAACCGGATAATCACTAATTTCTATTTCGGTTTTCTCTTTATTGTCAATTTCCTTTTCTTGAATTATTAGGCTGTCTTTTTCTGGTCTTGCAGTGTTTAACGGAGCCTTTATATTATTATTTCTCGATTTTTCCGTATCTTCACAACTTGCAAAAATTAGAAACAGTACACTTAGGACTATTGATAGCTGTCGTATCATGGATTTTGATGAATTTAAATACAAAATTTCAAATTTAAAAAATTTAAAACTTCCTGGGGAGGAAGCACAGCATAAATTAGCTCCAATTTTACGGGTCAAGGAATTGGAAAAAATGGACATTGCAACTAAAAAACCTAATAAGGCAGGGGTAATGGCGGTTTTTTATCCAAATAAATCTGATAATACGAATTTTATTTTGATTTTAAGAAAGAAGTATAAGGGAGTACATTCCAATCAGGTTGGCTTTCCGGGGGGGCGCTTAGAAATTTTCGACAAAAACCTTGAACATACTGCATTAAGGGAAACCGAAGAAGAAGTTGGTATTCCTAAGAAGGAGGTAGAAATCGTTAAAAAGCTGACTAAACTCTACATTCCACCGAGTAATTTTTGGGTTCATCCGTATGTTGGTCTGATTGAGAAAACCCCATATTTGGTTCCTCAGATATCTGAGGTGGAAAAAATTTTAGAAATAAATATCGATGAATTTTTAGATGAAAACAGTTTTATCAAACAAAAACTCAGTACCTCCTACGCCAATAATATTGAAGTTCCTGCATTTTCGCTAAACGGTCACGTGGTTTGGGGTGCTACGGCTATGATGCTAAGTGAACTAAAGGAATTGCTGAAAGAAGTATTATAAATGGAATTACTACCTTTGAAATTCTCTTAAAATCAAATCAAAAGAGAACACTAAAATAATCAGGAAAAATATGGGATGGTTTAAAAGAAACCCGTTTGGGCACATTCTTTTTTTTAAAAAGTGGCTCATTCGCATTTTTGCATTGATCAGCCACCAGCGATATGCCGGCTTTAATGAATTGAAAATTGAAGGCTCCGAAATTATCAAAAATCTTCCGGACACTAATGTACTTTTCATATCCAACCATCAAACCTATTTTGCTGATGTAGTGGCAATGTTCCACGTATTTAATGCCAGTTTAAGTGGAAGGGTGGATACCATTAAAAATATAGGCTATATCTGGCAACCTAAAATGAATATGTATTATGTAGCTGCCAAAGAAACCATGAACGCAGGATTACTTACCAGAATAATGTCTTATGCCGGTGCTATTACAGTAGAAAGAACCTGGAGGGACAAAGGCAAGGACGTAAATCGCGAAGTGAATTTAGGTGATACAGAAAATATTGGAGTGGCATTAAAGGACGGTTGGGTAATAACTTTTCCACAAGGAACCACAAAGCCTTTTAAACCGATCCGGAAAGGGACAGCGCACATTATCAAACAATATAAACCAATAGTAATTCCAGTCGTAATTGACGGGTTTAGGCGTTCTTTTGATAAAAAAGGTTTTCGAATCAAGAAACGCGGAATCCTTCAGTCTTTTCAGATTAAACCAGCACTGAAAATAGATTATGAAAATGAAACTATTGAAGAAATTGTCAAAAAATTGGAATATGCCATAGAACAACATTCTTCTTTTTTAAAGGTTATCCCACAGGTAGAAATTGACGATATGGAGAAATTGAACGAGAAAAGGAAGTGGGAGTATTAAAAGAGACTTTAGATTTAAGACTAAAGAAGTTAGAAGTACGAGGTGGGAAGTACGAAGTTCAAGGAAACGTGATTCAAAAAGTTAACCATCCATTTTTGATGCTTTCTGCATTTCTTTGACCGTTTTGGTGCTTCCGTCGTGGCTCCATCCGGGAGGACCAAAAACATACATGAATTTATGTTTCCAGTTTTTGGTTTTTTTCGTGTCATCCCAAATATTTTGATATTCATGGGTTAGGATCACCCATAAATTATATGAATTAGGAGGTGTAGATACCCCATATTCTATATCAATTAAATTATCCATCTCTTTCCAGGTACCAAAAATTCTGTCGAAAACATTCAAAATACCTCCATGGTTTTTATCCATGTATTCCAGGTTCTTCGCATGATGTACCTGGTGCATTGTATGGGTATTAAAGAACTTATCTATAATACCCAGTTTAGGAACATATTTAGTGTGCAACTGGAATTGCCATAAGGCTTCAATTCCAAGGCATACCACAAGCATTTCCGGCGGAAAACCGATAATGACAATCCACATATAAAAAAATGGTTTATAGAGAATTGTGAACCATCCATTTCGAACTGCTGTTCCAAGATTAAAATTATCAGAGGAATGATGTACTATATGTGCTGCCCAAAAAAAACGTATCATGTGATTTTCCCGGTGAAACCAATAATAGGTAAAATCGTCTAAGAGCATACATAAGATCCATATATACCAGGCATATCCAAAGGATTCCCACCCCATAATATTCGTCCTTACCCCTTCAATAACCGGGTTAAAAAGGTCGTAAGCAAAATTAAATATGAGAATGACAGAAACGGTTTTTATCAATGCCGCGATTACCGCAGACCCAATTCCCATAGACAGGCTTGAAAGGAGGTCTTTCCAATTATACAGGTCTTTATTCTCGTGGGTCTTACTGTAGGTTAGTTCTAATAGGATAAGTCCTAAAAAAACGGGCACCCCATAAACCAAGGGGTTTGTAAATTCCATTTTTATGAGTTTTTAATATTGCGAAGGCAAAACTGATTCTTTTGCAAAAGTAATGAATTTTAAGGTTCCTTTAATATAACCGGCTTAAAACATTGAATAAAAGCAGATTATAATACATTAACCAAGAATGAGTAATCCAAAAATCTGGGATGGTTGAAAAATAATATTGGATTTTTTACAGTGCCGATAACTTATAGAAGTGGGAAATAATTTTTTTTTGATTTTGAGTTAATTTTAAAAACCGACCCATGGTACGCGGGTAATTAG
>ERZ1284729.44-NODE-44-length-20899-cov-14.120466_pt1 | contig 20899 bp, 24 predicted proteins | sample MGYA00454602_ERZ1284729 | MGnify/ENA primary metagenome ERZ1284729 (study PRJEB36292, sample SAMEA5787381) | metagenome | biome: Arctic soil; feature: perennial spring outflow channel; material: sediment | place: Canada | collected 2017-07-08 | depth 0.05 m ... | reverse complement strand
CCCACGACCTGCTGATTACAAATCAGCTGCTCTAGCCAGCTGAGCTACATCGGCATCGATTTTTTTTTACAATTCGTTTATTTTAACTACCAAAGCATTTGCTTTAGCTTCAAAATCTTTTTCAATATCCTTAAAATGTTGTTTTTTATTTTCAACATTTTTTTGATTTATCTTTGCCATCAATTCGTCAAAACTAGCTATAGCCTGATCTACAATTGCTTCCGATTTTTTAGGTTCTTGTTTAGGGTTTGCTAATTGATGAATATATGCTGCTTCAATTAAATCGCCCATCACATAATTTACATCTCTCTTTAACAATCTTATACTTGCCATTACTTCTTAATTTTAGGCTGCGAATTTAGGCTATTTTTCGATATATTTATACACTTACCTCCAATATTTTTGCATTTTGACTTTCAATCGAAATTTTAGAAATACAAGCAGGCACCAACATGGTCTCCCCCTGATCAAGCACTACCTGATTTCCATCGGTTTTAATAATAGATTTCCCTTCAACTCCCATCAAAATTACAAAGGAATCCAAATCTGAATAATCCCTTGTTATTTCCGAATCTAACTCAATAATATTAGTTTTAAAATACTGGTTATAAAACAATTCTGAAGATTGGTTTTTACGCTCGTCGTATTTTATTCTGAAATCATTTTTATGGGAAAGATCGATTGCCTCCATGGCTAAATCGGTATGCAGTTCCCTTTTCTCACCGGAATCTGTAACGCGGTCCCAATCGTAAATTCGATAGGTAATATCTGAGGTTTGTTGAATTTCAGCCAATAATACTCCTGCTCCTATCGCGTGAACAAAGCCCGGATTAATAATAAAAGCATCTCCCTTCTTTACTTTCTCAGTGTTTAATGCATCTACCAGTTTATTGGTCACTACTAATTCTTGATATTCTGCTTTCGTAATCTTATTTTTAAAACCCATTATTACTTCGGCATCTTGATCAGCGTGCAGGATGTACCACATCTCGGTTTTACCGAAAGAATTGTGTTTTTCCTTTGCTATCTTGTCATTAGGATGCAACTGTACCGAGAGCGCCTCGGCAGCATCGATGAATTTAATTAGCAAAGGAAATTTTGTGCCAAATCGTTCAAACACTTTTTTTCCTACCAACCGGGATTCAAATTCATCCAACAGCCATTTAATAGATTTTCCTCTATAAGACCCATTGGAAATAATGGAATCGTTTTCGACCACATCAGAAATTTCCCAACTTTCCCCAGTTTTGGAAGAAGGGCTATTTTTGTTGAACAATTGCTTTAGTTTTTGCCCTCCCCAAATTTTTTCCTTCAAAATAGGGTCAAATTTTAATAAATAGAGGTCAGTTCTCATCTTGTAGTTTTTTTAATTTTTTTAATGCCGTAATTGTATGTTGGGAGGAATTCATATTATTGTAACGCATCCTTAGAATTCCGTTTTTGTCAAAAACAAAGGTTTCCCGGCCTGGGATCAATCCAAGTAGTGAGGATTGCACACCAAAGGCCTTTCTTGCTTCTTTATATTTGTCTGACAGAAATATAAAAGGCAAATTGTATTTATTAATAAATTTGGTATGGGAAGTTTCCGAATCGGAACTGATCGCGATAACTTCTGCTCCCAACTCTTTAAATTCCTGATACCGATCCCTGAATTCACAAGCTTCCTGGGTACATCCGGGAGTGAAATTTTTAGGATAAAAATAAATAATAAATGCTTTCTCTCCTTTGAAATGATCTGTATTAAAAACTTTAGCATCCTTATCCCTAAGTTTAACAGATGGTACAGTTTCTCCGTTTTTTAAAGACATTTAATCTCCACTATAAGTTACAAAATTTCTGGGTGTTTCGTACAAGGTTACAGCAAGTTCAAAATCCGGTTTCAATTTTGGCCTTAATCTGTTCCAGATCACAACGGCAATATTTTCAGCAGTAGGGTTTAGATCTTTGAACTCCTTCACCTCAATATTTAGATTTTTATGATCAAAAGGAATTTCAATTTCATGATAGATCAGGTCTTTTAAAACTTTCAAATCTATTACAAAGCCGGTTTCCGGATCAATTAATCCGGTTACAGAAACTGTGAGCTCATAATTATGTCCGTGATAATTTGGGTTGCTGCATTTCCCGAAAACAGCCTCATTTTTTTCTTGGTCCCAATCCTTGCGATATAACCGGTGGGCTGCGTTAAAATGAGCCTTCCTGTGTACTGTTACTTTCATTGTAATATAGATTGGTAATACTTGTCAAATATAATCTTAAACCATTCAGTATAGCGTTTCGGGTGGTTTTCCATATCTTTTTGAACCTGTTCCAATCTCATCCATTTCCAGGCTAAAACCTCATGAGGATTCAAATCAGGAATATCATTGAAATTTCCCACCAGAATATGATCGAATTCATGTTCCGTTAAACCATTATCAAAAGGGGCTTTATAAATAAAAGCCATGGTATCTTTTAAATTGGTAGTAAATCCCATTTCTTCCTGTAATCGCCTTTTCCCTGCTTCAATATTGCTTTCTCCTTCGCGCTGATGGCTGCAACAAGTATTTGTCCATAGTCCCGGAGAATGGTATTTTGAAAGGGCGCGTTGTTGCAACATCAATTCGTTTTTATCATTAAAAACAAAAACCGAAAAAGCACGGTGCAACAGTCCTTTTTCATGAGCTTCCATCTTGGGCATTAATCCTATAGGTTCATCTTTTTCATTCACCAGGATCACTTTTTCTTCTTCCATTGCTTTAATTGATTTTCAAAAATACAAAATCGGTCTGGCAAATCATAAGAAAATAAGTTTTCGGCTATATTGTTCACTTAAAAATATAAAAAGCTAATCATGCTACTAATCCTTTTTCTTGCTCAAATAATTTATATTTGCAAACTTAAATAAGGCAATGAAATTTACTGACGAGATAAAACGCAGAAGAACTTTTGGAATCATTTCACATCCGGATGCCGGTAAAACAACGCTTACAGAAAAACTCCTGCTCTTTGGGGGAGCTATTCATGAAGCAGGCGCAGTAAAATCCAACAAGATCAAAAAAGGCGCTACCAGTGACTTTATGGAAATTGAAAGACAACGTGGAATTTCAGTTGCTACTTCGGTTCTAGCGTTTGAATACAATGGGATCAAAATAAATATACTGGATACCCCAGGGCATAAGGATTTTGCTGAAGATACTTTTAGGACACTTACCGCAGTGGATAGTGTTATTGTGGTAATTGATGTGGCAAAAGGGGTTGAAGAACAAACAGAAAAACTTGTAGAAGTTTGCCGGATGCGAAATATTCCAATGATAATTTTCGTAAACAAAATGGATCGTGAGGGTAAAGATGCTTTTGAACTCTTGGATGAAATAGAGCAAAAACTGAACTTAACCGTTACACCGCTTAGTTTTCCAATTGGAATGGGATACGATTTTAAGGGTATTTACAACATCTGGGAACAAAATGTAAATCTTTTCACTGGAAATCCCAGAAAAGATATAGAAGATACAGTAGAAATTTCAGATTTAAAATCTAATAAATTAGATCAACTCATAGGGGAAAAATCAGCAGATACATTGAGGGAAGAATTAACTTTGGCGCTTGGTGTTTACCCCAAATTTGATAAAAAAGCTTATCTGGATGGGAATTTACAGCCTGTATTTTTCGGTTCAGCCTTAAATAATTTTGGAGTAAGGGAATTGTTGGATTGTTTTGTAAGCATCGCTCCTCCCCCCCGTGCAAAAGAAAGTGATACGCGAATTGTAAAACCGGAAGAAAAAGCATTTACCGGTTTTGTATTTAAAATCCACGCCAATATGGATCCGAAACATCGGGACAGGCTGGCATTTGTGAAAATTGTTTCCGGAATATTTGAACGAAACAAGCCCTATTTGCACGTAAGACAGGGAAAAAACTTCAAATTCTCAAGTCCGAATGCCTTCTTTGCCGAGAAAAAAGAGGTGGTAGACATCTCTTATCCCGGTGATATCGTTGGTTTGCATGATACCGGAAATTTCAAAATTGGAGATTCTCTCACTGAAGGGGAAGTATTAAATTATCGTGGTGTTCCAAGTTTTTCCCCGGAGCATTTTCGCTTTATCAACAATGCCGATCCTATGAAATCCAAGCAATTGGAAAAAGGAGTTGACCAGTTAATGGATGAAGGTGTTGCCCAGTTATTCACCCTGGAATTGAATAACAGGAAAGTGATAGGAACCGTTGGTGCTTTGCAGTTTGAGGTAATTCAATACAGGTTGGAGCACGAGTACGGAGCGAAATGTACGTATGAAAATTTGAATGTGCACAAGGCGACCTGGGTTGAACCGGGAAACCCAAAAAGCGAGGAATTCAAAGAATTTAAACGTGTTAAAGCGAAATTCCTGGCAAAAGATAAACAGGGACAATTAGTATTTTTTGCCGATTCCCAGTTTTCCCTACAAATGACTCAGCAAAAATTTCCTTCGATTAAATTCCATTTTACATCGGAGTTTTAGGGCTCTATGTTAAATATAGTGAGCAATCAAATTTTAATCTCTCTCAAATAAAGTAAACCAAATTGATAAAATTTGTTGTATTTCGGATATCCTATTGCTCTTTTTTTTAGCAAGTTGGATTTTTGAGTTTACATCAACTATTAAATACAACATAAAATTTTTGAGTTTTAAATAATTAATGATTCCCATCCAATGCGTTTTTATAGGTTTTACTGCTTTTTGGAATAGTGTCAGAAAATTGCAGCATTTTCAACTGAATCACACCAAAATACAAGAAACCAGCCCCAAAGCTTCTTGTTTCTCTTTAATATTCCAAAATTATTTAAAGAGTTCTTTTAGTTTATAGCCTTGCCCAGCTTTGGGTACATCTCCATTAACAAATCCTTTTCTTGCTTTATTTTAGTAGTAAGTTTGTTTTTAAAAAAGGTAAATTTATGGTTCTTTAGCATATCGTTTCCGTTGCTTTCTAATTTCCTTAACTCATCCATCGTTTTATTTACTTCTTTAATTACATAGAACTTGTAAAAAGTAATTTTTGCTTCAAGTAAATACTTCCCACACCCCGAAAAATAAGGAGGAGACATATCATAAATCAATAAAAAGCCATGAATTTTTCAGTTATATAAATCTAATTTCTACCAGATCGCTTTAAATATTGTTTAACCTTTTTCGAATTATTTTAAACATTTAACATTTCCCTATACTTTCAAAATGCTTAATTTATATATATTTGTCCCAACGTGAACCGCTATGGAACTTATAAAACAAAATTTTAGCATAAATGATTTGGAAAATCTTAGTGGGATTAAAGCGCACACCATTAGAATCTGGGAAAAGCGGTATAATATCCTCACTCCAAACCGAACTGAGACCAATATTAGGTCTTATAATATAAGCGATCTTCAAAAATTATTGAACGTCACTTTCCTAAACGACCAGGGTTATAAAATTTCCAGAATAGCTAAACTATCTGATAATGAAATTATTAAGATGGTGAAAAATGTAGCCGCCAGTACAAGTGTACAAAACCGGGCTATTAATTCATTTAAAATTGCTATGGTCAATTTTGACGAAGCTTTATTTATTACAACTTACAATTCTCTTCTGGCGAAGATAACGTTCAGGCAAATTTTTTATGAGATTTTTCTGCCTTTGCTAAGTGAAATTGGTCTTCTATGGCAAACCGATACTATAAATCCGGTACATGAACACTTTTTTGTTGGATTGATAAAACAGAAATTATACCTGAACATCGCCCAATTGGGAGAAAAGAATGAATATGAAGATAATGACTTGTATGTATTATTTTTACCTGAAAATGAAATTCACGATCTCGGGATCTTATTTTTGCATTATGAATTGAATTTTCATAATAAAAAAACCATCTATTTGGGGCCAAGTATGCCTATAGCAGATATGAAATATTTGCTGGAAATTCATCCAAACCCAAGATTCATTAGTTATCTAACTACTGGAACAATAGATGCAACCGATTTTATTTCTGAATTTGAAACCGAACTCTGCAAGAATAAAATCAGGGAATTATATTTGTTTGGAGCAGGTGTCCAATCTTTGGATCCTTACATTCAGCCCGAACATATAAAAATTTATACGTCAATCACCGAATTCGCAAATCAATTATCACTATAATGAAGAAAGAAGTTAGCATTATTGGTTCCGGATTTGCCGCTTTGGCTGCTTCCTGTTATCTGGCAAAATCCGGGCGTAAGGTGACTATTTACGAAAAAAACGACCGTATTGGCGGACGGGCAAGACAATTACAAAAGGAAGGTTTCACTTTTGACATGGGCCCCTCCTGGTACTGGATGCCCGATGTTTTTGAACGTTTTTTTGCAGATTTCGACAAAAAACCTTCAGATTATTATAAGCTAGAAAAGCTTAGTCCTGCTTATAAAGTTTTCTTCGGAAATAATGAAAGTATCACAATTGAAGATACTCTGGAAAAAATCTATTCAGCATTTGAAAAAGAAGAAACCGGCAGCTCCATAAAACTCAAAAAATTCATAGATCAGGCACAAAGCAATTATCAGATCGCGATCAAGGAATTGGTTTACCGCCCTGGAGTTTCTCCTTTAGAATTGGTTACTCCTGAAACGATCAGGAAAATAGGACAGTTTTTTAGCACCATTTCCAAAGATGTTAGTAAACACTTCAGCAATAAAAAGTTGATTCAAATCCTGGAATTTCCGGTTTTATTTTTAGGAGCAAAACCAAGTGATACACCATCTTTTTACAGTTTTATGAATTATGCCGATTTTGGACTTGGCACCTGGCATCCCCAGGGCGGAATGTACAAGGTAATTGAGGGAATGGAAAAACTTGCAGTTTCCCTGGGTGTTGAGATCCGGACGAATTCTCCTGTAGATAAAATTAATGTATTAGATAGAACTGTCACCTCAATATCTGTTAATGGAAAGGAAATAGCGACTAATTTGGTGGTTACCGGAGCAGATTATCATCATAGTGAAACGCTTTTAGAACCTGAGTTCCGCCAATATTCTGAATCATATTGGGACAGAAAGACATTTGCCCCTTCTTCCCTGCTCTTTTATGTGGGATTTAATAAAAAATTAAAAAATATCAATCACCATAATTTGTTCTTTGATGTAGATTTTGATGCACATACGAGAGATATTTACGATGATCCCAAATGGCCGGAAGAACCCTTGTTTTACGCTAATTTTACATCTGTAACAGATAAGAATACAGCACCAGAAAACTTTGAAAATGGTTTTTTCCTAATCCCTCTGGCACCTGGATTGCATGATACCGCTGAATTAAGAGAAACTTATTTCGATAAAATCCTTGAAAGATTTGAAAGACTTACTAGTCAGGATGTTAGAAAAAATATTATATTTAAAGAATCGTTTTGCGTAAATGATTTTATTGAAGACTATAACAGCTATAAAGGAAATGCTTATGGATTAGCAAACACCCTGTTGCAAACCGCATTTTTGAGACCAAAATTAAAGAGCAGCAAAGTTGAAGGTTTATTCTTTACAGGCCAACTTACAGTACCCGGGCCGGGAGTACCGCCTTCTTTGATTTCCGGAAAATTAGTGTCGGGACTAATTCAAAGTTCCCAGGGAATGGAGTCACAATTAAAAATATAATTCTAAAGATCATTAAAAATATTTAGATGAAATCAATTTTCGATACCGTCTCCAGAACTTGCAGCAAGGCAGTTACAAATGCCTATAGTACCTCATTCTCTATGGCCACAAAAATGTTGGCCCCATCTATAAGGCAGGATATCTACAATATTTACGGATTTGTTCGCTTGGCAGATGAAATTGTGGATTCCTTTCACGATTACGACAAGGAAAAGCTTCTGGACGAGTTAACTTCTGAACTCTACAAGGCAATTGATGCTAAAATTAGCCTTAACCCAATTCTTAATGCATTTCAGGAAACGGTTCATAAATATGAAATTGATGAATCTCTATATAATGCCTTCCTTAAAAGCATGCGAATGGATTTACACAAATCTGTATATTTAACTCGGGAAGAATATGAAGAGTACATTTACGGCAGTGCAGATGTTGTAGGCTTAATGTGTTTAAAAGTTTTTATTAAAGGAGATCAAAACAAATACAATGAACTTAAAGAATCGGCTATGAGTTTGGGATCTGCTTTTCAAAAAGTAAATTTTTTGAGAGACCTAAAAGCTGATTTTGAAGATTTAAGCAGAAGCTATTTTCCGCACGCTAATCTGGAAGCATTGGATGAGCCGAGTAAACAAAAGATCATTGAAGAAATTGAAGCTGATTTTATCGCTGGTTTCCGCGGAATTACTAAACTCCCAATTGAGGCTAGATTCGGGGTATATACTGCTTATATTTACTACAGGAAACTATTGAACAAACTTAAAGACGTGCCTTCTTTAGAGATTAAAAACAGAAGAATAAGTGTGTCAAATTATCAAAAGGCAGGCTTGTTGGCAAAATCCTATATATCATACAGATTAAATTTACTATAATGGAAATATTGATTTGGAGTGTAGTTTTTGTATCCACTTTTATTATGATGGAAGGGATGGCATGGTTTACCCATAAATTTGTAATGCATGGGTTCTTATGGAAACTCCATAAAGATCACCACAGGAAAGACCACAGCAGTTGGTGGGAGCGCAACGACTTATTTTTTGTTTTTTATGCGATTGTAAGCATTGGGTTCTTCCTGTTGTGGAGATATGAAGATGTCTGGATCGCTTTGCCTATAGGGCTGGGAATTCTTGCTTATGGAATTGCTTATTTTACGGTACACGACATATTTATTCACCAACGTTTCAAAATTCTCAGAAATGCGAATAACCGTTTCGCGAAAGGTCTGCGAAGAGCACATAAAATGCACCATAAACATTTAGGAAAAGAGGATGGGGAATGCTTCGGCATGCTTTGGGTACCTTTTAAATATTTTAAAAAATAACCTCGTTTTCTAAAATTTTTACGATATCTTTCTTAAATGTCAAGAAACTTTAATTACATTATTATTGGCGGTGGACTGGCAGGGCTTCAACTTGCACTCCAATTTGGCAGAGACCGTTTTTTTGAACAGAAAACTTTTGCTATAATTGATCCCTCTCCCAAAACTGAAAATGACAAAACCTGGTGTTTCTGGGAAAAAGGAAAAGGCCAATGGGATTCCATCATCACAAAAAGCTGGGATAAAAGCCGGTTTATTTCTTCTGAATTAAATATTGAATTAAATCTGGAACCCTACAAATACAAGATGTTGCGTTCCTTAGATTTTTATAATACCGCAAAATCTGAGTTATTGAAATTAGATAACTTTCATTTTATTGAAGATAAAATTGAAAGAATTGACAAAGCTTCCATGTTTGCCTATGGAAAAAACGAATCTTACGGTGCAATTCATATTTTTGATAGCCGGGTTCCTTCAGAATATTTAGAAGATTCGAAATCCACAAAGTTATTTCAGCATTTTAAAGGCTGGGTGATCGAAACTGAAAAACCACAATTTGATCCTTCCGAATTTACCATGATGGATTTTAGGCTGAAATATGAAGGGAGTACAAGTTTTACCTACGTTCTTCCATTTTCCCAAACAAAGGCACTAGTGGAATTTACCTTTTTCACACCCTTTTTAACTGAAGAAAAGGTTTATGACGAATTTTTGGGGAATTACATCAAAGATATTCTCAAATTAAACAACTTTAAAATCATTGAAACCGAGAAAGGAGTTATACCAATGACCGATTTTCCTTTTCATAAGGAAAGTTCACCTAAAATTACTAAAATAGGATCGGCAGCGTCCTGGATAAAAGGTTCAACCGGTTATTCTTTTAAACATACAGAAAAAAAGGTGGATATGATCATTGAAAATATTAAAGCAGGCAAAGATATTTCTGATGGCCTTTTAACAAAGCGATTTAGATTGTATGATGCTATTTTTCTTGATGTTTTAAGTCAAAGAAATGAAATGGGAGAATTGATCTTCAGTAATTTTTATAGAAAAAATTCAATTGTAGAAATTTTTAAATTCCTAGATGAAGAAACATCAATTTCAGAAGAATTAAAGATCATGCGTTCCCTATATCATCCTCAGTTTATCAAATCCTTTTTTAGAAAAATTTTTTAAATTAATATAAAACCCCACAAGTTTCAAAAACATGTAGGGTTTGTGGTAGTTAAATCGGCTTAAACAAATTATAAACTCCTTTTACCTTATAAGTTTATTTCTGAATCAAACCATCAATAGTACTTCTCACTTTCTCACTATTCCAATCGGCTGCGCCAACTTTTGAGATAACTATATTTCCTACTTTGTCTATCAAATAGGTAGTGGGTAAGGTTCTTCCGTCCAAAGGCCGAGGCGTTTCACTAAGAGGTCTGTATGCAGGTAAAGTGAATTGTTTTCTATTTAAAAAACCATTAACGGTTATGCGATCTTCTTCAGAAACAAATAAGAAAACAATTTTATCCTGATAATCTTCATATAACAACTGTAAACTTGGCATCTCGGCGATACAAGGAGGACACCAGGTTGCCCAGAAATTGATCAATATGACTTTTCCCTTATATTCTGAAAATTCCACCTTGTCTTTATTATTTTTTTCCAATACCCAGTTATAATCGGCTAATGCGGTTCTGTCTTCTTCTGATGTTACTGAAGGACTAAAGGCCAACACCTTATTTAAAAATATTTGAATTGGTTTTCGCGTTGCCGGAATTAAAAGCACTAAAATTATTACGGCAAATATAATATTGGTCCATTGATTTTTAAAAAGCTTCATTTTGTTCAATTTTAATTTTAATCGTAGCTTCTGAAATATTTTTTCAAGGCCTCAAAAATAAAAACCTGAGACCTTTTAATTTAAATCAAAAAAAACCCCCGTCAAAGCGGGAGTTTTTTTGATTTATTTCATTTTCTTACGCCACACTATGCATTTTTATCAAATTTAAAGCAGATCCCTTTTTAAACCATTCAATTTGGGATTCGTTATAAGTATGGTTTGCTTTTATCATATCCTTGCTACCATCGGCGTGAACAACTTCAATGTTAAGTGGTTTATCAGTCGCAAAATTTTCCAGGTCAACAAAATTAAAGGTATCATCTTCGAGAATAAGATCATAATCTTTTTCATTCGCGAATGTAATACCCAGCATTCCTTGTTTTTTGAGGTTTGTTTCGTGAATACGCGCAAAAGATTTTACCAAAACTACTTTTACTCCCAGAAAACGCGGCTCCATAGCAGCGTGCTCACGGGAAGAACCTTCACCGTAATTGTGATCTCCCACAACAATAGTTGGAATTCCGGCAGCCTTATAGGCGCGTTGTACAGTGGGAACTGCATCGTATTCCCCTGTAATTTGATTCTTTACAAGATTGGTTTTCTTATTATATGCGTTAATTGCCCCAATAAGCATATTGTTGGAGATGTTATCTAAATGACCTCTATATCGCAACCAGGGGCCAGCCATAGAAATATGATCGGTTGTACATTTTCCAAAAGCTTTGATCAATAATTTTACATCGGAGAGGTTTTTACCATCCCAAGGTTCAAAAGGCTCAAGCAATTGAAGTCTTTCACTGTCCTTGGCAACTTTAATAACAACTTCGTTTCCATTTTCTGATGGAGCAAGGTAACCTGGATCCTTCACATCAAAACCTTTATGAGGCAGTTCTATTCCTGTTGGTTCATCTAACATTACTTCTACTCCGTCCTCATTCAATAACTTGTCACGGGTTGGGTCAAAATCTAACCTTCCGGATATGGCAATCGCAGCAACCATTTCTGGGGAACCTACAAATGCGTGGGTATTTGGATTCCCATCGGCACGTTTTGAAAAGTTCCTGTTAAAGGAGTGAACAATAGTGTTTCTCTCATCACCTTTACGATCACTTCTGTCCCATTGTCCAATACACGGGCCGCAGGCATTCGTAAAAATAGTAGCATCAAGATCTTCAAATATTTGCAGTAATCCGTCGCGTTCCGCTGTGAAGCGGATTGTTTCTGATCCCGGATTGATCCCAAGATCTGATTTTGCTATTATTTTTTTGTCCACCGCTTGTTTTGCAATAGAAGCAGCTCGGGTTAAATCTTCATAAGAAGAGTTGGTACAAGATCCAATTAATCCCCAGTCAACTTTAATTGGCCAGTCGTTTTCCTTGGCTTTTTTCGCCATCTCTGAAATAGGAGTAGCAAGGTCGGGAGTAAAAGGCCCATTTAAATGAGGTTTCAATTCTGAAAGATTAATCTCAATAACTTCATCAAAATATTTTTCAGGGTTTGCATAAACCTCATCATCTCCGGTAAGGTGTTCCCTTATTTCATTAGCTGCTTCAGCAACATCAGCCCTATTAGTGGCTTTTAAATAACGTTCCATTGAATCGTCATAACCAAATGTGGAGGTAGTTGCTCCTACTTCCGCACCCATATTACAAATGGTTCCTTTTCCTGTACAAGACATAGAACGGGCACCTTCGCCAAAATATTCTACAATAGCTCCGGTTCCCCCTTTTACGGTAAGGATTCCGGCTACTTTTAAAATCACATCTTTAGGAGCAGTCCAGCCAGAAAGTTTTCCGGTTAATTTTACCCCAATCAATTTAGGGAATTTTAATTCCCAAGCCATTCCGGCCATCACATCTACCGCATCTGCTCCACCAACTCCAATGGCAATCATTCCCAATCCTCCGGCATTTACCGTGTGAGAATCAGTCCCGATCATCATTCCTCCCGGAAAAGCATAGTTTTCCAAAACTACCTGGTGAATAATCCCTGCTCCCGGTTTCCAAAAACCAATTCCGTATTTATTTGAAACTGATTCTAAAAAGTCAAAAACTTCATGACTGGTTTTATTTGCTGTAGCTAAATCTATGGCAGCTCCCATTTTTGCCTGGATCAGGTGATCACAGTGTACCGTTGTTGGGACGGCAACATTCTTTTTACCGGCCTGCATAAATTGCAACAATGCCATTTGAGCTGTGGCATCCTGACAAGCAATGCGGTCTGGGGCAAAATCCACATAATCCTTACCACGGGTAAAACCCTTACTGGCATCACCATCCCACAGGTGGGAATAAAGTATTTTTTCTGAAAGTGTTAAAGGTTTTTCAACTATCTCCCGTGCTTTGTTCACTCGGTCGGCCATTTGTCTATAGACCTTCCTGATCATATCAATATCGTACGCCATTTTAATTTGATTTAATGTTCTAATTGTCTAGCGAAATTACGAATTTTGATTCGAATTTAAAAATTATTACCAAAATTGAATTATATATGAGAATAATTCAATTATAATTAAAAAAATTCAGTATGTTTCAATTTAAGCTAAATAAATATAGCACAAATTTAGAAATTGATAATTCAATATTATTAGACATTATCCAATTTTTTCTAACACTATTAGCTTTTGGATTTTAACATGGAAATAATTAAAGGACCTAAGTAGGAACAAGGAATTTTGAACGGGAAAGGATAATTAGGTTTTAGCAGGGAATATAATTTGGAATCTGGAATTCAGGATAGTTCTACATATTTATTTTTTCCGATTCCCAGAATTGTATCGCCCTTGTTCTCTTGGTACTACTTGTAAACTAAAATAAATACTTAATTATATGTTCTTCTGAAATCCCTTCCGCTTCGGCCTTATAATTTTTTATAACCCTATGCCTAAGGATCCCCAGAGCTACAGCCTGAATATTTTCAATGTCAGGTGAGAATTTTCCATTTACCACTGCATGTGCTTTTGCCGCCAATACCAAATTTTGGGAGGCTCTTGGTCCTGCTCCCCAATCGACATAATTTCTAACTATTTCTGGAGCTGTTACTCCTTGAGGCCTGGTTTTTCCAACGAGATTTACGGCATATTCCACTACGTTATCCGCAATCGGGATTCTGCGAATAAGTTGCTGAATCTCTATAATTTCCTCAGCAGAAAATAATGGAGTAATGGTTTCCAGATAATTGGCAGTGGTCTTTTTTACGACATTAACTTCCTCCTCAAAAGAGGGATAATCCAGATTAATAGCAAACATAAAACGATCCAGTTGAGCTTCCGGTAAAGGATAAGTGCCTTCTTGTTCGATGGGGTTTTGGGTAGCCAGGACAAAATAGGGCAAACTGAGCTTGTAGTTGTTTCCTGCAACGGTTACCGCTCTTTCTTGCATAGCTTCAAGCAATGCCGCCTGAGTTTTGGGTGGAGTCCTGTTAATCTCATCGGCAAGGATAATATTGGAAAACACCGGGCCTTTAATAAATTTAAAATGCCTATTTTCATCTAATATCTCCGACCCAAGAATATCGCTGGGCATTAAATCCGGAGTAAATTGAATTCGTTTAAAATCCAATCCCAGAGCCTGTGCAATGGTATTCACCATTAAGGTTTTAGCCAATCCGGGTACTCCAATAAGCAATGCATGACCACCTGCAAAAATTGATAAGAGAATTTGATTGATCACTTCTTCCTGACCAACAATTACCTTTGCAATTTCCTGCTTAAGTTTTTGGTGTTTTTCAACCAAAGATTCGACTGCGGCCACATCAGACATTCAAAGTAGTTTATTTTTTTAACCAATTACTTTTATATTCACAATTGCGGTATTTACCATTAATTTTTATATATGTATCGGCAATTTTTTCCTCCTGCCATTTTTCAATAGCATCCAGCTGTTTATCACTCAAGGCAAGTTCCTTAATTTTTAAATAATCCTGTGCAAAGTCTGCTTTATGTTCAGTGTAGCGTTTGTTTACCGTGATTATTTTATAGAAAACCCTTCCTGTACGGTCCTGGTCTGTAAGTACCAATGAAAATTCACCTTCCTTTAAATTAACTATTTGATCGTAAAGTGAAGGATCTATTTTGTTAATCTCAAACCGGGTGTCTCCGGTAGTTGGATTTATCAACTTACCTCCATTGGCAGCTGTTTGTTCTTCATCTGAATATTTTTTTGCTGCATCAGCAAAAGTCAATTCTTTTGCAACAAGCTGAGTTCGGATACTGTCTATCTGTTTTCTAGCCCTTTCTGTGGTAGCATTGGTGACATCCGGAATTATAAGAATATGTCTTATCTCCAGGTTTTGACCAATCACTTTATCAACTTGTATGATATGGAATCCAAATTGAGATTCAAATGGCTCACTAACTTCCCCTTCCTGTAAACTAAAAGCGGTATCCTTAAATTCCTTGTCCAGTCCGTCTTTTCTGGTAATTACCATACGGCCTCCATCTTTACTTGAACCCGGATCCTGTGAATAAAGCACTGCTTTGGTTGAAAAGCTGGCTCCGTTCTCTACAACATCTTCCCTAAATCCATTCAGTCTGTCTATTACTTTTTGCTTTTCGCTTTGCGGAATTTCGGGTTTAATTATAATTTGAGAGACTTCTACCTCGTCGCCAAAAATAGGACGCTTATCTTCCGGGATTCCTGCGAAATAAGCTCGCACTTCATCTGGCGTAACCTCTACAGATTCAATAATTTTTTGTTGCATCCTATTGGCCAGTTCTCGCTGTTTGTTCAATTCAAACAATTCTTTCTTGAACTCTTCTTCTGTATCCCTTTTGTAAAACTTCAACACTTTATCCATGGAACCAATCTGTCCCACCATTTGAGAAACCTGTTGGTCGACAAAATTTTGAACTTCAGAATCGGCAACCAGAATACTGTCTTGAACTGCATGGTGAGCATATAATTTGTTTTCAAGCAAACTTCCCGCCAACTGGCAATCGGTAATATCAGCAGTAGAAATTCCCTGACTTTTAAGATCTTTGTACATCAGGTCTATATCGCTGTCTAAAATTACATATTCTCCAACCACAGCGGCAATTCCATCAACCTTAATTCTTTTAAATTCGCTCGGGGCAGGCTTCGCCTCAACTATTTCTTTCTGTGGTTGAATAGCAGTGCTATCAGTTATAATAACTTCCTGAGCACAACTTTCGTGTCCCATTCCTAATGTTAAGAACAAAACAGCGGCGCTGTTAATTATAAATTTCAAATTGTTTGTTTTCAATTGCATCTCTAGTTATATCTTTTTCTAATTCTTTTACCAATTCGGCTTTGCGTTTATTGAGAATAATCTGCTTTATCGTAGGATTTGCATATTCAAGCGGGGCCTGATCATTTCTCAACAACACATCATTTACGTATACCAAATATACTTCTAATGAATCTTCAAGTTCAAGAAAATTCGATTTTTTTAATAATTGTGATTTATTACTGTCACTAAGGGGACCAATCCTGCCAAAAACCGAGCTGGTACTTACCCAAACCGAATCGTTAAATGAATAGGCCTTAAACTGAAGCGCAATCTTATCCAGATAGGCTTTATCCTCCTCATTGAAACGTATAAATGTTCTTTTTATATCTTTAAAATCCAGGTTATTTTTATCTAAATTGATAAACCTCAGTTTTACCAGATCTTCATTTAACCTGAAATTTTCCAAATGTTCCTCGTAATAGGATTCAATTTCACTTTCATTTAAGGAAGTATCAAGCTTTTTGGAAACCAAGGCATCAGCATAAGCCTTCGTATATAATTCGTTTTTGTAGTTTTTTACCAATTCGTCAAATTCCTTTTGAACTTCACCGCTTAAATTATATTTTGCCCGATCTATCAATAATTGTTGTGTCGCCCATCGGGTTATAAAATTTGAAACAATAAGGATGCTGTCCTCCTCAGTGATATTTTCCCCGATCAAAGCCTGAATATCTTCTTTATACAGGTAATTTTCATTTACTCTTGCAACAACCTGGCGATCATCCGGCTCCTTATAATAATTACAAGACTGAAGGAATATCGAAAAACATATTATATGTAAAAAATTTAAGGTATGCTTCCCCATTAATTGCGTTTAATAATGTACCCGTAGATTATTCAAACAATTTCCGAACTCTTTGGATATTAAAAATATATTGCGGCAAAAATAGGAATTCTAAAAGCTTCTGCAAGCTATTACCGCAAACGATTCCAATTTCAGCGAATTATAATAAAAAATATGAATTTCTGAAGTACCTTGGATTTTTAGCAAAAATAACACCAAGATGTTATATTCCAAGGAAAATATTATAAAACTGCCAATAAAAGGGATTAAAAATAAGATCGAAAATCCTGATATTTTTAAACATTTGCAGGATGTTTTTCCCCATGAAGCAAAGGGGATTTTCAATATTCAAAAAAAAATATTTTGAGGAAGTTTATAAGAATACCACAAAATGGATTTTATACAATGAATTGATTTTTAATACCTGGTGCTTTTGAAAAGAAATCGCTAAAATATATGCTTGATTTTAAGACTTTTGCTGATGAAGACAAAAGTATTAGGGATAATTAAAACAAAATGGAAAGACAAATAAAACTTATCTGGGATTTTAGAGGTCCCAACGCCTTGCTAACGGCACAACATCACGAAATTCATTTAAAGGATTTCATTAAAACCGAGCATCTCCAGGATTGGAATATTACCGGATTTCAACAAATAAATGAAATGCACACACTCGCATTTTGGGTAATTCCAGAATCTGAAATTTTAAAATTCAGGGATATCTTAAAGCCGCATCGGGCAACTTTATATACCGAATAATTTATTTTAATTTGATTTCTTTCGATTTATTTAAATCACTCATTTATATTTGTCGAAAATCAAATAATCATGAAAAAATTTATTTTAGCGCTTGCGGTTGTTTTATCCACAATCTGTCTTCAGGCACAAACTAAAGTTGGCACTATTGATGCCGATTATATACTTGGTCAAATGCCCGAAATTAGCAAGGTAGAAGAAGGACTAAAAACCTACAATACCGAGCTTCAGGCAGAATTGCAAAATACTATTAAGAAATATGAAGAATTGGTAGATGCTTATAAAGCCAACAGCACAACCTACGAAGAAGTTGAAAAAACTTCAAAGGAAAGTGAAATTATGGAAGTGGAAAATGATATTAAAAACTTCAGACAAAAGGCTTCCGTCTTGATCCAAATCAAAAGAAATGAACTCACAAAACCATTCTATTTAAAAATTGATGAGGCCATGAATGCCGTGATTTCAGCACAAGGCTTTACTCAAATATTCAACAGCAGTATAAACGGACTTGCATATGCCGATCCAAAATTTGATATTACAGATGCCGTATTGGAAAAATTAGGGATTGGTGTAAAATAATTACCTCTAAATATAATTAAAGAAGGCTGTCCAAAATAATTGGGCAGCCTTCTTTAATACGTAAAATTGTAATTTTATCTGCTGTAATTGGGAGATTCGTTCGTAATGGTCACATCATGAGGATGACTTTCGTGAATTCCAGAAGACGTGATTTTTATAAACCTTCCATTATCCTGAAGTCCGGCGATGTCTTTTGCTCCACAATAACCCATCCCGGCACGCAATCCACCAACAAACTGATTGATGCTTTCCTCAAGATCTCCTTTATAAGGGACCCTTCCCACGATTCCTTCAGGCACCAATTTCTTAATATCGTCCTCAACATCCTGGAAATATCTGTCTTTCGAACCTTTTTGCATGGCTTCAATAGAACCCATACCTCGGTATGTTTTAAATTTCCTTCCCTCAAAAATAATGGTTTCTCCCGGAGATTCCTTAGTTCCAGCGAGCAAAGAACCCAACATCACACAATCTGCTCCTGCAGCGATGGCTTTAGGTATATCTCCGGTATAACGAATTCCTCCATCTGCAATTACAGGAATTCCACTGCCTTTAAGTGCAGCGGCGACTTCCAAAACCGCAGAAAATTGAGGATAACCAACCCCGGCCACCACTCTGGTTGTGCAAATAGATCCTGGACCAATCCCAACTTTAACGGCATCTGCACCGGCATCTACCAAATATCTTGCGGCCTCGCCTGTGGCAATATTTCCAACAACCACTTCCAAATCCGGAAATTTTGCCTTTATCTTTTTTAATACATCTACAACTCCTTTTGTATGCCCGTGCGCAGTATCAATTATCACTGCATCTACTCCTGCATTTACCAAAGCTTCGGCACGTTCGGTAATATCAGATGTTACTCCAAGGGCCGCAGCAACACGCAAGCGTCCATAACTATCTTTATTGGCTACAGGTTTTTGGGTGAGTTTTGTAATATCCCGGAAAGTGATCAATCCTACCAATTTATTTTCGGAATTTACTACTGGTAATTTTTCAATTTTATATTGCTGAAGAATTTCTTCGGCTTCTTCCAGAGAGGTTCCTTCCGAAACGGTAACCAGGTTTTTTGAAGTCATTACTTCAGAAATTGAACGATCACTGTCCTTTTCAAAACGCAAATCGCGGTTAGTTACTATTCCCAATAACTTACCTTTATTATCTACAATTGGAATCCCACCGATGCTGTGTTCTCGCATATTCCGTTTTGCATCATTCACCGTGGCTGTAATTGGCAAAGTAATAGGATCTATGATCATCCCGCTTTCTGCACGTTTTACCTTTCTCACTTTTAAAGCTTGCGCCTCTATTGACATATTCTTGTGAAGTACCCCAATACCGCCCTCCCTTGCAATGGCGATAGCCATTTTGCTTTCGGTAACAGTATCCATAGCAGCAGATACAATAGGAACATTAATAGGTATGTTTTTAGTGAATCTGGAGCGAATACTTACCTCTCGCGGTAAAATATCAGAATAAGCAGGGATTAATAAAACATCATCGTAGGTGAGTCCCTCGCCAATTATTTTGAAGTCGTGTGCAGTCATAGCAATTAAAGATTTAATTGCGTGCAAAAGTAAGCATTTTAAAAACAATTCCCGAATTAACATTCAGGTTATCTGATGTACTGATAAAAATAAGTGAATAAAAATCGATTAAGCAATGAATTACAAATTACATCCGGCTTAATGAAAAAGATTTTCAAAATATGCTGTAGAATAAAATTTACTTTAAATTGTTTTTTTTAAATAAAAGCTGATATAATAAGATTAAAACTGAAGTGGTAAATATAAGTGTCATTAAAATCCCGGAAATAACCACAATATATTTCATCCAAAGAATTCCTTCCCACATAAAATAAATGCCTCCAAATGTGGCTAAAATAGAAATAAAAGGCTCAATTATCAGAAAAAATTTAAGCTTTTGAGGAAGACTTGAGAATACCATAATTCCGCCCAATAAGAAAAATATGAAAGACATGGATAAAATATGGGTATGTACAATAGTGAGCATTTCCCGGCCTCCTTTCCTGAATTTCATTTCGCTCGCATCGGGATCATCCTCATTTCCCAGATAATTTTCTTCAACGCCCGCAGGATTAGCAGTACTGGTTTGATTTACAAACAACAAACCGGTAAAATAACCTATGCTTAACACTATCACGAAAGTAGCCAGAAACATTTTTATTTCTTTTGGCAACGTTAACAATAACCCATTGTAGTTCATTAAATAACTTTCTTAATTTGAAGAATTTTCATGGTCTTCAGAATATCTTTCACTGCATTTGTCATAGATCTTACTGATATGGTAGCCCCGGATATGGCGGCAATATCATCCAGGGAATCCTCACCGGATTTTCCCGTAAACTGCTTTAACCATCGTTTGCTGCCAATTTCTCCTCCATATTCCTCCCGGTAGATCAAAACTTTAGTCCTTGCAATTTTTAAATTATGATCAAAAATCACCAAATAATCAAAATCGGCAGTTTTACTCGGGGCTTTATCCAAATATACATAACCTTTGACTTTTCCTTTGGAATTAATTCTGAAGAAATTTTCATCGTCTATTTTTGAAGGGATCTTTGATTTGATTTCCTCTGAAACATTCACCTTCTCAAATTTATAGGAATCAATTTCGAAAACATCTTTAACCTCCCTATCCACTTTCTTTTCAAGATTTTCAGGAATCCCGAAGGACATCAAAAAAATTATAGAAAACCAAACTGTAATTATTGTTTTTAAATTCATTTTGCTAAAACATTAATTTGTTATTTCA
>ERZ1284729.42-NODE-42-length-21165-cov-23.090052_pt1 | contig 21165 bp, 19 predicted proteins | sample MGYA00454602_ERZ1284729 | MGnify/ENA primary metagenome ERZ1284729 (study PRJEB36292, sample SAMEA5787381) | metagenome | biome: Arctic soil; feature: perennial spring outflow channel; material: sediment | place: Canada | collected 2017-07-08 | depth 0.05 m ... | reverse complement strand
AATTGCCTGAAAACGGTATAAGGCTTGCCAGTACTAACGATGTTTTGAATGCTGCGTACAGGATTGAAGGGGAACAAACTTATGCGATACAATTCCATCCGGAAGTGTATCATACCACAGATGGGAAACAATTGCTGGAAAACTTCCTTGTAAACATAGCCAAAGTACCCCAAACCTGGACACCTGAAGCCTTTGTAGGAATGACAGTTTCAGAATTAAAAGAGCAAATAGGAGATGATAAGGTTGTTCTGGGATTAAGTGGAGGTGTGGATTCATCGGTAGCAGCTGTTTTGCTTCATAAAGCAATAGGATCCAATCTCTACTGTATTTTTGTGAACAACGGATTGCTTAGAAAAGATGAATTTGAAAGCGTATTACACCAATACAAAGACATGGGGCTTAACGTAAAAGGAGTAGATGCTTCGGCACGTTTCTTGGATGCCCTGGCTGGAGTGAGTGATCCTGAAGAAAAGCGTAAAGCTATTGGGAATGCATTTATCGAGGTTTTTGACGCAGAAGCACATCGAATTGAAGACGTGAAATTTTTAGCTCAGGGAACCATTTATCCGGATGTAATAGAATCAATTTCTGTATCCGGAGGCCCTTCAGCAACAATAAAATCGCATCACAATGTTGGAGGATTACCAGATTTTATGAAACTGAAAGTAGTGGAGCCTTTGAAGATGCTTTTTAAAGATGAGGTGAGAAGGGTTGGAGCAGAATTGGAAATTTCAAATGAAATATTGGGAAGACATCCTTTTCCCGGACCCGGACTTGCTATAAGAATCCTTGGAGATGTTACAGCAGAAAAAGTGCGTATTTTACAGGAAGTTGATGCTATTTTCATCAATGGACTGAAAGAATGGATGCTGTATGATAAGGTATGGCAGGCAGGCGCGATCTTACTTCCTGTTAGCTCTGTAGGGGTGATGGGAGATGAACGGACTTATGAAAAAGTTGTGGCTCTAAGAGCGGTAGAATCCACTGACGGGATGACCGCAGATTGGGTTAATTTGCCGTATGATTTCCTTCAAAAAATGTCCAATACCATAATAAATCGGGTAAAAGGCGTTAATAGGGTAGTATATGATATTAGTTCAAAACCACCTGCAACTATTGAATGGGAATAGATAATTCAGGATTAATATTTTTTTAGTCCCTGAAGCCTCGAGTATATACCTATAAAAACCTATAAAATCAACCAGATGAAGTATGTTACCATTATATGTTTGTTTTTTCAAGTTCTCTCATTTACGGCATTTGGCCAGGCATATAAATATCATACGGTAGCGCCAGAGGAAAATGTTTACAGGATTGCCCTGAAATACAATTTGAGTACTGAGGATATCTATAAATATAACCCCGATGCGAAAAATGGGGTTCAGGTGGGAACGAAATTGGTAATCCCAATCCAGGGAGATGCAGTTTCTCCTGGCGAAACTGCCACAAAAACTCCTGATGCGGTAACATTCAGGACCCATCAAGTTGAAAAAAAGGAGACCTTATACAGTTTGTCTAAACAGTATGATGTTAGTATTGAGAATATAAAGAGGTATAATAAGCAGCTGTATTCCAAAGAATTGCAAAATGGCGAAACCATTCAAATCCCTGTTTTTGCAAAAAGAGAACCTGGAATTGCGCAACCTAAGCCAATTGTTTCAGCTCCGGCCCAAACCGGGAAAACCAGGGAACATATAATTCTTCCCAAAGAAACCAAATATGGGATAGCCCGTAAATATGGGATGACTGTAAAGGAACTGGAGGAATTAAATCCGATGGTGGATGTTTTACATCCCGGAATTATGCTGAAAGTTGGAACTGCTGTTTTAAACGAACCGGTAATAATAACAGATGATGCTTTCCAATTCTACGAAGTGCAACCACAGGAAACCATGTTTGGGTTAACAAGAAGATTCCAAATAGACCAGGACTCGCTGGTTGCTCTTAATCCCGCCTTAAAAGATGGATTAAAATATGGGATGGTTTTAAAAGTACCAACTAAAGATTCAAGTGGAAGGGAACTGGAGGATGTTGAAATGCCTGTTGCAGAAACCTCAGAGATTAAGAGAATGGATCTTTCAAATAATCTTAAGGATTTCAGTACAAAAAATCTGGTTCTGATGCTTCCTTATAACCTTAGTAAAGTAAGAAATGATTCGGTCTCCAATTCTGTAAAAGTATTGCAGGATGATAGGGTAATGAGGATTTCCCTGGATTTTCACAGCGGGGTTATAATGGCGATAGAAAGGGCTAAGGAGCTTGGGATTTCAACCAATATAAAAGTTTTTGACACTCAGCAACAAGCTTCAAGAGTAATTTCTATTGTACAATCAAATAATTTTGACAATGTAGATGCAGTAATAGGACCTTTATTACAAGCAACTTCCGAGGAGGCTGCCTCCAGATTACTTCGGGAAAAAATACCTGTAGTCTCACCAATTAGCAACAGGGAACTTAAGGCAATTCCTAATCTTTACCAGGCAAGACCTTCAGATGAGATGCTAAGGGACGCGATGATTGAATATTTGCGTAAAAATGCACAGGGTAAAAATGTGATTATCGTTGCCGATGGTGCATCAACAGGTGTGAAAACAAGATTGATGAACGCGTTGCCCAATGCGCGTACTGTAAATCCAGGGGCAAACAATGTAACAGAAACAACTTTAGCTGCAGCTCTTGTAAAAGGACGTGAGAACTGGGTGATCCTTGAATCTGAAAGTATGGGATTGCTAAGCAGTGCAACTTCAGCACTAAACAGGCTGGCAAGAAATAACAATATCACGTTGTTTACCACCAATAAAAATAATTCTTTTGAAAATGACGTAGTTTCAAACGCCCACCTCGGAAGATTAAAATTTCATTTCCCCTCAGAGTATAAGGAATTTGATGAAACGGTAAAAGATGATTTTATAGAGGCATATAAGGCTAAGTATAATGTAATACCAAATAAATATACGGTTCGCGGGTATGATCTTACCCTTGATATTTTATTGCGACTTGCGGCAATGGGCTCTCTTGAAAAATCTGTTGAAGCAAATATTATCACAGAGTATGTAGAAAATAAATTTTTGTACCGTGCTAATCCTAATGGAGGTTTTTACAATGATGCTGTTTACATCATGCATTACAACGAAGATCTCACTTTAAGTGTTGCTAAATAATTATACCGAATGACTTCAAAAGTAGTTTATAAAGGAGATCTAAGGACAGAATGTGAGCACCTTCAAAGCAAAAGCATTTTTATTACGGATGCTCCTTTGGACAATCAGGGAAAAGGAGAAGCATTTTCGCCCACAGATACTGTTGCTACAGCACTTGCATCGTGTATGCTCACCATAATGGGGATTAAGGCACGGGATCTGGAACTGGATATTTCAGGTACGTTTGCTGAAGTCACCAAATTTATGGAAGCTAATCCCCGAAGGATTTCAGGAATTAAGGTTGCGTTTACTGTAAAGGGAATTCTTAATGCTAAGGAAAAAATAATCCTCGAAAATGCCGCAAAAACCTGCCCCGTAATCTATAGCATTCATCCTGATATAATTAAAGATATATCATTTAACTATTGAGCCCGATTAAAAACCTTCTTCTGATTTTATTTATGGGTATTACCGGAAATGCAAATTCCCAACAACCTGAGGAGAAAATTCCGTGGGAAGAAGGGGTTTCTTTAACCTGGAATGACTTTAAAGCAAAATCTCCCCAAAATTCTAAATTCAAAGCAAATACAAATACCGGGATCACTTTTTCTTGGGGATTAAAAATTGAAAAAGGAAATGAAACCCTTACCTATGAGGTAAATAGTTTTTTCTTTCCAAAATTATCCTGGGCTGAACAAGGATCAAAAGACAATCATCTTTTGAAACATGAGCAAACTCATTTTGATATTACTGAGTTGCACGCGCGAAAACTTCGGAAAGGATTATCGGAAATTGAATTAAATCAAAATGTCCGGAAGAACCTGAATGATTTATATGAGACCATTGAAAATGAAAGATCGCTTATGCAAAAGGAATATGACCGGCAAACAAATCATAGTTTAAATAGGGAAGCTGAAGTTAAATGGCAAAAACTGGTTAAGGAAGAACTTTTTAAACTTAATAGTTACAGGAATTAATAGGTTAAAACCTCTTTTTTTGCTTTCTCAAATTCTACCATCATTTCCCTAACAATTTCTGCGGCGGGTTTTATCTCATGGATCAATCCTGCTATTTGGCCAATTTCAAGTTCCCCTTCTTCCATATCACCTTCGAACATGCCTTTTTTGGCTCGTGCCCTACCCAGCAATTGGATCAATTCCTCTTTGGTGGGGCAGGTAAGATAGAGATCCTGAATATCCCCAAAAAACTTGTTTTTCAAAAGTCGGACGGGCGCAAGTTCTTTCAATGTCAATTGTGTATCACCTTCCCTGGCTTCCACTACTTTTTGCTTAAAATTGATATGGGATGAAGCCTCATCACTGGCCACAAAACGAGAACCAACCTGAACGGCATCGGCTCCAAGAATCATGGCGGCCAGCATTCCGCGACCTGTAGCGATTCCTCCGGCAGCAATTAGCGGGATTTCAAGCTGTTCTTTTACCATAGGGATCAAGGTAAATGTGGTGGTTTCATCCCTTCCGTTATGGCCTCCTGCTTCAAAACCTTCGGCTACAACAGCATCCACGCCGGCCTCCTGAGATTTAAGCGCGAATTTCACACTGCTCACTACATGAACCACCTTTATGCCATGGGCTTGTAAATGCTTAGTCCAGATCTTCGGATTTCCTGCGGAAGTAAATACGATCTCAACCCCTTCTTTAATAATAATTTCAATAATTTTATCTACATCCGGATACAACATTGGAACATTAACAGCAAAAGGTTCTTTTGTAGCCTTCTTACACTTTTGGATATGTTCCCGAAGGATCTCGGGATACATAGAACCCGCACCAATAATTCCCAATCCGCCTTCATTGCTCACAGCACTTGCCAGGCGCCATCCACTGGCCCAAACCATTCCTGCCTGTATGAGCGGATATTTAATGTTGAAAAGCTGAGTAATTCTATTCGGCATAAGATTTCAAATGTTATTTAGGAGATCACTCCAGATCCTATTAATTCATCCTCGAGATACCAGGCTACGAACTGGCCTTCAGTGATGGCCGATTGAGCCTCTTTAAACACGACGTATAGCCCGTTATCGGTTTGATGGAGCATTCCTTCCTGTAAAGTTTGACGGTACCGGATTCGTGCCTCTACAGTCAATTCTTCACCCGGCTGAATAGCAAGATCCGGACGAACCCAGTGAATTTCAGCCGGTTTTACAAATAAAGCTTTGTTATATAAACCTGGATGTTTATTTCCCTGTCCGGTATAAATAATATTGGAATCTACATCTGTACCAATCACAAATAAAGGTTCAGGAGTTCCGCCAACGGCAAGGCCTTTACGTTGACCCCTCGTGAAATAATGAGCACCCTGATGTTTTCCCACCACTTTTCCATCGGATAAAGCATAGGTGTATTTTTTGGACAGGTGTTTTAATTCTTCAGCTTTGGTATTAAATTCAGAAGTGTTTTCTGAATAAATTTCTTTTTCAGAAGCTATCTCTACAATTACACCTTCCCTTGGTTTAAGTTTTTGCTGAAGAAATTCCGGAAGCCTTACTTTTCCTATAAAACAAAGTCCCTGGGAATCTTTTTTATTTGCAGTGATCAAATTTTGCTCGGCAGCAATCCTCCTTACTTCAGGTTTTTGTAATTCCCCAATAGGGAAAAGGGTTTTGGCAAGCTGTTCCTGGGTAAGCTGGCACAAAAAATATGATTGATCCTTGTTATCATCTTTCCCTGCAAGTAACTGATAGATGGTTTCTCCATCCTTCGTTATTTCTCCTTTTCTGCAATAATGTCCAGTAGCGACATAATCGGCTCCAAGAGACAATGCGATTTTCATAAAAACATCAAACTTGATCTCCCGGTTACAAAGCACATCCGGGTTTGGAGTGCGTCCCAATTCATATTCCCGGAACATATAATCAACAATACGTTCTTTATATTGTTCACTTAGATCAACTGTTTGGAATGGGATTCCCAGTTTTTCAGCAACCATCATAGCATCATTGCTGTCATCCAGCCAGGGACATTCATCCGAGATTGTGACAGAATCGTCATGCCAGTTCTTCATGAAAAGTCCTATAACCTCAAATCCCTGTTGTTGTAATAAATAAGCTGTTACACTGGAATCTACTCCTCCAGATAAACCAACGACTACTTTCTTCATAATACTTTCTTCCATTTTGCCGAATCAACCTATGCTGATTGGGGCATAGATGGTCGGCAAAGAGTTGGCAAAATTACGAAAATAAAAAGGGTGGTAAAAACCACCCTTAAATAATTATATTTTTAAATCAAATCATTTTTAACCTTTTTCGAATACTATTTTAGTGGTTGGAGAAAGTGCAGGGGTAAAGATAAATGTGTTTGAAGTGAACTCGATGGTACCTGTTAAGGTATCGATCCCGGCCTCCTCTAGCTCAGGAATGGGAATGGTTATGGTATAAATACCACTTTGATTATTCCAGGTGCTATTAGTAGATGGCCCGGCCATGCAATTTCCTTCAACCTGTGCATGAAAGACAGAGGTAGTTGTACCGTCGCCATTAAAAGTCATCGTTGAATTTTTATTGCATTCACTTAACGAAAAATCTGAATTAGGTACATTGTTTACCTCCACAATAAACCAGGTTCCCAGGATTCGATCTTCTTCGCTGGTATCATCGTCGTTGTTACAGGCTGTTAAAACGGTTAGGCTCATAAATAAAAAAAATAATTTTTTCATAGGTAAGATTTTAAATGGTTGTTAAATATATAGGTATAGGAACGTAATTCCAACAGATTTTATATCTCAACAGATAGTTTCTAATATAAAATTAACTTTTGTTTATTTAAATTTAACAAAAGTTAAACAAAATAAAAAGTGGTTAATAATTATTTTTACGATCAACTTTAAAATCAAAAAAAATGCTATTAAAATCAAACCTTAAAAAAGTTGCATTAATAACCTTTCTCTCCTTAGGAGCGATTGCTTGCAACAACGATGATGATGCTGCGATTATTACAGAGCCGGAATCTAACACAATTGTTGATGTCGTAGAAAATAATGCAAATTATTCTTCCCTGAACGCAGCTCTTGAAGTCGCCGGATTAAAAGCTACCCTTGATGGAGATACTGAATACACTGTTTTTGCACCAAACAATGCGGCTTTCAGTCAATTTCTTTCCGATAATGATTTTGCCAATTTAAGCGCTGTGCCAGTTGATGTTTTAACCCAGGTTTTATTAAATCACGTATTGGTAGGAGAAAATAGTGCTGCAGAATTAACCACCGGTTATGTGGAAACTGCTTCCACATCTTCACCAGATGATAATAATTTGAGCATGTATATAGAAGTTGGAGACAATGTTGTGATTAATGGAATAAGCACCGTAACTCAGGCAGATATTGAAGCCGATAATGGAGTGGTTCACGGTGTGAATTCTGTAATTGGATTGCCGGATATTACCACCTTTGCGCTGGCCGATCCTACTTTTGAAATATTGGTTGCGGCCCTGACAAGAGATGATTCTTTCGAATTTGTTCCGACGCTTCAAACTCAGGATGCACCTGCTCCTTTTACTGTTTTTGCACCTACTAATGAGGCATTTGAAGCTTTCCTTGACGAGTTTGATTTTATGTCCTTAGAGGATGTTCCCGGAGATGCGCTTGCTGCAGCTTTGAGTTACCATGTGGTAACCGGTGCTAATGTAAGAAGTGAAGATATTACAAATGGAATGGTAGTAACAACCTTTGAGGGAGGTGAGTTCACGATCAATACGGCCGGAGGTGTAACTATTACTGACGAAAATGAAAGAATTTCAAATGTAGTAGCTTCCAATGTTCAGGCAACCAACGGTGTGATTCACGTTATTGATACTGTTCTTTTTCCAAATCTTGAAGACTAAGTTAAAGAATGGATAAAATGCAAAGGGCCTGGAAATTTCCAGGCTCTTTGCATTTTATAATAAAAAATCTTATTTCTTATTTTTCTTCTGTTGTTGTTCTGCCTGTTCCATCATATCCTGCATTTTCTTCGCGAATTTCCCCTGCTTTTTAGGCTTCTTTTTATTCTCCTGAATTTTTGCGTGAATTTTTTCTTCATCGATGATAGCATATTTAATCACTAACATAATCCCAATTGTAATAAGGTTGGAAGTGAAATAATAAAGGGATAATCCACTGGCATAATTATTAAAAAAGAATAACATAAAGATAGGAGATAGATACATGATGAATTTCATGTTAGGCATCCCCGGCTGTTGATTTTGTGACATCGTTTGGCCTGTAGTCATCATCATGTAAATGAAGATGGCAATAGATGCCAGAATTGGGAATAAACTCACGTGATCTCCATAAAATGGGATGGAGAATGGAAGTTCTGCAATGGTATCATAACTCGAGAGATCATCTGCCCATAGGAATCCTTTGTGACGTAACTGAAAGGCACTTGGGAAAAACTGGAATAAAGCATAGAATACCGGAATTTGCATAAGTGCAGGTAAACATCCGCTTAATGGACTGGCACCGGCTTTATTCTGCAGTTTCATGGTTTCCTGCTGCTTCTTCATCGGATTGTCCTTGTACTTTTCGTTCAGTTCGTTTATTTCCGGACGAAGTACTTTCATTTTAGCCTGCGCTAAATAGGATTTATAGGTTACAGGAGAAAGTACAATTCTAACGACAATAGTCAAAACAATTATGGCAAGACCATAATTTGGCAGAAAGCTGGCCAAAAAGGCGAAAAACGGGATAAAGATAAATTTGTTTATCCATCCAAAAATCCCCCAACCAAGTGGCACTATTTCATCCAGATTACGATCATAATCATTTAAGATCTTATAATCTGTTGGACCATAATACCAGTTCATATTATAGTTTAATTCCCCGCCTTTTAATTCCAAAGGTAAGGAGGTAGTGAAGGCTTTTGTATAAACCGTATCTATCTTCTCGTCCTGCACCAGATTTCGGGAGGTGAATTTCCCTCTTACAAATGGAGTGTCGGTTAATAGAATAGAGGTGAAGAAATGCTGTTTATAAGCAACATATGTAACGTTGGTGGCTTCATCTTCCTTAAGGTCGCCTTGTCCAAGATAATCATCTTCCCCATCTTCATATTCAAACATGAGTTCCGTATATTGGTTTTCATAGGAAATGCTTTTCGCGTGGCGATATCCTTTTAATTCCCAATCCAGTTTAATTTCATTTGAAGGGTTGATAACCCCGCTTAATCCCTGGGAACGAATGCTGAAATCCATCATATATTCACCAGGCTTCAGAACATAACGGTATTCCAAAAATTCGGTTTCTGAAACTTTTAATTTCATAGAAACCACCTGATTTTCGCCGCTTTTAGTTACCGTAGGCTCGAAAAACAGGTCCCTGGTATTAAGGATCCTTCCATCTGAAGTCGTAAAAGTAAGATTGAAAGAAGCGTTGCCATCTTTTATAAGATAAACCGGAATAGAATCATAGGTTTTAAACTGTGTTAACCTTGCTTCAGAAATATAACCACCTTTGTTGTCGATCTTCAACTCAAGCAAATCGTTCGAAACAGTAGTGGTATTGTTGGTAGCTGAAGGTAAGGTTGCAGAATAACCAAAAGAGCCCAGTTGTTTTTGGGCCTGAGCCATTGCAGTAGAGTCCTGAAGGCCGCTTGGAGTTTCTTCAATCTGGGCGGCAGGAGTTGTTGGGATATTTTCAACCTGTTCAGTAGTTTGCTCCTGGGTTGGATCCTGTTCGTTCTCCTGGGAGTTGTTGTACAACATCCAAATTAAAATCGCTCCTATCAGTAAAAATCCTATAAGGGATTGTACATCAAATTTTTTTTCTTCCATTTTTTATAATAAAATAACTAAAACGAATTTCTTCGCTTACAAATAATTGATTTTCAATCCCTCATTGAGGGTGTGAATTCCCGAGGCTTACCCCGAATTTTTAAAAGTATTTACCTCCCGATAATTCGGGACATACCTCGTGGACTTGCCACGAGGTTTTTGATTAAAACGGCCAATTATTCTTTTTGCGCCACTTTGACATTGTTTTTTTGCTTAGAATAGGTTTCTGCAGCTTTGATAAAGGAGATAAATAATGGGTGAGGATTTGCAACCGTACTTTTGTATTCCGGATGATATTGCACACCTATAAACCAGGGATGGTTCTCCAGTTCTATGATTTCCACCAGGCCGGTTTCAGGATTTATTCCTGAACATTTTAATCCTGCCTGTTCTATTTCCTTTTTGTATTTGTTATTGAATTCATAACGATGCCTGTGGCGTTCATGAATAAGAGTATTTCCATATATTTTTTGTACCATAGAGCCTTCGGTCAATTCACATTTCCACGAACCCAACCGCATTGTTCCTCCCATATGGGTAATGCTTTTTTGCTCCTCCATAAGGTCTATCACCGGATGGTTTGCCTTCGGATCCATTTCTGTAGAATTCGCCTTGCTAAGGTGTAAAACATTTCTTGCAAATTCAATTACTGCCATCTGCATCCCCAGGCAAATTCCGAAAAAAGGAATGTTATGTTCCCGGGCATATTTCACGGCATCGATCTTTCCTTCTATACCGCGTTCTCCAAATCCAGGTGCCACCAAAATACCGTCCAAATGTGAGATTTTATTTTTGATGGTATTCTCATTGATGAATTCAGAGTGAATACTTTCTATATTTACTTTTACCTCATTTTCTGCACCAGCGTGAATAAAAGATTCCAAAATAGATTTATAGGAATCCTGTAATTCCACGTATTTCCCTATCAATCCTATGGTTACCTGGTACTTCGGATTCTTATGCCTGTATAAAAATTTATTCCATCTGTCAAGATTTGGAATAGTATCACTGGGAAGTCCTAATTTTTTTAATACTACCTTATCCAATCCTTCTTCCAACATCAAGTTGGGTACATCATAAATCGTGGAAGCATCAATAGATTGTATCACAGCTTCCTGCTTTACGTTGCAAAAAATTGCCAGTTTTCGCCTTATATCATCGGAAAGTTCGTGTTCTGTTCTGCAAACCAAAATATCGGCTTTAATCCCGCTTTCCATGAGTGTTTTTACACTGTGCTGAGTGGGTTTTGTCTTAAGCTCTTTGGCTGCTGCAAGGTAAGGGACAAGGGTAAGGTGAATTACAAGGGCATTTTCGTCACCCAATTCCCATTTCAATTGGCGTACCGCTTCAATATAAGGTAAAGACTCAATATCACCTACAGTTCCACCAATTTCGGTGATCACCATATCATATTCATTGTTTTTCCCCAATTGCTGGATACGCTCTTTTATCTCATTGGTGATATGTGGTACTACTTGAACGGTTTTCCCCAGAAATTCCCCCCTTCGCTCTTTTTCTATTACACTTTGATAGATCCTTCCGGTAGTTACATTATTTGCCTGAGAGGTATTTACATTTAAAAATCGTTCGTAATGTCCAAGATCAAGATCCGTTTCTGCACCATCTTCGGTAACATAACATTCTCCGTGCTCATAGGGATTTAACGTTCCTGGATCTATATTGATGTAGGGATCAAGCTTCTGAATAGTGGTTTTAAACCCACGGGCTTGAAGTAATTTTGCCAGGGAAGCAGCGATTATTCCTTTCCCCAGAGATGAAGAAACCCCACCTGTGACAAAAATATACTTGGTTTCGGCCATTTTAAAAAATATTAGGTTGTGTTGTATTATTCAGGGCGCTAAATTACAAAGAAGAATAGAAAAAAACCTTGAATTTCCGGCCTAATATTTCTAAGTGAGGAAGTAGGAAATTGTTTGCGAAACAGCTTAAATTTTAGGGTATTTAGACCGAATATTCCTAAGGATTTGCTCCATTCCATTCACTTTTAATTCGGTTACCTCTTTTAACTGATCACCCAGTTTTCCTTCCGGAAAACCCTTTTGCTTGAACCAGATGAGATAATATTCAGGAATATCAGATAAATACCGGTCTTTGTATTTTCCGAAATACATCTTTGCGTGCGCAAGTTCAATCAGGGACTTATAATCCGGTTTTATTTCCATAAGTCAAAGATAAGCAGCTTTTTTTAAATTCCATTAGGGAGTTTAAATCCCTGTGATTCCCGTTTTCTTTTTTCTGAACATTGAACTTGTTTGTTATTTCAATTCTGAAAAGGTTAATTTTGCTGAATATTTTTATGTAATGAAATATCAGTATCAGCTTAGATTAACTCCGGAAGTGGCTTCAGAAACAGGTCTTTTAAAAAGTGAAGTTTCCCTGCATTCCGGACTCCCAGAAAAGAAGATCAACCATATACAGGTTTTAAAACGGTCCATAGATGCTCGTCAAAGGACTGTAATGATCAATTTAAAAGTTGAAGTTTATGTAGATGAGGTCTTTTCTCCCAAAGTTTTCTCATTACCGGAATATCCGAATGTGAGCAACAAGGAAGAAGTCTTTATTATAGGCGCTGGTCCTGCAGGACTTTTTGCAGCATTACGATGTATAGAACTGGGGAAAAAACCTGTGGTGATAGAACGAGGAAAAGATGTGAGGAGCAGAAGGCGGGATCTAAAAGCCCTGAATATTGAGCATATTGTAAATGAAGATTCCAATTATTGTTTTGGGGAGGGTGGTGCCGGAACATACAGTGACGGTAAATTATATACCCGGTCTAAAAAGCGGGGAGATGTAAATAGGATTTTGGAACTTTTCGTAGGTTTTGGAGCCACCGAAGAAATTCTCATCGATGCGCATCCCCACATTGGAACCAATAAATTACCTGAAATTATTTCAAATATAAGGGAAATTATCCTTCATCATGGAGGTGAAGTACTTTTTGAAACACGGGTTACCGATATCGTTATCAAAGACAAAAAGATCTGCGGGATAAAAACGTTGAAGGGAGAATTATTTTCAACAGAAAATGTGATCCTGGCAACTGGACATTCAGCAAGGGATATTTTTGAACTTTTGGATCGAAAAGGGGTGAAAATTGAGGCAAAGCCTTTCGCCCTGGGAGTTAGGGTAGAACATCCACAACAGCTTATAGATAAAATTCAGTATAAATGCGATGACAGGGGTGAATTTTTACCACCCTCTCCCTACAGCATTGTAAAACAGGTGAATGGCCGGGGTATTTATTCTTTTTGTATGTGCCCCGGAGGTGTTATTGCGCCTTGTGCAACAAGCCCGGGAGAGGTGGTAACCAATGGGTGGTCTCCAAGTAAACGCGATCAGCCAACGGCTAATTCAGGAATCGTTGTCGAATTACGTCTTTCCGATTTTTCAAAATATGGAAATTCCCCTTTGGCAGGAATGCATTTTCAGAAGCATATAGAACAAACTGCCTGGCATTTGGGAGGAGAAACCCAAAGAGTCCCAGCACAAAGAATGGTAGATTTTATAGAAGGAAAAATATCTCAGGATCTACCAGAAACATCCTATAAACCGGGCATAACTTCTGTAGCATTAAAAGAGGTATTTCCGGAATTCATTCACGACATCTTAAGGAATGGATTTAAAGAATTCGGCAAAACCATGAAGGGATATTTAACTAATGAAGCTATCATCCATGCGCCGGAATCCAGAACTTCTTCCCCGGTGAGAATTCCCCGGGATTACAAAACGCTTGAGCATATTGAGATTAAAGGATTGTTCCCTTGTGGGGAAGGAGCTGGTTATGCGGGGGGAATTATTTCTGCTGCCATCGACGGGGAAAAATGTGCCGAAAACTGTATCGCATTGATGGAATAAGCTAGGAACGAGCCACAAATAATCGTTAAAAAACTGATAATTTGTGCGTAATCCATTTTTGATTTTTCACTTTTGCCTATCTTAAATTTCAATTTAAAGGGTGTATTATGGCTGTAGTGGGATCCATTATTAAGGGAATTATTGATTTAAGGGATAAGCTGGTTTCTGAGCCCGATGCAGAAGAAGCACAGCTGGAAGTATTAAAAAGTCTGCTGACCAAAGCCAGGGATACGGCCTTTGGAAAACACTATGGTTTTGAAAAAATACTGGCATCTGAAAATATTAAAAAAGCCTTCTCTGAAAAGGTTCCTTACTTCGATTATAATAAATTGAATGAAGAGTGGTGGTCTAAACTACATGAGGGGGAAGAGGATGTTACCTGGCCAGGAAAACCACCTTATTTTGCATTGAGTTCCGGAACTACCGGAAAATCCAGTAAAAGAATTCCCGTGACAGAGGATATGCTCGATACCATCAGGAAAACCGGAATTAAACAAGTGGCGGCTCTAAGCAATTTTGACCTGCCTTCAGATTTTTATGAGAAAGAAATCATGATGTTGGGAAGTTCTACAGAACTTCAGGAAGAAGGAGATCATAAGGAGGGTGAAATAAGCGGAATAAGCGCCAGCAACATTCCGTTTTGGTTCCGGGGTTTTTATAAGCCCGGACAAGAAATCTCAAAAATTGAGGAATGGGATGAAAAGGTTCAACGAATTGCCGAAAATGCCAAAAACTGGGATATAGGCGCTTTAAGCGGGATTCCTTCCTGGATGGAACTTATGATGAAAAAGGTGATTGAATATCATAAGGTGGAGAATATTCATGATATCTGGCCAAATTTACAGGTTTATACTACTGGCGGTGTTGCTTTTGAGCCTTACGAAAAAAGTTTTAATGCACTGCTTGCTAAACCTATCATTGTGATTGACACTTACCTGGCTTCTGAAGGTTTTCTTGCTTTTCAGCAAAGGCCCGAAACCAACTCGATGAAATTAGTGGTTGATAACGGTGTTTATTTTGAATTTGTTCCATTTAAAGCCGAATACATAAATGAGGATGGCTCCATAAGCGATAATGCTCCGGTTATTTCATTGGAAAGCGTTAAGGAAGAAGAAGATTACATCTTATTGATAAGCACAGTTTCCGGTACCTGGAGATATCTTATTGGTGACACGATAAAGTTTACGGACGTGGAACAGCATGAGATTAGAATCACAGGTCGCACAAAATTCTTTTTGAATGTTGTAGGATCACAATTGTCGGTGAATAAAATGAATGATGCTCTAAAGGAGCTGGAAAATAAATTCGATATTAAAATACCGGAATTTACCCTGGCAGCGGTAAGAATAAATGGAGAGTTTTATCATTCCTGGTATCTTGGTACAGAAACCGAAGTAAGTAATGAGGAACTGGCCGAATATCTTGACAAAACCTTGAATGAAGCCAATAAAAATTATAGGGTAGCAAGGTCTAAAGCCTTAAAAGGTGTAAAGGTGAAAACCATTTCTCCTGAACTTTTTCATGAATGGAGTGCTGCAAATAAGAAAAAAGGAGGGCAGGTAAAGATGGAAAAGGTGATGAATGAGGATAAATTCGCCAAATGGGAGGCATTCATAGAACAGCAGGAAAACAAATCATAAAATTATTGTCCTTTTGGTAGGGGGAGTTTTTCCACCAGATTCAGGATCTCGTCGGGGGATAAGTATAAGCGTTTGATGCGGTCTTTATAAAGTTTAGAAAGATGTGCGTGATTAAGGATAAAATCTTTTGTGGCTAAAATATAATCGCCCATTCCGTGGTTTACTGCAAATGTATCGGCTGCTCTTTCCGCCTCCTTAATAAACCCACTGGAGGTTAAATATTTAATTCCGAATAGTAAGAGATTAAATCCGCTTCTTTCCTGATAATCCATCACGTGGCCTAATTCATGGCCAATCCATCCTATTAGAACTTCGGAAGGTATTTCTGAAATCTTAAATTCTTCATTTTCAATATGAAAACTTTCACTGATCATTATTAAATAAGACCGGTTTTTTTTATCCATAAAAAGGCCTGAAAATTTTGGTTGGGCTTGCATGAAGGATTTCCTGATCTTTTTTTTAAACCTGAATTCGATAGGGGTATCTCTTAAATCCGGATAATGAGAAAGGGCAATTTGCACTTCTTTCAGAATAGCTTCAGGGATAACCTTGTTTTCAAAGTTCATACTGCTGTCATTTTTTTTCATATTTAAAGGAGTACCAGTGGTTGGGAAGTACAAAAATAAAAATACAAGGGCGAATAGCAAGTTTAATTTGCTATCTCCACATACCTTTATGTGTTGTTGAACCCTTATGATTATTGTTTTTCTTTATAATTGATAATTCACTCTGAATTTAAATAACGTAAAAAGTAATAAACAAAAAAAAGCCTTACACATTGTGTAAGGCCTAAACTTTCATAAGTATAGTAACTATATAAACTAAGCCTAAGCTTGTTTCACGTTTACTGCATTTAATCCTTTTCTTCCTTCTTCAAGATCGAACGTTACTTCGTCGTTCTCTCTAATTTCATCAACAAGACCATTTGCGTGTACAAAATATTCTTTGTTTGATTCTTCGTCTGTAATAAATCCAAATCCTTTAGAGTCGTTAAAAAATTTGACTGTTCCTTTGTTCATTATATATAAATTTAATTTGAGCAAATATAGAACTTTTTATTTACCTAAGAAACTTTAAGGCAATTAATTTTAAAATAATTTAAAATACCTTGATAGAGAGTTATAATACTTATGATCCTAACCTAACTATTTTATAGTTAAAATTTAGATTTAAGGCATAAAAAAAAGCTGCCAGAAGACAGCTTTTAAGATATTTGTTTTATGCTAAAATATTAAAACTACCCCATCAATATTTTTTGAAGTCGTTGTTGCAATCCCTGGTCAGCCTGCATAGCGGTTGCAATTTCCTGGTATCGTTCAATACTAAGGCCTGAATTTGTTATAAGCGTTTCCATCTCTTTTTGAAAACCGACTTGCATAACTTCAATTTTTTCTACCGCTTTCCCATGCTTTTTGACATCTTCCGGCGCTGCATCAACTTCGGTGTTTTCTAATTTAGCTTTGTGAATTTTGTTAAACGTAGCAACATCCATTTCTTCGGCTTCAATTACAGCCATCATTTTTCTTTGAATATCCTGGTTGGCTACTTGCAGGCCTTGAAATACTTTAGCAAATTTATTTAATTCTGCATCCGTTACTTCAATCTGGCTCTGATTTTGCTGTTGAGGCATAGGGGCCGTTTGGGCGAAAGATAAAGTTGCCGTAAGCAAACCGGCTGCCAATACCATAGATTTCAATTTCATCGTCTTGAACATAATTTTTGTTTTTAATTATTAAATAAAGGTTGGCAAGCTATTGGTTTTATAAGTTAAGGCCAAGATATGATTGTTAAAATTGGCTTAACTCTGGCAAAGAGCTTTTATATGATAATAAAAAACAATTTATTTCCACAGGAATGGAAATGACCATAGGTTTAAAAATGTTAATTATTATCCAAGGTTACATTGCAATTCGTTGTTTATAACGACTTTTGGCGGAAATGTAAATACCTCATAAATTATTTTAAAATTGATAATTACTTTTTGAAAATGAACATGTTGTTAAGAAAAAAATCCCCTGTAATTTTTTTGATATTTGGTAGCACGCTAATTATTTCCTCATGTTCTCAAACTACTACAGAAATAAATAATAAAGAAGAGAAGTTTCCTTTGGGAAAAGACAGTATTATTGAAAGGGAGGAGATAAAGGAACCTGAATACATAATTACTTATAAACTGGATTCTCTGGCAAATGAGAAACAAATTGATAGTTTTAGAACTCGTTACTCATACGAGCAACAGAAACTGATCTTTGCCTTAAACAGATTGGATCCAAACCGTCTGAAATCAGGCTTGAATTTGATCGTTCCGGACACTTTATTCACCGATATTAATAAGTATTCCCCTTTTCCGGAAGAATTTGATATATTGGATTCCATCCCTAAAGTTGTATTAATCTCCCAGAGAATTCAGGGATTTGCACTTTATGAAAAGGGAAAACTTTTAAAATGGGGTCCGGTTAGTTCGGGAAAGCAATCTACTCCAACCCCAAATGGATTGCATTATGGAAATTATAAAGCAAAGGAAAAGATAAGCACGGTTAATCCCGACTGGCTGTTACCAAATTATTTTAACTTCATGAATTTTGAAGGGGTAGGAGTCCATCAGTATGCGCTTCCCGGATATCCAGCTAGTCATGCCTGTGTAAGGTTACGTTCGGAGGACTCTCAATTTATTTATGATTGGGCGAATCAATGGAAACTTGATAAAACAGGTAGGAAAATTGAAAAGAACGGCACACCTTTTATGGTTTTTGGCGAGTATGATTATGAAAATCCTTTTCCCTGGAAAAAACTTGGTCAGGATGCAAAAAGCAACCATTTAACTGAAGTTGAGCTGGAAATTTTGAAACAATATTCACTGGAATATATTAAAAATGAAAAAAACTTCGAGGATACTAAGGAGGAAAGTGAATTTTTGGCTTTAAATTAAATTTCGGTTTATGCTTCTACGGTATTGCCCCGTGAACTTGGTTCCTGTTATTCAATTTTAATTTTTCTGATATTTGTAACTTGCTTAAAATTATCACCATGAAATTATTCCAAACCACCGGATTTCTTTGTTTTCTTTTCCTTTTTTTGATTTCTCCCGAATTGCTTTCAGCTCAGGAAACATCCATTATGATAAGGGTTAAAGCTAAAGACGCAAAATTTATAGGCAGTTCCATGGGAGGGTCTAAGGTTATAGTAAAAGAACATCTGTCAGGAAAAATTTTGGCAGAAGGTTATACATCCGGAAGCACTGGTAATACAGATAGAATCATGAATAATCCTATCTCCAGAAATACCCAACTTTCAGATGAGCAAACAGCCGGATTTATGGCGAAATTATCAATTGAAAAACCTGTTTTTGTAACCGTATCGGCATATGCTCCAATAGATACTAGCGTAAAGTCGGAAACACAGCTTTGGTTGATTCCGGGAAAGGATATTACAGGGGATGGTTTAATTCTGGAAATCCCGGGCTTTAAAATTGATGTTTTGACTCCACAGCTTCACGAAACTATAGGTGAGAACAGTGAAGTTGAGATAAGAGCAAATATAATTATGATGTGTGGCTGCCCTCTTACTAGCGGTGGATTATGGAATGCCGACGAATATGAAGTTGAAGCTCTTATTTTTAAAGATGGGCAATCTGAAGATAGTATTCCAATGAAAATCACAGAGAAACCAAGTACTTTTTTAGGGAAAGGAAACCTTTCTCCGGGCAATTATGAGGTTAATGTCTATGCCTATGATCCTAAAACGGGGAATACCGGTTTAGGAAAAACAAGTTTTATTGTTAAGTAATATTTTTAATCCCATCAGCGAATTTAAAAATTCCTCTTTCCGCTGGTAAAGTTTGGTGCGTATTCTGGGGGTTTCTTATCGCTATTCCAATAAACCAAGTTGAGCAATGGTTTTTAAAACACCGTTTTCATTATTATCAAAAACTGTGATAAACTTGCTTGCCGCAATAATCTCAGAATGTGCATTTTTCATTGCATAACTATTCGTGGTATTCTGCATCATTTCGAGGTCGTTAAGGTAATCTCCAAATACCAGGGTTTCATCCGGCGATATGTTTAGTTCTTTTTGAATCCCTTTAATTGCATTCCCCTTATTGGCGGTGAGGGAAGTGATATCAAGAAATATATCAGCAGCGATGGCCACCTTAAAATCATTTTTAAAATGTTTGAAGGAATGATAACTATTTGCTTCCACCCCTCTGTAATCACAGATAGTCACTTTTAAAATGGTATCTTCTACCTCCTGAAGATCCTTAACAACTATGAGCCGTTCATAATATTGTTTGATTTCACTTATGAATTTCTCATCGTTATATTCAATATAAGCCGATTCTTTTCCGCAGAGAATAAGCTGCGAATCTTCGAGTTTTCTTCCAATTTCAATGAATTTCCTGGCCGCTTTAGCATCCAGAGCATTTATGTAAAGTTCTTTCCCTTTGTGTAAAACGTAGGTGCCATTTTCAGCAAAAAACAACATCCGTTCTTTTATTCGATCGAATTTTGATTCCAGATTATAAAACTGGCGGCCGCTGGCAACCGAAAACATAATTCCCTTGTTTGCAAGTTCTTCCTCTATTTTCCAAAAATCGGGATGGATTTCGTGTTGATCATTCAACAAAGTGCCATCCATATCGGTAACTATTAGTTTTATCATATTTTGATTCCCTGGAATTGTAGAAAAATAGTATTTTTCATCTCTTTAGCATTATATTAAAGTCCGCTTAAAGATTATTGATTTTGTTGCAAATATAAAGGTTTAGATTGTCCTTTTAAGGATTTTATATCGGCTTTAAGATTGGAATAGATGCTGAATTTATTAGAAGTAGAGATCATAAGATAACCAAAATGGCCTCCGACAAATTGTTGGAGACCATTTTTCAGAATTTTTTAATACTTCATTGAAGGTTTAATTATTTTAGAACAAAATCGCATCTACAATCGCTCCTACAATAGCCAGGATTATTGCAAGCCAAAGCGAGGTTAAAAAACCAATGGTTTTAAAATCCTTGCTTAGTTTATCGGCAAGTTCAATAATAATCGCATACACAATAATTCTAATTATAAATCCTAATCCTAAGAAATAGAAAATTCCCAGGGTGCCAATGTGAAAAATGGCTGTTAAGATCCAGCTTAATAGAAAACTGAGGATTCCAATAATAAGCGCAACAATTATTGCCGATTTAAATCCTTTTAATTCCACTTTAGGCATCATTTTGGCGGCTGCCAAAAGAACCAGTGAATCAATAATTAGGTGAAGTAGCCACTGTAGCATAATCTTGGTTTATAAGTTAATATTATAAATATAAAAAATAATATCTAGCTAAACAGTTCTTTTTTATTCTGGAGGATTAATCATTATAAGGATTTTCAAGGGTGGTTGGTCCCCGATCGATTATGATTTCCCAAACGGCTTTGAGGTTGGCAAGTTTTTCTCTGATTAAAAGTTGGTTCGAAGGTTTATAAACCCTGGTTTTAGCGATGTAACCAATATAATTTAAATCAAGATTTTTGGCTACAAAAAGCGTGCGGGGCAAATGAAATTCCTGAGTGACAACAATAGCATCGGAAATGTTGAATACCGCTTTTGAACGATACATGCTGTCATAAGTGTCATATCCGGCGTGGTCCAAGATTATTTTATCTTTTGGAACTCCTTTTTCTATCAGGTAGTTACTCATGGCATCCACTTCGTTATAATCATCGGTTTTATGATCTCCACTTAATAAAAATTGTT
>ERZ1284729.41-NODE-41-length-21534-cov-24.620141_pt1 | contig 21534 bp, 19 predicted proteins | sample MGYA00454602_ERZ1284729 | MGnify/ENA primary metagenome ERZ1284729 (study PRJEB36292, sample SAMEA5787381) | metagenome | biome: Arctic soil; feature: perennial spring outflow channel; material: sediment | place: Canada | collected 2017-07-08 | depth 0.05 m ... | reverse complement strand
GATCTTCCGTCGCCATCCAGTAAACCGGAACGAATTTTTGTTGCGGATATTCCTTGCTTAATGCTGAAGTCAGGTTAATGGTAGAAACGATCTTGTATAAAAAATAGAGCGGTCCGGTAAATAAATTTAACTGATGTCCGGTGGTTACCGTGAAGGTGTTTTCTTCGGAAAGCGCTTCGATGTTATTTAAAACAGCTTCAGAAGTATCAAGGTTTGAATACTGTTGTTTTAAAACCTTTACAAGGGTATCCCTCTTTTCTGAAGTAAAAAACGCCTGTTTTTCGTCTATTTGAGCCTTAAAATTTTCCAGATTTGGAAACCGGTTATAAAAGGGTTTTAATTCTTCTTTTTCGTCCAGGTAATCCAGAATAAGATTGGAAAAATAATTGGTTTGTTTATAGGAAAGACAGTCTGTTGGCATATTATTTCTTTAAAACGTAAAGATACCTAAGATAAATATTTTATGCCCCATTTTTTAGTTAATTCCGTGGTGTATACTATCTTTACTCCATTAATATAGATTTTATTCCTCCAAATGAAAAAACTACAACTTCTGGTTGCCTTCGCTTTTTTAACTTTTCAGATTTGCATCTCGCAAAATCTACAATCGCCGGAAGAATTTCTTGGGTACCAAATAGGAACTCAGTTCTCCAGACATGCCGATGTGGTGAATTATTTCGACTACATCGCAGAAAATTCTGATTTGGTAAACTATCATACCTATGGAAAAACAAACGAGCGACGTCCACTTACTTATGCCGTGATCTCTTCTGAAGAAAATATAAAAAATCTTGAGGCCATACGGAATAATCATTTAAAAAATGCGAGAATAGTTTCCGGCACTTCAGATAATTCCGAAGAAAAAGCCATCGTATGGTTAAGTTATAATGTACACGGGAATGAAGCTTCCAGCACCGAAGCGGCTATGCAAACTTTGTTTGAGCTGGTAACTTCCAATAAGGACTGGCTGGAAAATACGGTTGTGATCATTGATCCCACTGTAAATCCAGATGGCCGCGATCGATATGCCAACTGGTACAATCAGGTGAAATCAACTCCATATAATTCCTCCCCGCTGGCAATAGAGAACAATGAACCCTGGCCAAGGGGAAGGGCCAATCATTATTTATTTGATCTTAACCGCGACTGGGCCTGGGCAACACAAGTGGAAACCCGGCAGCGTTTAAAAATTTACAATAAATGGCTGCCACATATTCACGTAGATTTTCATGAACAGGGCCGTAATAGTCCGTATTATTTTGCCCCTGGCGCAGAGCCTTTTCATGAGGTGATCACTCCGTTTCAACGGGAATTTCAAACTGCTATAGGAAAAAATCACGCGAAATATTTTGATAAGGAAGGCTGGCTTTTCTTCACAAAAGAAAGTTTTGATTTGCTATATCCCAGTTACGGCGACACCTACCCTACTTTTATGGGAGCTATTGGAATGACCTATGAGCAGGCAGGGCAAGTTGGGCTGGGAATAGATACCAATGAAGGTTATGAACTCACCCTTGTAGACCGGGTTGCGCATCATAATACCACAGGACTTTCTACCGTGGAAATCGCTTCACAAAATGTGAAAAATTTAAATGCCGAGTTTAATAAATTCTTCCAAAACGATAAACAGCAATACAAAAGTTTCGCGCTAAAAGGAAATTCAGATAAAATTAAAGCCTTAAAACATTTGATGGACAGGCATGAGATCCAATACCAAACCGCAGCTCCAGGAAAAATAAAAGGTTTTAATTACAACGGAAGCAATGCCAATTTTATTTCAAATGAAAATACGCTGGTTATAAATACAGATCAGCCAAAAGGTAAAATGGTCAAGGTTTTATTTGAACCTGCAGCAAAATTAAGCGATTCTCTAACCTATGACATTACCGCGTGGAGTCTTCCATACGCTTATGGGCTCGAAGCTGTGGCCAGTACACGCTTTGTTTCCGGAACAGACACCCCTGCGGCAGCAAAGGTTGACAACACAACCAATCCTTTGGGAGCGGGATATATCACCAAGTGGAATTCTATGCAGGATGCCCGGTTTCTTACAGCTTTGCTGAAGGAAGGCATAAATGTGAGATTTAGCGAAACTCCTTTTGAAAATCAAAACAAGAAATTCGATGCGGGAAGTCTGGTAATCACAAAAAGCGATAACCGCAAACTGGAGGATTTCGATTCCAGGCTCGTAACTATTGCCAATATACACAACCGGGAATTAACTGCTGCCGCAAGTGGTTTTTCTACCGCAGGTCCCGATTTTGGTTCTTCGGAAATGAAGATTATCAACAAGCCAAGAATTGGGGTTTTAAGAGGAGATGGAACCTCTTCCCTAAATTATGGAGAGATCTGGTACTTTTTTGAACAAGACCTCAACTACCCGATAACCGCTATAGAAACCGATGATTTTAACGCCTCCGATCTTTCCAGGCTGGATATTTTAATCCTCCCATCCGGAAATTACAAAGACTTCCTAAACAAGGAACTGTTGGAAGAACTGAAATCCTGGGTTAAAAGTGGCGGAAAAGTGATTGCTATAGAAGGAGCCATTGCAGGTTTTGCGGGAAAAGAAGGTTTTGACCTCAAAGAAAACAAACCTGAAAAGAAAAAAGACAGCGCCAAAACAGGAAATCTTATTCCATACAATGAAAGAGAGCGGGAACAAATAAAAGACCTGATCACCGGAAGTATTATAAAAACAAATGTGGATAATACCCACCCGATGGCTTTTGGATATGAAAAAGATTATTTCAGTTTAAAACAGGGAAATACAAGTTACAGCTTATTAGAAAATGGTTTTAATGTTGCTTATCTGGACAATGACCCGATGATCGTTTCAGGATTTGCGGGAAGCGAAGCATCAAAAAAGATCAAAAATTCCCTGACTTTTGGCGTAGAGCCAATGGGAAGAGGAAGTTTTATTTATATAGTGGATAACCCACTTTTCAGGGCATTCTGGGAAAACGGAAAACTCTTCTTTGCGAATGCTGTTTTCTTTGTGGATAATGATGATAAGGATAGGTATTAAATAATGCCGAAAATAATTAAAAGGATTCCAAAATCACAGCAAGCTCACGAGCTCTTTCAAAAAAATAAATATCAGGGATTTTGATAAAATTCCGCCAAGCTAACAAATCACTTTATAAAATGAAAAGATATAAATCATTGGTTTTATTACCCTTACTCCTAATCTGTTTCAATTTATCTGCACAGGAATCAAAAACCGATTTTCAAGTAGATTTTGAAACTTTTACGCTGGAGAATGGGCTAAAAATTATTTTGCATGTGGACAGATCAGATCCCATTGTTGCCGTTGCCCTTACCAGTCATGTAGGATCGGCAAGGGAAATTGAAGGAAGAACCGGTTTTGCCCATTTGTTCGAACATTTGCTGTTTTTGGAATCGGAAAACCTGGGCAAGGGGGGATTGGATAAACTCAGTGCGCGAATTGGAGGTTCCGGCGCAAATGGATCCACCAGCAGGGACCGCACCAATTATTTCCAAACCGTTCCCAACGACGCGCTCGAGAAAATGATTTGGGCAGAAGCCGATAAACTCGGTTATTTTATCAATACCGTTACAGAGCAGGTTTTGGCAAAGGAGAAACAGGTTGTAAAAAATGAAAAAAGACAAGGGGTTGACAATCGCCCTTATGGCCATACCGGATTTGTGATCGACCAAAATCTGTATCCAAAAGGCCATCCTTACAGCTGGCAGGTAATTGGATCACTGGAAGATCTTCAAAATGCCACTTTACAGGATGTTAAAGATTTTTTTAATCGATGGTATGTGCCAAATAATGTGGTTTTAACCATTGCGGGCGATTTTGATCCCCAACAAGCCAAAGCTTGGATTCACAAATATTTTGATGAGATAAAAGCAGGAAATAAGATAGCGATCAGCGAAAAACAACCTGTTGAACTTACAGAAACCAGGAAATTATACTACGAGGACAATTTCGCCAAACTTCCTGAGCTTACGCTTAGCTGGCCTTCGGTACATTCTTATCACGAGGATTCCTACGCACTGGAAATCCTGACCAAATATTTATCTGAAGGCAAGAATGCGCCTTTATATAAAAACCTTGTGGCCGATAAGGAGTTGACGGATAATGTAAGAATGTACAATTACACGTCGGAACTGGCGGGACAATTAAGCCTTCAGGTAAGGGCTTTTGATAAGAAAAATCTGGATTTGGTTAAAGCAGCCATAGATGAAACCTTCAGCAGTTTTGAAAAAGAAGGAATTCCTGAAAAAGATTTGAAACGAATCAAAGCCGGACAGGAAACCGATTTTTACAACAGCATTTCAAGTGTTTTAGGCAAAGGATTTCAACTGGCCCAATATCAAATGTTTGCCGGAGATCCCAATGAGATCAATAAAAATGTAGACCGCATCATGAATGTGACCGCGGAAGATGTAAACCGTGTTTTTCAAAAATATATCAAAAACAAACCTTATATCGCTACCAGTTTTGTTCCGAAAGGTCAAAAAGAACTGGCTTTGGAGAATTCTATTTTAGCCGAAGTTGTGGAAGAACAGATTGTTGAGGGAGCCGAAGATGAAATCGTGATCGATGATACTGTAACCTATACCAAAACCCCGTCAAGTTTTGACAGAAGCACCGAACCACCTTATTGGGGAACCCCAGAAATTAAAACTCCGGATGTCTGGAATGTTTCGTTGCCTTCCGGATTGGAAGTTTCCGGAATTACCTCAAAGGAGGTTCCGTTAATACGATTCAGTCTTGAAATGGAAGGCGGGTTGTTACTGGAAAACCCAAATAAAGTTGGAGTTTCCAATCTACTTGCCAATTTAATGACCAAGGGCACAAAGAATAAAACTCCGCAGGAACTGGAAGAAGCCATAGAACTTCTTGGTTCAAGCATATATGTAAATGCCGGGGATGAAAAGATTGTCGTATCCGGAAACAGTCTTGCGCGCAATTACGAGGCAACTATGGAATTGGTTAGAGAGCTGCTTTTGGAGCCACGATGGGATGAAGAAGAATTTAAGATGGCCAAACAGCAGGCGATAAGCAGAATAAAACAGCAAAAAGCAAATCCCAACAGCATCGCCGATGATGAATTCAAAAAACTGATCTATGGGCCAAAGCACATTTTTTCCCATAATAATCTGGGAACAGAAGAATCTGTTGAGGCAATTACCATAGAGGATCTTAAAAAATATTACGAAGAAAATTTATCGCCAAAAAGCGCTCTCTTTTTAGCGGTGGGCGATTTGGATGAGGAGAAAGCGGCAGCATCTTTAAGAGCCATATCAGCTAATTGGAAACCTAAAAATGTAAAGATCCCGGAATTTCCTGAGCCAAAAGCACCAGAGAATTCTATGGTGTATTTTTATGATGTGCCGGGAGCCAAACAATCTATTGTAAAAATTGGAGCTCCGGCTATTGCTGCCACCAATGAGGATTTTTACAGTGCAGAAGTGATGAATTACCGACTGGGTGGTGGCGGATTCGCTTCTAAACTCACTCAGGAATTAAGGGAAGGAAAAGGCTATACCTACGGGATAAGATCCAGGTTTAACGGCAGTAAAATCGTTGGACCTTTTGAAATTTCCAGTGGAGTACGATCTAACATCACCTATGAAGCAGTGGAACTCATCAAACAAATCATGGACGAATACCCGGAGAGTTTCGATGCAAATGATCTTGAGGTAACCAAATGTTTTATGATTAAGAGCAACGCGAGGAAATTTGAAACCCTCCAGGCTAAATTGGGGATGCTTAGGGAAATCAGCGATTATAATCTTCCAAACGATTATATTAAACTACGCGAAGAAAAAGCTGCGAAATTCACATTGGACGATATTCAGAATTTAGCCAGGAAATACATCAATCCGGAAAAAATGATATATCTGATTGTTGGAGATGCCGAAACTCAACTGGAGAAACTTGAGAATTTGGGATTTGGAAAACCGGTGCTTTTAAATAGATAAGAGATTTGAGACTTGAGATGTGAGATGTGAGAAAACAGAGAAGAGAAAATAGAAAAAAGACTAGAGAAGAGATCAGAAATTAAGTTGGAAGCTAAGATTCAAGAACCAGGAGTCAAGACAAAAAAACATTCGTGTATTTGTGGCTTAGAATTCATGATTTAAGAGCCAGGAAACAAAAAAATATTCGTGCATTCGTGGCTAAAAACAATGAAGATTGATTTCTGCGAAAATAATTATATAGGAAATTAGAAAAAGAACACCTTACAGCAGTTTAGAATGGAATAGCAAGGCTTTGCGGCCTTTGCGAAAACTTTGTGATCTTTGCGGTTAAAGAAAGCATTTACCTACAATTTCCAAAAAAAGAACCCCAAAAAATATTTACCGGACACCAATGATTTTTAAACAAAGATGAAAAACAGATCCAGAGGAAAAAGACAATATTTCAAACAATTATTGAGACTCCCCTGGATCTATTTTTTTCTACTTAAAAGCGTGCACAAACAAAAACGGTTTATCAAAACTCACCTGGAAAAAGAACTTAAAGGGTTCAGAAAAAACAATGACGGGAGTTTGACCTTAAGCGATTTCAAAAAGATAAGCTCCTATTATGCATTGGGAGTTCCGGGAATTTTGGGAGAATCTATGGCCGTTTTAAGAGGACAATCGTTGACTAAAAAAGAACGGCTTTGCCTGACCTTTTTAGGCTCAACCTCCGGTTTACTGGACGACCTGTTTGATGATCCAAATAAAGAAGTACAGCATTTAAGATATTTTATTTTTGATCCTAAAAACCTTAAGCCTACCAATTCCAATGAAGCATTGTTGGTGCATTTATATACTCTGGGATTATCTTATGCGAGTCATCCTGAGCATTTAAAAGAACAGGCTTTAAAGGTTTACGAGGCGCAACAAAGAAGTTTGCAACAACAACAATCTGAACACCCAAACGAGCTAATCCATGATATAACCTATTCTAAAGGGGGAACCTCCTTTCTTTTCTACAGGCTTTGTTTGGAGCAAATACCGGAGAAGGCAGAAATGAAAATGTTATCCCATTTAGGCGGTTTGATGCAGTTGGGAAATGATATTTTTGATGTGTGGGAGGATTTCCATTCCGGTACTAGAACCGCTGCCAATACCTGCATTTCCATTCAACAGCTCCGGAACGATTTTTCAGCCGACTTAAATACTTTCTTCGAATTGGTGAAAAAAACCTCTTATCCCCAAAAACAGGTCAACCGGTTTTTAAATATTATTTCTCTTGCACTGGCAAGGGTTTTTGTGTGTCTGGATATGTTTGAAAAATTGGAATTCACAACAGTCAACAAATTTCAAATAGAGAAATACAGCAGGAAACAATTGATTTGTGATATGCAAAAGCCAAAAAATCAACTAAAAGCACTGCGCTATTTAATTGACAATCCTGCAATCGTAAAGTGAGAACCCTGGTTTTATCTGTAAAATCAAAGCCTTATATTAGTTGAATATTTAATTTTAATGAGCGGTTAACCGCATTGTTTTTTCTATTAATTTCGATCAAAATTTAAAACAACATGCTAATTCCAATTCTATTGTTAATCGCAGGATTAACAGTTTTAATTTTCGGAGCGAATTATATGGTGGAAGGTGCTTCCGCCCTTGCAAAAAAGTTCAACATTTCCAATTTGGCGATTGGTTTAACCGTAGTTGCCTTTGGAACTTCGGCCCCGGAACTGGTGGTAAATACTTTCGCCGCGGTTCAGGGACATCAGGATATCGTTTTTGGAAATGTGCTGGGAAGCAATAATTTCAACCTCTTTATTATTTTGGGAATCACGGGCTTAATCACTCCACTCGTAGTGCAATCCAGCACTGCCTGGAAAGAGATCCCAATTTCATTTATCGCTATCCTTGTGCTTTTTATTCTGGTGAACGATGGGCTGATTTATAATTCTGAAAGTTCTGTTTTAGGAAGGATCGATGGGGCAATTTTACTCATCTTTTTTGGACTGTTTCTTTTCTATGTCCATAAACAACTCAAAAACGACCCTTCAGAAACAGGAGAGTTTATTGAGGTTCCAACTTTAACCAATTTAAAGATGGGTATTTATATTATTGCCGGATTAGGAGGTTTGATTTATGGTGGCCACCTGGTGGTTAATAATGCGATTGGGATTGCCGAATCTTTTGGAATAAGTCAAAAAATCATTGGACTTACCGTGGTTGCCGCAGGGACTTCCCTTCCGGAACTCGCAACCTCTGTAGTTGCCGCATTAAAAAAGAATGCTGATATCGCCGTGGGTAATATTATAGGATCCAATATTTTCAATATTTTTCTTATCCTTGGAGCTTCCTCTATGCTCAAACCAATAGGATTCGACCCAAATTTCAATATGGACATCTATGTCTTAGCGGGAGGAACAATTTTTCTAATCCTGGCGATGTTCACCGGGAAAAGGAGAATTCTCGACCGCTGGGAATCTATGATTCTTTTGTTGTTTTATCTGGCTTATACCACGTATCTTGTAGTACAGGAACTTTAAAATATTTCAGAAATTACACCAAAAATGTAATTTTATAGATGCTTTTGGGAGTTGCTAAAACAATACTATAAACAATGAAAAACAGCATTCTTTTCGGATTTTTAATCGTTTTAATTTCCTGCGGAAGATCTTCGGAAGAAGAACTACTTTCCGAAAAAGTGGACTCCCTGAAAATCGAATTGGTTGCATTGAAACAGGCCAATGATACGCTAAGCGATCACCTTATAAAAAAGGCATTCGTTGCCCGGAATTATCCTGAATATTTCGACTCCATCGCTGAACCGGAAAAATTTGTGCTGGACAAACTTCAGGAACATCCGGAGTTAATTCCGAAAGATGCCGTATTAGGCGGCACTATGAGATTTACCTCCATATATTTCATCAATGATGAATTAATCGTTGCCGAATATGAAGACGGTCATGTGATGGGGAAATCCATTTTTGGTTATAGGCCCGATCGTAAAGGAAACCTGAAATTTGAAATGATCGTCAGGCTACAGGAATAAAAAACCAACGAAAAATTATTGAAATTCCGATTTCATAACCTCCAGCAGCTACCGCAGAAAATTTTTTATCCTCCTACCCTGAATCCTAATTTTCATACTCCTGATGACTTCTGAAGACAACATTCCCTTTGTATATTTAACTTTTTATTAAATCCTTTCCGAAAAAATTCTTTCTGAAAATGAGTAACTTATTATAGGTCAGGTCTAATCATATAAAATACTGATAGCATGAGTATAGATACAGATTTTTCAGAATTCTACCATCCGCTAAAATCAACTCCAGATTTGGATCCTTTAATGAAGCGAATAGGAGATGCAAAATATGTTTTGCTGGGGGAAGCAAGCCATGGAACGCACGAATATTATACCTGGAGAACAGAAATCACGAAAAGACTTATAAAAGAAAAAGGTTTCAATTTGATTGCTGTTGAAGGAGACTGGCCGGATTGCTATAAAATCAATCAATGGATAAAAGGTGAAACCAGTAAAAGAACGATTGAGGATGTTCTTATGGAGTTTACCCGCTGGCCTACCTGGATGTGGGCGAACTGGGAAATTGCTGCTTTGGCAACCTGGCTGAAAGAACAAAATTCACCCTTAGCTTATGAAAAAAAAGTCGGGTTCTACGGCCTCGATGTGTACAGCCTCTGGGAATCCATGGATCAAATTGTGGGTTATCTTGAAAAAGAGGATCCGGATACCGCTGTGCTCGCTAAAGAAGCAGTACGATGTTTCGAGCCTTTCCGGGAACATGATTCCTATACTTCTGTCTTTTCTATGGCCCAGCCCAGTTGTAAAGAGAAAGTATTGGCACTTTTACAAAAAGTGCGGGTAAATGCACACAATTATGACCATCAGAAAGAAGCAGGGCTTAATGCAGAATTGAATTCCCTGGTAATGGCCAATGCAGAAAAATATTACGAATCTATGGTTTCCTTTGGGGAGGAATCCTGGAATGTTCGGGATAAACACATGGTCGAAACCCTGAATACCCTGATGGATTATCACGATCCGAATGCAAAAGTAATTATTTGGGAGCATAACACACATATTGGAGACGCAAGAGCCACTTCTATGGCTTCCCAGGGCCTGGTAAATGTGGGGCAGCTGGTTCGGGAACAACAAAACCGGGATGACGTAGTACTGGTGGGATTTAGTTCTTACTCAGGATCTGTTATTGCAGGTCGTGGTTGGGGTGCAACTATGCAGGACCTTGTAGTTCCTCCGGCTATTCCCGGAAGCGTTGAAGCTATGCTGCACCAGCATTCAGAAACCAATAAATTGATCATTTTTAATGAAGATGCTCAACTGGAGGAGGCTTTTTCAGAAAAATTACCACACCGTGCAATAGGGGTGGTTTATAATCCGAATTCCGAAAGGGGGAATTATGTGCCTTCCAACCTTTCCTTTAGATATGATGCTTTTATATTTATTGATGAAACCAGTGCGCTTCATCCCTTAAAATTGAAGCCGGATGGTCACAAGGTTCCGGATACTTTTCCTTTTGGATATTAAGAAATTCATTTCGGCGGATTCGCAACAGCACCTGATGAAAATCTGGATTTCAACATTGCTATATCCTCCTTTTTAAATCCCTTGAGATCAATCATGGTCCCTGAGGCCGGACCCGATTTAATTATGAAATTATTTGGGGTGATTGTAATCAAATTGATGTCTTCAAAGGAATATACTCTTTCCCTTTCCTGAAAAGCACTTAGCCCCACCTCCTTCTCATCCCATGCGATATATTCCATATTCAATTCTTTATCATAAAAATGCCAACCGATGTACAATACAGCCATTCCCAGATAAAACCAAAAGTTCATGCTTTCAAATCCACTGTCTAAAAAAGTAAACACACCTAAAATTATCCATAGTACTACAAAAATGATCTTATGGTAGCTTTTTAAAAAAATCGGGGGTTTTTCAATTCTGGTCAAACGGATTAATTTCAGATATTGATTTGAAGGTATGTTTTTTAAAGCATTTTGCAGAAAAATCGTAACATTTTTAAATGAGATAATTAAGTCAGTTTTCCGGTTCTTAGGAATTTTCCTGTGAGTATTTTATCTATAATTCCCACATTGTTCAGGTTCAAACCTAACATTTTTTTGAAACCTGTGAGGTTTCTCTTCAACCATTTTTCAGGTAGTTATTTTCTTTATTGTTTTAATATTTTATTCTTGTTGTCCGGTAAACATTTTTGTAAACGCTGTAATCACTACAGTCATTGGGTATTTAAAAAGGATTTTTAATATACCTACCTTACTTTTCTGAATTTTTCGATTACACGGATAATTAAAGTGCTCCGAAAAATAAAAATCATAACTGAATGCTTATCAGTTAATTCAAATCATGTCTTTGTTCTTGTTTCTTGCAGTTCCGCCAAAAGCGGAACGATCTTGACTCTGACTTATATTTTATAAATACTTTATAATTCAGAATAGGAAAACTATGGATTTAAATTTTTAAATTCAGTTTCCCCAATTACCCTATATCCACTCAACCTTTGATTTTTTAGAAAAACAAAACCTGAAATATGAACACTATAGATGAAATTCGTGAAAAACTTGGGGAGGATGCCTCCTATTATCTGGACCATGTAAGCAAAAAAATTCCGAAGAAACGGCTTAAAATTCCAGGTCCTCAAACTGTAGACACTTTCATAGACAGTGACAGGAATCCGCAGGTAGTTAAAAGCCTTTCCAATTTGTACAATCATGGGAATTTAGGGGGAACAGGGTATTTAAATATCCTGCCAATAGATCAGGGAATAGAACATTCGGCAGCATTTTCATTTTATAAGAACCTGGATTATTTCGATCCGGAAAACATCCTTAAACTTGCCATTGAGGCAGGCTGTAACGGAGTTGCCACGACCTTTGGCGCCTTGGGCTTACATGCGCGGCGATACGCCCATAAAATCCCTTTTGTGGTTAAGATCAATCATAACGAGCTGCTAACGTATCCGAATAAATATGATCAAATTCTCTACGGCAGCGTTAAAGAAGCCTGGAATCTTGGGGCCACTGCTATTGGAGCTACGATCTATTTTGGATCTGAAGAAAGCAACAGACAAATCCAGGAAATCGCGCTGGCCTTCGAGGAAGCCCACCAACTCGGTATGGCTACCATTTTATGGTGCTATACCCGAAACAATGCCTTTAAAATTGAGAATGAAGATTATCACAGTGCTGCCGATCTTACAGGCCAGGCCAATCATTTAGGAGTTACCATAAAAGCCGATATCATAAAACAGAAATTACCGGAAACAAATTTCGGATTTAAAAACATCAACTTCGGGAAATTTAATGATGAGATGTACGAAAGCCTTACCACAGACCACCCTATAGATCTTTGTAGATTGCAGGTGGCTAATTGTTATATGGGAAAAATCGGATTGATCAATTCCGGTGGCGGTTCCAAAGGAGAATCTGATATCAAAGAGGCGCTACGAACCGCAATTATCAATAAAAGAGCCGGAGGAAGCGGACTTATCATGGGAAGAAAAGCATTTCAGCGACCGTTGAAAGAGGGTATAGCAATTTTAAGAAGTATTCAGGAAGTTTACCTGGAACAGGAAATTACGGTTGCATAATCAGTAATGTCCGGTAAAGAGTCAAGATCGCTCCGCCTTCGGTGTAACTGCAAGAACCAAAAAAAACTCGATTTTAAATAATAAAAAAAGGATGTCTTTTTTTTAATTGTTATCCTTTCAGAGTAAAAAAAAGATATTTAAATCCTTAATAAAGTTATTTTTTAGATCTCAGTTAAGAATTGCCGTTTTTGCTTCATGTCTTTTTAACCACTAAGCACACCAAGAAAAAAACCGCAGAGGACTCAAAGAAAAAATGAGGATTGAAAATGAGCCAACTGGATAATTATTTTAGAATAGCGAAACTTTGCGACCTTTGTGGAAACTTTATGCCTTCTGTGGTTAAAGAAAGCACCTTTCTGCATTTTCCTAAAACAGAACCTGTAATACCAGTTTTTAAATATCTTTTATTTGGTACGAATAGATTCAAAACATCCTAATCGCCCTTATTTTGGCGGGTATAAATATTCTTTAAAACGACTTAACCTTGATTTCTTTTCTCACAGGTTTTTCCGCAGTTACATTTAAAGCTTCCCCATACAAATCGAAATCGGCTGCTTCGGTGATCTTCACCTCGTAAAATTCGCCGGTTTTAAAGTAGGTTGTTGTAGCGTCGATAAGAACCTCATTATCAACATCGGGAGAATCAAATTCGGTACGGCCAACAAAGTAATTTCCTTCTTTCCTATCTATCACAACTTTGAAAGTCTGTCCTATTTTTTGCTGATTCAGTTCCCATGAGATCTGAGATTGAATCTCCATAATTTGATTTGCACGTTCCTGCTTTATTTCCTGGGGAACATCATCTTCCAAATTATAGGCGTGTGTATTTTCTTCATGAGAATAGGTAAAACAGCCTAAACGCTCAAATCGCATTTCCTGAACCCAATCTTTCATTTCCTGAAAATGTGCTTCGGTTTCGCCAGGATATCCTACGATAAGTGTAGTTCTAATCGTCATTTCCGGAACCATTGTTCTGAAATCCTTCAGAAGGTTTGTGGTTTTTTCATGAGTGGTCCCGCGACGCATAGATTTCAATAATTCTGTATTGATATGCTGTAACGGAATATCGAGATAATTGCAAATTTTTGGTTCGCGCTTCATAACATCAAGCACATCCATAGGAAAACCTGTTGGGAATGCATAATGCAGCCTGATCCATTCAATTCCTTCAACCTTTACAAGGTTTTCAAGCAATTCTGCCAGGTTTCTTTTTTTATAAATATCCAACCCATAATAGGTTAGATCCTGCGCGATAAGAATTAATTCCTTAACCCCGTTCTTTGCAAGGTTTTTGGCTTCCACCACCAGCTTTTCAATAGGGGTGGATCTATGTTTTCCGCGCATTAAAGGAATAGCACAAAAAGAACAAGGCCTGTCACAGCCTTCGGCTATTTTAAGATAGGCGTAATTCTTTGGAGTGGTAGTGATCCTTTCTCCAAGCAACTCATGTTTATAATCGGCTTCCAGTGCTTTTAACAAGGCCGGAAGTTCGGTAGTGCCAAAATATTGGTCAACATCCGGGATTTCCTTGATGAGATCCGGCTTATAACGTTCGCTTAAACAACCGGTCACAAAAACCTGATCCACTTCTCCCCTTTGTTTCTTTTCAACGAATTCCAGAATGGTATTTACAGATTCTTCCTTGGCATTGTCTATAAATCCGCAGGTATTAATCACTACGATATTTCCATCCTCCTCATGAACAACATCCTTGTTATTGGCCTTCAATTGTCCCATTAGCACTTCGCTGTCATAGACATTCTTGCTGCAACCCAAGGTTACTACATTGATCTTGTTCTTCTTTAATGACTTCGTCCTCATAAATACATTCTGTTAAATTGCTCTGAATCGATTATTGATATCTCCTCAAAAGCGGGTGCAAAGATACGATCTAAAATTAGAATTACCCTATCTAACAACTTAAGCTTGTTTGATATAGAATTAGTAATGTCCGGTAAAGAATCAAGATCGTTCCGCCTTTGGCGTTACTGTTAGAATTAAGAACCATCTGAGATTCACAGAATTTTTAAAAATTTTAAAAATTCAATCGGTGTTAAGGCCGGGTTAACTTGATAAATTCATTCTGCAAAAGCGTGGTGATATGATTTTTTTTGGCTCGAAAAAGTTCTTTTTCCCTTGAATGAACCGATGCTACCTTTACAACCTGAGTTGTTGTACCGGTAAGGAATATTTCATCTACTTCTACCAGCTCATCCAGATGTACAGCTTTTTCCTTCACCTTAATCCCTAAGTTTTGACAAAGCAAAATTATTTGTTTTCGGGTAACTCCGGATAGAATATGAGGCCCTTCAGGATGGGTATAAATTGTTTTATATTTTACAAAAAAAGCGCTTGAGTGGGAAGCTTCGGTAAAGTATCCTTTGCGAACCAGGAGATTCTCTTCAAATTCCAAAGAAACCGCCTCTTCGTTTGCCATGATATTTGCCATAAGCGCTGTAGTTTTTATATCACACCTTTGCCAGCGTTTATCTTTGGAAACCAAAACCTTCCACTGTCTGTTTTTAAAATTTTCCAGATTGACGGGAAAGGAATAAAGCAGGATAGTTGGAGTAGGGTTTTCAGGATAAAAATGTGTTCTGGGTGCAGTTCCACGGGAGATTTGAATATAAACAGCCGCATCACTTTTAGATAAACCGGCACGGGAAACCGCTTCCAGCATCAGTTTTTCCAGGGAGGCTACATCAAATTCTATTTGGATCTCATTCAGGCAATATTGTAAACGGTCCAGGTGTTCCTTCAGCTTAAACGGGATTCCATTATAAAAAGGGGTTACTTCATAAATTCCGTCGCCAAACATAAATCCACGGTCAAACACAGAAACAAAGGCCTGGTCGTGCTTAAGCCATTTTCCGTTAAGGTAAACCTCTTCTGGATAATTTTTCTTCAGTATCATAAGCACACAGGGGCTAAAAATAAAGTAATCAATTGCTTCGGGAGAAATTTACAAAGTATATAAAAGGAAAAATCATCTGCAAATTCGATGAAACCTTTGGGGAATCAAATTCATTTATGGGATTAAAATAGCTATGGATATCCACTACCCATTCCATTTCATAATAGCGGACAACGCTAATAATCACAACTCCGGCTATTACATAAACCCAGGAATATTGTTCACGCTTTAACATTACCCATCCAATTCCGGCAAAAACAACAAAAGGAAGCGCGATAATTAAATTCGGAATTGCCCAGGCACCCTGAAACACGATCGCGATAATCTTCATCACTAAATAGAAAAAGCTATAGAACAGTATGATCTTGCTGATAAGCCCTTTTAAATTCCATTTCGGCATTCTTCTTACTCGTTATAATTTTTTGGGGAAACCCTCTTTTTTGAAACCTGCTCATAAGCATACGCAAATTTATAAAGCTGATCTTCCTGATATGGTTTAGCGATAAAGGTCAAACCTTTTGGCGCGTTATTATCTGCATATCCCATAGGAACCGTCATTGCAGGATACAAGGCTACGGCAGCAAACCCGGCATGGTAATTATTGATAGACAGTACTGCATCCAGATTATGGCTGTTCATTGGAACCTCAAAAAAGCGCTTTCCATTTCTGCTTAACGTATCTTTTATGGCTGCAAACTCCTCATTGGTTGCAGAATCTTCTAAAATCCCGTCAAACAATCCCTGGCCATAAGGAGCACGTATGGTTGAATCTTTTTTATTGAAAGCGACCACATCCTGAACAGATTTGATTTCAACATTACCTCCATAATTTTCAAAATATTCCGGAAGATCATTTTTCATATCCAGATTCAATAAACGTCGGAAATTTGGAAGGTCTATTTCTTCCGCTTCAAATTCAATAATTTCAGCTCCGGCCTTTCTTAGATCATTTAAAGCTGCAACATAAAGAGAATCCTCCATCAAGGATTTTAAAGCCCCAAATCTTTTTCCTTTTAAGGTTTCGGTTGCCGATAAATTAGAATAGAAATCCCTGGTTAAATTTGTATTTTTTACTGAAGCCTGGTCTTCATCATCCTTTCCCGTCATTGCAGAAAATAATATAGCATTATCAATAACCGATTTTGTGATTGGTCCTGGAGTATCCAGGGTACTTGATATTGGAATTATTCCACCCCTGCTTAAAACCCCTATAGTAGGTTTTAAACCAACCACTGAATTTTGACTGGAAGGAGACAAAATAGATCCAGAAGTTTCCGATCCAACTGCAACCGTTGCAAAATTGGCAGCTACGGCTACCGCGCTTCCGGAACTGGAACCACCCGTATCAAGTATTTTTCTTCCGTAGGGATTTAAGGTTTGCCCGCCGATGGCGGAATATCCGCTTGGGCAGTCTGTGCAAAAGAAATAAGCCCATTCGCTTAAATTGGATTTCCCAAGAATAAGGGCGCCGTTTTCCTTTAATCGCTCAACGATATAAGCATCTTCGGTTAGATTATTTTGAAGCGCTACAGAACCCGCTGTAGTTGGCAGGCCTTCGGTGTTGATATTATCTTTTAGAAGTACGGGAATTCCAAAAATGGGATTTTTTCGTTCTCCTTTTTGAAAAGCAAGATCTTTTTCCCTGGCTTGATCGAGAATATCGGGATTTATGGAAATTACTGAATTCAGGCTTTTTTCATTATTCCGGTCGAATTTCCTGATTCTGTATAAATAAAACTTCACCAGCTCTTCATAGGTGAAATCTCCGTTTTTTATAGCCTTTTGAATGTCGGGAATAGTTTTATCCATGATCATTGGCTTCAGCATGGAATAGCGATCCTCCCTAAATGATTCCATTTCCGCTTTAAAGGGAGCCCAAAGGGCATCTTTATTAATAATTTTAGAATCCAGCACTTTAAATTCCAATTCTGAAGAAACCTCTGTAGAATCGGTTTGACTCTGAGCACTATTTTTTTCTGCGGTATTTTCCTTACATCCAATAAAAAGAAGGAAGAAAAGTAATAACGAAACTGCTTTTTGCATAAGATATAGCTGATTAATTTGAATTTAAAAGGATTATTTTTTGAAGAAGGAATCTACAAATTCATATTTGTTAAATACCTGAAGATCTTCCAGGCCCTCACCAATTCCAATATATTTCACTGGGATCTTAAACTGATCACTGATTCCTATCACGACTCCACCCTTTGCGGTACCATCCAGCTTTGTAACTGCGAGGGAAGTAACTTCTGTAGCAGCAGTGAATTGTTTTGCCTGTTCAAAAGCATTTTGTCCAGTAGATCCGTCAAGAACAAGCAACACTTCGTGAGGAGCACCCGGGATGACTTTTTGCATGACCCTTTTCACCTTGGTAAGCTCATTCATCAGGTTCACTTTATTGTGCAATCTTCCGGCTGTGTCAATTATAACAACATCTGAACCCTGAGTAACCCCGCCTTGAACGGCATCAAAAGCGACCGAGGCAGGATCGCTTCCCATTTGCTGTCTGACCATGGGAACCTGAGTTCTGTCAGCCCAAATTTGAAGCTGATCTATGGCCGCTGCCCGAAACGTATCTGCAGCACCCAGCAATACTTTCTTTCCATCTTTTTTAAACTGATGTGCCAACTTCCCTATAGTTGTGGTTTTCCCCACTCCATTCACACCAACCACCATGATCACATAGGGTTTTCCTTCGCTTTTAAAATTAAACCCATCGGTTTCTCCTGTATCGGTTTCAGATAACAAGCCTGCGATCTCTTCCTTTAAAATCTCATTAAGTTCTGCAGTTCCCAAATATTTATCCCTGGCAACACGCTCTTCGATACGCCGGATAATTTTTATAGTTGTTGTAACCCCCACATCACTGCTTATTAAAACCTCTTCCAAATCATCCAGAACATCTTCATCCACTTTGGACTTTCCGGCCACGGCCTTGCTCATTTTTGACAGGAAATTGTCCTTGGACTTTTCTAAACCTTTATCTAGGGTTTCTTTTTTTTCTTTAGAAAATATCTTTTTGAATAAACTCATTTTTACTGGAAGGTTTTTAACTGCTACACGGCTGAGCACAAAATTAAAATGCGCTACATTTTCCGATTGTAAATATACACAAAAAACAAAAAAAGCCGTTCCGATTTGTTATCGGAACGGCTTTTCAAAATATTTTTGAAATAACTTACTTCTTAGCAAGAAAGTTATTTACCTGTTCAGGAGCCATAATGCTTTCCACAAACGTGTAAGCACCTGTTTTAGGCGATTTAACCATTTTGATGGCCTTGCTCAATCTTTTTGATCCTGTTTGTATTGTACCTACTGATTTCTTTGCCATGGCTTAATTATTTTATCTCTTTATGAACCGTCATTTTCTTAAGGATTGGGTTAAATTTCTTTAACTCCAATCTATCCGGTGTGTTCTTTTTATTTTTTGTTGAAATATATCTTGATGTACCCGGTTTACCCGATGCTTTATGCTCTGTACACTCTAAGATTACCTGTATTCTATTACCTTTCTTTGCCATATTATTGTGTCTTAATGGTGAGGATTATTTATTCAAATATCCCTTTTCCCTTGCTTCTTTGATGACAGCAGAGATCCCTTTTTTATTGATGTTTTTTAATGCAGAAGTGGAAATTTTTAAGGTTATCCATTTATCTTCTTCAGGAATATAAAAACGTTTCTTTAATAAATTAATATTAAATTTACGTTTAGTTTTATTCATAGCGTGGGATACATTGTTCCCAACCATTGCCTTTTTACCCGTAAGCTCACAAACTCTTGACATTGCTCTAATCTTTATTTTGTTATTTCAAAACAGGCTGCAAATTTATGATATTTTTACATAACAGCCAACACTATTTTAAAATTATTTCTTGTTTTTTCTGGATTATCAGAATGTATCCTTCCTCCTCAAACAGGCTGTTTTTGGTTTAGCTCTTTCAGAAGCATTTCAAAAGCCTTAGTCACAGCCTTTTTAACCACTTGCTCCCTGGTTTTTCCAAATATAAATTTTTTCGAAAAGACGCGCTCGGGGGTCGCTAAACCAATATAAACCGTCCCCACTTCTGCATCGCTATCCCCTTTTGTTGGCCCTGCATTTCCCGTTGTTGCCAATGCATAGTCCGACTTAAACAATCTTTTTACATTTTTCGCCATCGCTTCGCAAACCTCGGCACTTACCACGCTGTGTTTCTCGATTAAGCTGGCAGAAACCCCAAGAATATCCGATTTCGACTGGGTGGCATAGGTTACTGTTCCACCCTTAAAACAATTAGAAGCTCCAGGATTCGCGGTAAACTCGGCTGCAATTTCTCCGCCGGTACAACTTTCAGCAACCGCTAAAAAACGTTTTTTGGCAACAAGTAATTTATTTATAGTCAGCGCAATGTCATCATCTTCACCGCTGATATCTGAAATAATATCTTCCAGAAGCGGATATATTTTTTCAAATTCATGTTCTATAGCCATCTTTAGCTCCTCCTCATTCTCCCCTTTTCCTGACAATCTCAACCTGACTTTTCCAAGTGCCGGCAAATAGGCGAGTTTTATAGAAACAGGTAAATTCCTTTCCCATTCTTCAATTCTAAGTGCAATTGCACTCTCACCCAACCCGTAGGTTTTTATTGTTTTGTGAAAAATAAACGGCCTTTTGAATTCTTTCTGAAGTTTTGGGATTACTTCGAGCTCCATCACCTTTTTCATCTCAAAAGGAACTCCGGGCATAGCGATAAAAACCTTTTTATCCTTTTTTATCCATAAACCCGGGGCTGTGCCGTATTTATTGAACAGAATCTGAGCTTTAGACGGAACCAAAGCCTGTTCCCTGTTAAGGTCTGAAATTGGAGTTGAAACATGTTTTGCGAAGAGTTCTTCAACGTGCTTGAGTACCTCTTCATTATGCACAAGAATATCGTCAAAATACTCGCATAAGGTATGCTTTGTCACATCGTCGTTTGTGGGACCAAGGCCACCGGTGATTATAACAACATCTGCCCTTTCTGACGCTTCCTTAAGCGTTTGTAAAATGTGTGCTTTATCATCCTCTATGGAGGTGATTTGATGAACAGAAATCCCGATTTTATTTAAACTTTGGGCGATAAATGCAGAATTGGTATCTACAATTTGTCCAATCAAGATCTCATCTCCAATGGTAATTATTTCAGCGGTCATTAAAGCTCATAATCATTCTTCAGTTCCTGTTCAGCCAGCGTCACTTTATCGGCTATTTTCCTGCCGGCATTTTCAGCCTTTTCTTGGTTGGTATTGCCTTTGGACCAGGCCTCAATCACAAGGATTTGCTCCATCAAATCCAAACCAAAAAGTGCCAGGTTCGGCTTCATTTTGTGTGCATATTGATATGCAAGCTTTGGATTATCGCTGTCTATAGCTTCACTCATAGAACGCACATCTGGGGGGATTTCCTCAAGAAATGTTTCTACAATCACCTTCACGAAATCATCATCACCGCCAGCCATCTCATTTACTGCCTTTAAATCGTAATAATTACTCATCTATTTTACGTTAATTGAAAAAAATTGTTCTTCTTCTATAAAACCTGTCAATGTATCATTAATTGAAACTTTTCCTACGCCCTGAGGGGTTCCGGTAAATAGTATATCGCCAATTTTTAAAGTGAAAAATTGAGAAACATAGGAGATTATTTCATCTGTTTTCCAAAGCATATTGCCTGTATTGCCTTTTTGAACGCTCTCTCCGTTTTTTAACAAGCTAAAGTTAATATTATTTAAATCACTGAAAGAATTTTTGTCCATCCATTTTTCTCCAATGACTGCAGCCCCATCAAAAGCTTTGGACTTTTCCCATGGCAAACCCTTTTCCTTTAATTTTTGCTGAAGGTCTCTCGCCGTGAAATCTATCCCTAATCCTATCTCATCATAGTATTTATGGGCGAATTTTTCCTGAATATATTTCCCCACTTTTTTAATCCTTACCAGGAGCTCCACTTCATAATGCACATCATCAGAAAAATCGGGGATAAAGAAGGGTTGTTTTTTCAATAAAACAGCGGTATC
>ERZ1284729.40-NODE-40-length-21926-cov-10.786841_pt1 | contig 21926 bp, 24 predicted proteins | sample MGYA00454602_ERZ1284729 | MGnify/ENA primary metagenome ERZ1284729 (study PRJEB36292, sample SAMEA5787381) | metagenome | biome: Arctic soil; feature: perennial spring outflow channel; material: sediment | place: Canada | collected 2017-07-08 | depth 0.05 m ... | reverse complement strand
AGGATCCCGATGTGATTTTAGCAGCTTATAACGATGCTGCGGGAGTTACCAAACAATTTAACCTTAATCTGCTTGAAAGAATCAACCGGGAATTGGGAGGTGATTTTAAGTTAGAATCCTTTGAACATTCTCCCCATTATGATGCAGAATATGGAGAAGCGCGAAGTGCTTTGGTAAGTATGATAGACCAACAAGTCAAAATCGGTTCTTTAGATTTAAAAGTAGCTTTCAAAGAAGGGGAACCCATACACACAGAAATTTCGAGAAAATACAACCTTGAAGATATCAAATCCCTGGCCGCGGCTTCAGGATTTGAAATTGTGGATAATCTATTGGATTCCAAAGAGTATTTTACCGATTCTGTTTGGAGAAAAATTTAAAGAGGAATAAGAGAAAAGAAGAACCTTAAAAAATCAGATATTATGAAATAAGCATAACGGGAACTCTCGATGCAAACACCAATGAAGATATGCGAATTGCATATGACCATTAAAAAACGCTTGTATTGAGCGAAGTCGAAATAATAAATATCTACATATGAAATTAGAAGGAAAAACAGCCCTTATTACGGGATCAGATTCAGGAATAGGACAGGCCACCGCAATAGAATTTGCAAAAGAAGGGGCAAACGTAGTGATCACCTGGCATACAGATAAAGAAGGTGCAGAAAAAACCTTGAAAGGTGTCGAAAAAGCAGGCCAGAAAGGTATAATCATAAAGGTAGATGTTTCAGAAGAAAAAGAGGTTGAAGAAATGTTTGACACAGCCCTGGAAAAATTCGGCACGATAGATATTTTGATGAACAATGCGGGTATAGACGCTTCGGGTACTAAAGTTGAAAACCTTTCTACCGAAAGATGGCATAAAGCCTTTAGAACAAACGTAGATGGTTATTTTTTCTGTGCCAGAAGGTTTATCAATATTAGAAAAAAAGCGGGCGGAAAAGGTAAGTTGATCAATGTGACTTCAATCCATCAAAGGGTACCTCGTTCTGGCGCTGCAGATTATGATTGTACAAAAGGTGCAATTTTAAACCTCACCCGAACCCTGGCTCTTGAATTGGCTGAAGACGGGATAAACGTAAACAATATCGCCCCTGGAATGGTTCTGACCCCTTTTAATCAGGAGGCCAGGGACAACAAAGAGGTTAGAGAAAAGCAAGTACAGAGCATTCCTATGAAAAGAGCGGCACAACCTGAAGAATTGGGAAGACTGGCCGTGTTTTTAGCCTCTAAGGATTCAGATTATGTAACGGGTTCCACCTATGTTATGGACGGCGGATTGATGCAAAATTCAGGACAGGGAGCTTAAAATTAATACAATAAAATTCTTAAAACCAATACAATGAAAATTAAAGATCTTGGAATAATAGGAGACAGAAGGACCTGTGCATTACTAACGAAAGAAGGGGAGTTTGTTTGGTACTGCCCCGGTAGGTTTGATAAAGCCGCCTGGTTTTCTTCCCTGGTGGATCCTGAAAAAGGAGGATCCTGGTCTTATAAATACAATGGTAAAAAATTCACCGGCAGAAGTTATAATAAAAGAAGTGCTCTGCTGGAAACGAACTATAAAAATTTGACGGTAGAAGATTTTATGCCCCTTTCAAAAAAAAGCAACGGAATCTGCAGGATCTTTTCCGAAGCCCCGGAAGCGATCGAAAATGATGTTTTCTTAAAACCGGCCTTTGGATTAGGCCTTCCTGAATATGACGTAGACCGGGAAAAGAACCAGGTCACCATCTCCAGGTCTCTTTTTTTATCTGCTTCGCATCCAATAACTGTGGAGGAAAATCATTTAAAATTTACTATTCCCAAAGGAGAAACAGGGTGGGCTTTCCTTTCTGAACAGCCTTTTAAAGAAAAAATTTCAGAAGAACTTATTTTCTCTTTAAAAAAGGAAACTTTGGAAGGCTGGAAGGAAATAGCTTCAAAGATTAAATATGAGGGAATATATGAGAAGGAGGTAAATGATTCCCTGAGGGCCATACAATTGATGACCTTTCAGGAAAACGGGGGTATCATAGCGGCCGGCACCACTTCCCTCCCCGAAATTCCCGGCGGGAAAAGGAATTACGATTACCGCTACGTCTGGCTTCGCGACTGTGCCATGATAGTCAGTGCCCTGATAAGAGCCGAAAGTAACGGGGAGGAAGAACGCAAATTCATGAGCTTTCTGTGCGATGCAAAGCACCGCAACAGCCAAAAGATCCTGCTGCCGTTTTATTCTTTGGACAAGCTGGTGGCCCAGCCGGAAGAGAATCTTCCGCTTGCAGGTTATCAAAACAGTCGGCCGGTGAGGACCGGGAATAACGCGATGGATCAGTTACAACTCGATGCCAATGCCAACGTGTTGATCGTAGCTAAAATGATCTACGGAAAAACGGAAAAAAAAGAACATTGGGAAACTGTTGTCGCAATAGCCGATTTTTTGGTGGAAAGATGGAAGGAAAAAGATCATGGCATCTGGGAAGAGGAAGCAAAAGAACATTTTACTTCAAGTAAAGTCATCGTTTCCAAAGCGCTTGAATTCATCGCAGATTTTGCAGAAACAGACGAACAAAAAGCAAGTTGGTTAAATGCCTCAAAGGAAATAAGAAAGTTTGTAATGGAAAACTGTCTTACAAAATCCGGCGCTTTTGGCATCTATCCCGGAAGTGAAAAGGTTGATGTAACTGCAGCACTTTTTCCAATCTGGCTATTTATAGAACCGGATGCTCCCGAAATGAAAAAAACCATAGAATTGCTGGAAAAAAATCACAGGGAAGGAGAACTATATCACCGTACACTGGAGAATTTTGATGCCTCTAAAGAAGGGGTTTTTCTTGCAGGCTGTTTTTGGATGGCCCAAAATTATATTATGATGGAAAATTTTGAAAAAGCCGAAAAAATAATTGAAGCCGCCTTGAAATTCAGCAATGATCTTGGATATTTTGCTGAAGAAGGAGATATAAAAAGCGGAGAAATGCTGGGTAATTTTCCCCAAACATTTGTTCACGCCTCTTTTATTGGAGCTGTGATAGACCTGAATAAAAAACATAATAAACAACAATAATTAAATAAATTATGGATTTTTTTAACAAAGAAAGAACAGCAGTAATTACAGGAGGTGATTCGGGAATGGGTCTCGCAACGGCAAAAATCCTTGCAAGCGAAGGAGCAAGTATAATAATAGTCGATAAAACGGATGAAGAATTAGAAAAAGCAGCTGAAGAAGTTCGGAAATTTGCGAATAAAGGAAATACAGTTAAAGCAATTACCACAGATATTACCGATAATGATCAGGTATTAAAGCTCGCCGCAAAAGTGCAGGATGAATTTGGCGGGGCAGATATCATGGTAAACTGTGCCGGAATTAGAGGTGCTGCAGGAGATTTCCTTGAACTGAGCGATGAGGACTGGTACAATTCCATTGATATAGATCTTATGGGCGCTGTTCGTGTATGCAGGGCGTTTATTCCGCAAATGCAAAAAAAAGGCTGGGGCCGTATTGTTCTTATTGCTTCAGAAAATGCCCTTGTTCCATACGAGGAGGAGAGTCCTTATAATGCCTGTAAAGCCGGGATTATCAACCTTACAAAATGTTTATCCCGGGCTTATGCCAAAAAAGATTTTGTAATTAACTGTGTCTCTCCTGCCTATGTAAAGACTCCCATGACCCAAAAAATGATGAAACAGAAAGCCGAAGAAAGAAATGAATCTATAGATGAAGTTGTCCAGTGGTTCCTGAAGAATAAAAGACCAAACATTAAATTAGACAGAAGAGGTAAACCAGAAGAAGTTGCAGCGGTAATTGCCTTTTTATGTTCAGATCACGCAACTTACATTACAGGAAGTAATTACAGGGCAGACGGAGGATCTGTTGGAACAGCCTTCGGATAGAATTGGAAGTAATTGAAGATTTCTCAATTCGGTTAATACTAAAAACAATAAATGGATTCAGATAAAAGGTTTTTAAGACGGGGAAATAAAGGAGATGTCTTAGTGTTCCTGCATTATTTTGGTGGTTCAGCCAAGAGCTGGCAATGGGTAGCAAAAGAGCTTTCAAACCAGTACCAGTGCATTGCCATCAATCTTCCGGGCTTTGGTGGCGCTGCTGCAATGGATAAGCCTTCGATACAAGGCTTTGCCGAATATGTACAGGAAGTTCTTGACTCGCTGAAGATCAAAAAATACACCCTGATAGGTCATTCCATGGGAGGTAAAATTGCGATGCAAGTGGCGGCTAATGCTTCAAAAGGGAGTGTGCAGCAACTCATCTTAGTGGCTCCTTCTCCGCCTACTACTGAACCTATGAAGCAGGAGGAAAAAGAGCGCATGCTCAAGCATCCCGACCGTCAGGTAGCAGAAAAAACTGTTAATGGTGCAGTAAAGCAAACCTTACAGGCACAACGGCATAAACTGGCTGTGGAGACCCAGCTTATTATTGATGAAGCTACCTGGAGGTGGTGGCTTTTAGAGGGCATGGAACACTCTATTGCTGAAAAAGTAAAATCACTTGAACTGCCTGTTAAAGTACTTGCCTCCAAAGACGATCCTGTGATGACTTTTGATGTTATTGAACAAAGGGTAATGCAGGTGCTAGTTAAAGCAAAATTAGTTACTACCCAGCAGATAGGACACCTCAGTCCTTTGGAAGCTGCGGAATGGGTAGCATCGGAAATCGGAAACCTTGTAGAGAAGGAGAAAGCAAAATAAAATAAGCCGGTTTTATTTAGGATTGCAGGAGAAATTAGGAACAAGAACAAACAATTATTACAAAAAATAAAGTTATGTCAAATAAAGAGAAAGAGAATAAACCAAAGATGTCCTACTGGCATGTATGGACAGATGAAGACGGGGTGAGCCATCAAACCCGGGCTGAGTTAACTTCCTTTAAGAAAGAAAGCATGGGAGGGGATGCAGATCTGCAGTGGAACAACCATTTAATGGCTTCCGGAGCAAAAGTTTTATTTTCCAAACTGCCCGTAGAATGGGTTGGCTCCTGGCATGAAAATCCGAAACCTCAATGGATTATTCCTTTATCGGGACGCTGGTATGTAGAAACTATGGACGGCCAGCGGGTAGAGATGGGGCCGGGCGATGTTTCTTTTGGAGCCGACCAGAATACCAAACCCAATAAGGATGGAAACAAAGGCCATCTTTCAGGAACTATAGGTAATGAGCCGGCAATGCTCATGATCGTGCAGCTTACAGAGGACAAATGGACTGGAGCAAAGCCGGGGGATTTATAGTTGATCTAGTTCCTGGAAAAGTGCAATTCCTGTTTAGAAAAGTTTTTGAAAAATAGTAGTTATATGAATGATCCTGGAAAGTCAAGAGTATATGTTGGCACCTATGCCGGGGAAAAAGAAGAAAGCATTTTTCTTTATTTCCTGAATACAGATACAGGCGAGCTTCAGAAAGAAAAGGGGTTTATTGCCGGCAAAAAACCGTCATATCTTGTTCTTAATGAACAACAAAATTTTCTCTATGCCGTAAATGAGAAAAAAGCAAGCGGCAGCGTTTGTTCATTTTCGTTGGATAAAAAATCCGGACATCTTGAATTTCTCAACAGAATTTCTTCTCTTGGAGGAGAACCCGTGCTTGTAACGATGAGTAAAAATGGGAAAGTTTTGATAGTAGCAAATTACCAAACAGGAAATGTGGCTGTTTTCCCCATTATGGAAGATGGAAAGTTAGCTGAAGCTACGTATGAAAGGCAACATAAGGGATCCGGTCCACATAAAGACAGACAGCAATCAGCACACGCTCATTACACCTTCTTTAGCCCCGATCACCGGTTTACATTTGTGGTTGATCTTGGGCTGGACAAAATATTAAGCTACATATTAGATGAGGAAAATGGAGTACTCACTGCTGCACAGCAGCCGGTGGCATTTTCTGCTGATCCCGGAAGTGGTCCCCGACAATTATCGTTTCACCCAAACGGACGGTACGCTTATCTTATTCATGAATTAAAGTCAACGATAACTGCGCTCTCTTACGATAAAGTGAACGGTACCTTCTTAAAAATCCAGACTATTGGAACTATACCTGAGAATTTTAATGAAAAAAATAAATGTGGAGGGATCAGGGTATCTCCGGACGGTAGGTTTGTTTATGGCTCAAACAGGGGACATAACAGTATTGCAGCCTATAAAATAAATCAGGATAACGGAAAGCTCTCCTACCTGGAAAATGTTTCTTCAGGAGGGGATTGGCCTCGGGAGTTTGCCGTAGATCCTAAAGGGAAATGGCTGTTGGTAGCCAATCAACGTTCTAATAACATTATTTCATTTAAAATAGATCAGGAAACAGGAAGGCTCGGAGATACAGGATACCAGGTTGAAGATATTAAACCGGTGTTTTTGCAAGTGGTGACAGCAATTGAGTAACATTTGTGGTCCTACCCTTCTTCTTCATCATTAAAGGATATTAGGTAGAAGGAGGTGGAGAAAATTAACTTTGACAGTTCAGTATAAAACAGAAGTGAAATAATAACCTAAAGAAAAAGATGAATTTCCTGTTACAAATTTTTATTGCAGTCTTTAAAATCATGCTTGCTTTTTACGGCTTTTGGTTTGTATGGCAGGTGCTACTACCTATACTTCCCGGTCCCAAGAAAAACTCAAAAAGGATTGCACGTTTTGCAGATTACTTTACAGATCCCCTTGTAAAACCTTTGGCAAGGATTTTACATATCCACCCAAGGTATTTGTGTGCCTTATTTCTATTGCTGGTGGCGGCCGCTCAGGTAATTTTGGGCAGTATAACTTTATAATAACTCTTTATCAAGATATTCTACCTCTTGCTTCATTTTATCCATTTCACTTCAGCTGGATCAGCCATAGCCGAGGTTATCAAGGCATATTATTTGTTTCAATGAAAAAGCGGTTGTTTTCTGACAGCCGACAAATCAGCTTTCATCTGGATTTGGCTGCCTGGTTGATCTATCTGCCGACCAAAAGAGATAGGCTATAATCAGCCCGAAGAGCAGTGCGTAGACTGTGGCGAATTGAAACATAGCCGTTAAGGAGTAAATTTCACTAAAGAACCCGATGACGTTTGCACTGAACCCGGTACCAAGCTGCAGTGCAGCCACCATAAATCCAGATACCACCCCAGAATGCTGTGGAAATTCATCTGTAGAAGCACTAACAGACTGTGGAAACAGAAAAGAGATCGATAATCCTCCAAGAGCCATAGCCAAAAGATATAGTATCTCGGTATTGGCCATTGGTGTAAAAAAGAACACTGTGGCCAGAATAAACGGCGCTATTGCGAACAACAGACGGGTAGAATATCTGAGAGCAAACAATGCAAAAAGAACTCTGCCAAACGCCACAAACCCCCAAAAAAGCGAAAGGCCGAGGGATGCTTTTGCTACCGAGAGTCCCCCTTCCTGCTTCAGGAAAACTGAACCCCAACTGCCAAAGGTAGCTTACATGCGCCATAGAAAAAGACGGCAACCACATACATCCAGAGGCGGGCGGGTATTTTAAAGCTTTTCATTCGCTCCTCTTTTTGTTGCCTGGTCTCTTTCATCTCCAGCGGTACAAGGAAGGTAAATATAAAAAGCAGCAAGAGGATAGCTGTAGCATAGGCCCCACCGTAGCCAGTTCGCAGATTTATTGTAATTTGCTTCAAGTCTCTTCTTTTCTTCTGTTGCCATAATGTGTTTTGTTTTAGATTTATCCGTTTTCGGTGAAGCCGGGATAGCAGGTCATACCTCCGTCGATGAAAATGGTTGTACCATTAATATAATCGGACTCATCGGAAGCCAGCCAAACGGCAGCCGAACCAATGTCTGAAGGTTCGCCAATTCGATTGTAGGGTATCAACTTGTTCAGATTCTCCAGTGCTTCAGGTGTTTCCCACGCCTCCCGGTTAATGGGTGTTCTAATAGCTCCCGGAGCTATACTGTTCGCCCGGACTTTCTTGTAACCATACTCCTGAGCAATGGTTTGCATCAGCATCACAATGGCTCCTTTTGAAGCAGTATAGTTGGCATGGCCCGCCCACGGTATTACTTCATGAACAGAGCTGATGGTTATAATCTTACCAAGAGCAGCTGATATCTCGGGGCGCATTCCTCTGCGTATAAATTCACGAAGTCCCTCTTTCGCACAGAGAAACTGCCCGGTCAGGTTTACATCTATTACTTTTTGCCACTCTTTTAAAGGCATCTCGTGAAGTGGAAAATCACTCTGTATTCCCGCATTCGGAACCACAATATCTACGGTTCCGAAATGATCAACAGCTTTTTTGAACATCGCTTGCACTTCATCTTCCTTGGTCACATCACATTTATAGGGGATAGCCTGCCCGCAGATTTTATCATTACAAATATCGTTTGCCACCTCTTCAGCAGCTACGGGATCCGAGATGTAATTAATAATGACGTTTGCCCCGTCGCGGCCGATTGCCGTTGCAATGGCTTTGCCGATACCGGAATTTGCCCCGGTAACAATGGCTGTTTGTCCAGTAAGTCGTTTATTCGGTTTTTGATACATAGGTATGTTTTAATTTTTCTGTTATTTTTGAACTACCAGCACGGCATGTCCGTCGGCATCTCTGAGCATAAAACCCAGGCTGTATGGAAGCTGAGTAGATTCAAGATTTACAATTTTATTGGAAATGATATCGTATCTGCCCAAAGCCGTCCGGTAAACGGTTTCAACATTTTTCACCACAATGGTACTGTGCCAGTGCCATAGATCGGTGGGCTTACTTGAAGGGGGAAAGGGTCTGCCTCCAGGTGGAGTAATATATTCAAGAAATTCTATTCCTATTCCGCTTTTTGCCCTCAGGCCGGTTATATCCAGTCTGGCTCCGAAAACCTGGTTCAAATGCTCCTGTTCAGTTCCGAAGTTTTCGCTGTTTCCAACCACTTCCAGCCCAAGAAGTTCTTCATAAAATTCTTTCTGATGATTTGTATTTGAAACAGCAATCGCCGTATGGTCGATACCGAGATAAAGTTCACTTGAGTTCCCGTGCCAGCGTGGGTCGCCTATATCGTCCGGAAACCAGATCAGCTCAAGATTATGGCCGTTGAGATCACGAAAGTAAAATGCTTTAATGCCTGCAGCAGCAGGTATTGTTTCGGGCAAGGTCTGTGGAAATGTGGAGACATGTGTGACTCTGTTATTTCGGAGATTTTCATAGACCTGTTCCATATCCCGTACTACAATAGCGATATGCTGAAACCATAAATCGTTGCTCTTTGAGTCAGATGGAATGGTACGCCCTTCTATATTTACAAACTCCTGCAGGTAGATATGTTCTTTACCCAATATTAATTCGGCAATGGTTACGGTGCTGCTGTCCATCCCGGTGCCGTAAAGTGCCGCCGCTGTTTTTTTGTCTATGGTAAATCGTCTGCTTTCACGGAATGGCAAAATACCGGTGTAAAATTTAACCGACTTATCCATATCGGAGACGGTGATGGTTACCGATCCTACCTGCTCGGCCCAGATTGCTGCTTTTTTGGTTTTGCTGATCATAATATTTCTTCAATCAGGTGATTACCAACCCGCAGGGCCATCGCCATAATCGTAAGGCCGGGGTTTACGGCAGAAATTGATGGGAAGAAACTGCCATCCACAACATAAAGATTCTTTACATCATGTGCCTGGCACCAAGTGTTTAATGCTGAGGTTTTTGGATCTTTTCCAAACCGAACCGTTCCGCACTGATGAGCTGTACCGGCAAGCGGTATTTTCTTTCCCAGGTAAACGTTATTTGGAAAAAGGCTTGGTATACATCCTGAATTTCGCAGGATCCACTTCAGTTTTTTGATTAACCGTTTATGACCTTCCATATTATTTTCAGTATAACTGAGTCGAATTTGCCCTGTTTTGGTTAATGTAACCCTGTTTTCGGGATTGGGTAAATCTTCGGAAGTCAGCCAAAAATCAAGAGCGTGGTCGGCCATAAACTCCAGTGCAAAATCGGGAGTAAACCAGGGAGCTTTTTCTTTATACATCACAGGATCAGATTTTCCCAGCATCTGGATGTGGCCAAGCGGGTAGTTAAAATCATCTGAGCCGAAATAATAATCATTAATGGCAAGGGTTTTCCCAAATTTGGTGGAGTTTGGTTTTTTGGATACGGCTAACAAAGCAGAATTATTGTGAGCCATATAATGCCTGCCAACCACACCGGACCGGTTTGCCAGCCCATCGGGATGTATTTCATTTGCGGAACGGAGTAAAAGTGCGGCGGAGTTCACGGCGCCGCAGGCCACTATAACGATGTCGGCACTGAACTCCGTTTTTTGTCCGTCTTGATCAGCAATGACTTTTTTAATTTCATTACCCGCAGAATTGGTGATCAGCTTATCAACATATACCTTGGTCAAAAGAGTGACATTTTCCGATTCTAGGGCCGGCTTAATGCCAACCACGTGGGAATCGGCCTTGGATTCGGTGGGATCGGGAAAACCATCAAAACGGTCTAAAACAAGAGGACCCTGAGTTCTTTTTTCGTGGGGCTTAACCCCGATAGGGAGAGGAAAAGGGTTCAGTCCGAGCCTTGATATATCGTTGTAGAGTTCCTGTATTCTCGGTTCGTGTGGCAGCGGGGGATTGGGATATGGATGCTCCTCATCAGGTTCTGTCGGGTCGGTCTGTCGTTCTCCGTGAACCTCATACATCTTTTCCGCTTCAAGGTACCAGGGTTTAAAATCGTTGTAAGAAAGTGGCCAGGCCGGGGACACTCCATCATAATGAGTGACTTCACCAAAATCTTTTTCACGCAGACGCAGCAGGGCAGCCCCATACATTTTGGTATTGCCGCCAACGTAGTAGTGAATTCCGGGATAAAATTCTTTATCATTTTTTTCCATCCAGGGTTCTTTTGCCTTATACCTTGATTTCAGAAAAACTTCTTCTGTATCCCAGTTTTCTTTTTCTCTTGGAAGAAAATCGCCCCTTTCAAGAATCAGGATCTTTTTTCTACTGCCGGCTAGTTTCCGAGCCAAGGTTCCCCCGCCGGCCCCTGTTCCTATGATGATAACATCGAAGTGTTCTTTTGAACTCATAATGGTCTATATTAATTATGAATTAAATTTTTTAAGGTAACTAAAGGATATTAAGAGTTATAAATAATTGATATACCTTCATAATATGAGACATAGTGAGCTTGTGTTCAAACCCTTGTCCAGATATGCTTTAAGTTCTTTCTTTATATTTTCCCATTGAGATCTATCTAACGTAGAGCCATCCATGCAGTAACACCTCCATAAACGAGATGCAGTATTAATGATGCACCGGCAATTTTAAGCGTAATATTTTTTCCAAAGCGACCCCAGCCTACCCAGGGAAGAAAGACTACTTGCAGAATTAACCATAGTAGAGCACCTAAAATAAGACCATTCCAAATGCTAAAATCTTCCAACCCAGGCATAAACACCTCCCATGAAACCACCATAGCCAAAGTGCATTATCATAGCCAGGGCCATCCTGAGCTTTTTTGGTTTTTCTTCCCTACCAGTTTGTCAATTATAGCCCAGGGGAAAAGGTTTTGGCATAGGCGACATTCCGGTAAATTTCGCTATCATCATTAAAGCGGTCATAGTAAAAGTACCAACAACTCCCTACCATGCTCCATTCCAGAAAAAATTACCACTGTAGTTTAGTTAATTATACAATTATATTAATTCCGGTTTTCCGTAATCCTTATTCTTTTAAGGTAATAAGATGATTAATAATCAAATGTCATTTATTTGACACTCATATTTCTAATACTTTCTTATAATATTATGGAGTGAAATGTTTAAAATTTGTCCGAGAGAACAAAATACCTCTGATAGTAAAAACAGAAAGAAATGGAACAAATAAAAAAGGAAGTTGTGGTAATAACCGGAGCTTCTGCCGGTTTGGGCAGAGCAATAACAGTTGAATTTGCCAGGAATGGAGCCCGGGTTGCATGTTTGGCAAGAGGAAAGGACCGGCTTGAAGAGACCCGTGAAGAAATAGAAAACATGGGAGGTGAAATCCTGACCTTTTCTGTAGATGTATCTAATGCGGAACAAGTAGATACTATAGCTTCTGAAATAGAAGAAAAATGGGGCCCAATAGACGTCTGGATAAACAATGCCATGGTAGGAATGCTGAGCCCTATAAAGGACATGGCTCCGGAAGAATTTAAACGGATTATGGAAGTGAATTTTTTGGGACAGGTTTACGGTACCCAGGCGGCTCTTAAGAGAATGCTTCCAAGAAACAAAGGGAGCATTGTACTTGTAGGTTCCGCTTTGGCATACCGTGGCATTCCATTACAATCTGCTTACTGCGCCTCAAAACATGCTATTCAGGGATTTTTTGATTCCTTACGGGCAGAGCTTGTTCACGATAAAAGTGCAGTCAAAGTTACCATGCCACAATTACCTGCGATGAATACTCCTCAATTCGACTGGATGCGGAACAAAATGCCTAATAAACCCAAACCAATGGGCACTGTATATCAACCTGAAATAGCAGCAAGGGCAATTTATTATTCGGCTTACCACGATATTAGAGAATTTAAGGTAACAGGATCTTCCCTTTTTCTCATTCTTGCCAATCAATTAATGCCGGGGATCTTAGATAAATATCTGGGTAAAAAAGCTTATAAAGGGCAACAAAGCAGTCAAAAAGCAGAGCAAAGGGCAGATAATCTTTTCGAACCCGTTGAAGGTTCCTATGGAGCGCATGGCCGATTTGATCAAAAAGCAAAATCCTCAAGTAAACAGGTATTTCTAAGAGAAAATATTAATGTGGCTGCTGCAGTGGTCACCGGTATCGTGGTGGCAGGAGTTTTAATAAAAAAGTGGCCGTAATAAATACTTCTTTGATCGGGTTAATTTGAAAAATTAAATCCAGCTGAACTAATCCGGCATAACGCAGATTTGTGCTGTAATGTTTCTGTTTAAAAATGGACAAAAGCCAGAGATCAGATTCGGAAATGATAACTTTATTCCGGAGTTAAATTATTAAAATAAACATTGCCATAATTAGATGAAACATCCATGAGAATAAATTTTCTCACACAGGGAAATGTTTATATGGATGTTACATATGACCTCTAAAACAATAAAATAAACAGATGAATAAATCAGTTTTTACTTACGAAGAATTTTACGAATGGATGCTGGAATTAGTGCTTGCCGGGAAAACTTCAGGCAGTTCACAAACCCCCGCGCTTGTAAATTTTACAGCTTTAAATGCAAGGCGTATGTCACGGCTTAATAAAACAGTTATCCTGGATCCCGAATTAGTCGGCCTGTTAAAAGAGATAACTGAACCCCAGGAATGGATGGTGATCACTGAAGCCTGGTGTGGGGACAGCGCCCAGAGTTTACCAGTAATAGCCCGAATAGCGGCAGCATCAGATAAAATAAATTTGAAAATTGTTCTTAGGGAAGAGAACCCTGAACTTATGGATCAATATCTTACCAACGGCAGTAAATCAATTCCTAAACTGATAAGCTTTGATCTGGAAGGTAATGAAATTTTCACCTGGGGCCCCCGGCCCGAACCTGCACAAAAGATCTTTATGGACTGGAAAAAGGATCCTGCCGGACGTGACTGGGAGGTTTTTGAAAAAGAATTGCATACCTGGTATGCTCTTGATAAAAGTGTAAGCCTTCAGGGTGAATTTGTACAGATTTTCCAACAACAGGAAGCGAAATCCGTATAACAGTTTAGATGTTTTTTTTAGAGTATTATAAAGAGCCAGATTCCCATTCTGTAAAGAACTTTTTTAAGGATAAAATTTGCTTTAATTACAAGGTGACTCTATTAGTTTTTACCTTTTTAGAAATCCTTTTATAAAATTCAATCATTTGATGTAAATTGTTTTTTGCAATTATATTGGTTAACACTAATAAATGAAAATCTCAAACGTAGATAAAAACTACCCGGCGTTGGATGTCAAAAAGGCCTTTTACTTTATTCCGGACATTAGCGGCTTTTCCTCCTTTGTTGAAAATACCGCTATAGAGCACAGCATACATATCATTTCAGAACTGTTGGAAATTCTTCTGGATAACAATGTTTTAGAAATGGAACTTGCAGAGATAGAAGGGGATGCGCTTTTCATGTACACCAGTAAAAACCTGGAGTTTCAGGATATTGAATCCCAGGTTGCCAACATGCTAAATGCTTTTCGAGGACATTTGCGAAAATATGAGCATCAGCGAATCTGCAATTGTGGTGCCTGTTCTTCCGCCATAAATTTGAAATTAAAGTTTATCCTTCATTTTGGCAGGCTTGATTTTATTCAGGTTAAAGAAATCAAAAAACCTTATGGACAGGACGTAAACCGCATCCATCGGCTTTTAAAGAATGACGTTCCCTTAGCGGAATATTTGCTGTTGTCCCATTTAGCCCTGGAAGCATTCAGTTTACAAAAGGAAGAAATTGAGATGAAAGAATTGGAAAGTAATTATGATATTCAAATTTTTCCATATTATTATAAAAACCTCAATTCTTATAAAAAAACCATTTCTAAAGACATACCTAAATCAAAAATTGGCATAGATAAGAAAGCCAACATTATTGTAGAAAGGGAAATGGAAGCACCTCTTGATAAAATATATGATCTTTTAAGTGATTTTAATCATAGAAAGAAATGGGATAAAGCACTTACAGAGATTGAGTTTGAAAAGGCTAAAGTTAACAAGGTAGGAACAAAACATAACTGCATTATTGGGAATAGAAAGATGACGTTTGAAACTACGGAAAATCCAAATGTGGAGGCCGATCAAGTTTATGCTGAAAAAACGCAGGATCTTCCAATGGCTTCAAGTTATCATTACTATATTCTTTTGGATAAAGTAAATGAAAACCGAACACAGGTAAAAGTTTTAAATTATGTGGAATTAAATTGGTTCGGCCGTTTATTTAAAAAAAGGTTTTATAACCGGATTCAGAATAAATGGAATAAAAAATTAAAAGACCTGGAGAGGCTAAGCCGGGAAAATTATTGAAGTAACCAAAATAAATATTCAAAATTTTTATCGAAATCTCCTTTTATCGGTTAAAAACCAAGGCGAAATAAACGATATTTTAAATATAGAATTGTAAGCTCCCTATCCCGGCCTAACCAAATGGAAACGCATCAAATTGGATCTTCACCTTATTTTAATCCTCTTTAGAAAAGTTTTGAAAAGCTAAAATGAGTCAATCTTTGTATGGATAAAAAAAGGCTTTATTCTCTTTTTTCCATTGCTCTTTAACATACGGATCACTAAGGTCCCAATCTGGCCGGATCTTTTGCGATACCGAACGAAAATCCTGTTTTATTTCTTCAGGGGTCGGCCTTCCCCAATACCAGTATCCGTTGTAAATTTTATAAATTTTCAATTCCGGTTCCAAAACAATAGTATGTGGGATCATGGGATCATGTTCGGGATCGGTATATTCTTTTATATCCAGTTCTTTTTGGATCATTCGTCCTTTATCACTTAAAAACGACCAGTGAGCCCCAAGTCTTGTGCGCCATTCCATAGACTGCATCTGTGAATCTGTACTTATAGTTATAAACTTACAATAGCCCACCTTCATTTCTTCTTGCATCGCAGCCATCCATTGATGCTAAAGATCTTCATTTGGACAAAATCCTCCTCTCGCCAGAATTAAAGCAACGGGGTCCTTCCCCTGCAATTCACTTAGCTTTCTTTTTGCCCCATTATGATCGGGTAATTCGTAATCTGGGAAAAAAGCCCCTGGTTTAATTTTTGATTTCATAAATATTTATTTTTAGTCTATTAAATTTTAAAGGAAAGGGTGGCACCGTAAGTTGCCGGATTACCAAGATTAACTTCACCAAAATCATATCCATAGCTGATATATTGTTAATCAAATATATTTCTTCCCCAGAAGCTGATTTAAATGAAAGGCATTCTGTTATCTAATTAGCTAAAGAAACCGAATGGATTTAATCAATTAAATCAACCAGCCTGAATTTCTCATTTCTAAGTGCTTTAATTCGATTTTGAAATTCTTCTTCTTTAAAGTAATTGGGCAATATCGGTTCTTTTAACACGCCTTGTTTTAAAAATTTTGATATAAGCGGGACATAATGGAGGGAGAATTTTCCCGTAAATAACAATTCCAGATCACCCCCATTTTGCAAATATTCTAAAAGTAATATTACACCTCGAAGGTAAATCACATCCTTAATAAGTCCTCCTCCCCTATAGATTCGCATTGTAATTTCAAAAGAGAGCTCTTTAGAAAAACTATATTTTTCAACCAGGAGGTCATAAGTTTGAGTAAAAGATTTGCTTTTAACCAAACAATCTGCCGCTATCACTCTGGCGGCTATTAATCTAAGCCTTGAGGCCGATAAACCGCCAACAAAATATTCAGATAAAACCGCCAAGCCCTCCTGAAGTTGGTTATAACCCGCAAAGCCCGTATATAGCTGTTTAATTGGCTGTCTTAACCCATTACAATAGGTAAGTATATGTGTGCCAATTTCGTGCTGAATTAAGGCAGCAACCCGGGATTTTCTAATTGACATTCCTTCGCTTATGTATACTTTGGTTTTATCAACCATTAACCCAACGATATCATTTCTTATCTCCGAAGCAATATTTTCGTTTTTAAACGCTTCCTTTAAATAATCTATTTCAGATTGGGCAATTTTGGCAAATTCGTGACAATCTACCCTCTCTTCATTGTCTTCGGGATTATCTTTTACTTTATCAAGTATTTGTTTCGCTGCCTTAATTTCTTTTTGATCTGGTGCACCATATAAATAATGACCTAAATATTTAGCTCCAACAGCTTCCCTACTTTGTAATAAAGTTAATTCTACCTCCAATTGGATACGTTTTTGCCTAAGAATGTAATCGGCGGTTGTCCCTTTAATGTCATCCATTTCGAGTTTAAAAAGTCTTTGTTTTATCTCTTCGGGGTCAAATTTTATCATTCTGTATGAAAACTGTGGCTCTTCCTTATAATTATGGGACTTAAACTCTTCCCAGGCAGCCTGATGGTTAACAGGAGTGGTATTTAACAAAAAACTTAATTCCTCAGAGATATCTGCCAAATCCTGGTCCATCTGTTTCACATTTTCATCCAGCTTATTATTATCGTGCATCAAATAATGTGAGAAATGATTTGAGGTTTGAATTCTTATAAATGTGAATACTACTTTCTTGAAAGCATCGGTGAGATGTTTAGATAAAGTATTAACTTCATGATCTGCCGGCAAAGGAATAGTAAGGCCAATCCAAAAAATTCCATTATCCTTCCTATATTCCTGGCTTAATGGTGGTTTAACTGCAGATGTATCCTCCTGCGTTATGGATACAGAAAGCTCTTGAGTTTCTAAATCTTCCAACGCTTTTTTAAGGCTTTTTACAGTTATATCCGAATCGTCGTGTAAACTACAAATTTCAATATTTTGATTTCCTGTTCCGGAGATAAGTTCCAGAATTAGGCAAGAATTAAAAATTTTAGAAATTGAATGGGAGATTTCCCCAATAAATTCTTCCAAATTCCAGTGTTCGTCCAAAATCATTAAGCTGGAGGAAGATTGCCTAAGTAATTCCTTAAATTGACCTTGATGTTCTCCTGTGTATCTATAAAGTTGAATATAAGGAAGGGAACTTTTTATATTTAGTTCAAAATGTTCTTTTTCAATATGTATGGGTTCCCGGGAGTCAATTGCCTGTATAACTTTCTTTTTTATATTTTCTGAAATCCTCATTATTATATTTTCATTTGCAAAAGGATGTAATAATTTTACCAAAAGGAATATAACATAATTTAAATTATGTTTGAAATAATCAATGTAAAAACCGGCAACTTCAGCTGTTATTCTGATAAATTAATTCTCTTCGTACTGTCGATTTCCCATTACTTTTATGTAAAAAAAGCGACTTTTCTTATTGAGAAGCGACAGGTTTTCGCTCTCCTTAAAAGAAAAATTACAACTTATCTTACATACTTCAGTTTGCGATGCCTGTAAATATCCTGGAAGACAAAGCAGCATTATCAATAGAGCTCTCACTTTTTGGTTTGCAAATAATAATGACAGGAATAATCAAAAGCTTTCCCCTGAGGTGAAAGCACGAATTTTAAGAAAATTGGAAAATATATAAATCTTTCCATTAGTTTGTTAGAAGTGGAACAAACTAATATCTATGTTTAATTATTCTCTAGTATTGTTGTCCGGTAAACTTTTTTGTGAAAGCCGCAACCACGGCTCTAATGCATTCTAGGGAGATTTTTAAATTATACTGATAATTAAAGTGTTCTGAAAAAATTGGATTATTACTAGATGTTTATCAGTTAATTGAAAATAAGTCTTGGTTGATTCTTGCAGTTACGCCAAAGGCGGGACGATCTTGATTCTTTATCGGACATTACTGATTCTTTAGCATTTTCCCTATTGAAATTACTGCTCTTGCTTAAAAATAATTATAAATAGGATCACCTCCGTAAGCAATAAACGGTTCTCAATTGAAATCGATCGTTTGATGTTATTACTGAAAGAACTATACTTTGGATATCGTATAATGGATGGTTTGGGCTATGATAAGGCCATCCCGCACCAGATAAGAATCGGCTCCGTCTTTAACTTTATTTTTCTTAGAAAATCCTGACCATTCAAGGAAACCAACCTCTCCTTCCACAAGAAAATTTTTGTATTTAAAGGTTGCCTCCGGTAACTCTTTCTGTAAAATTTCTGCGAGCTCCTGTACACCTTTATGCCCCTCATAAGTTCCGTAAGTGGTTAACAACTTCACATCTTTGGAAAAATTGAGGGTCAAATCTTCCTCAACCCTACCTTCTTTGGACAATTGTAGATGATCCTCCAGTACTTCTTTAGTTTTTCTCATCATTCATTTATTACTTAAAAAAGTTTAAGCTGCCATTTTTTTACAACTTTCGGCACAGGCCCTGCATTTTTCAGCACATTGCTGACAAACCTCACTGTCGAATTTTGTACATTCCCCGGCACAGGCTCTGCAAAGATCTGCACAAATGCCACAAACACGGCTCGAATAGTCAGACTGGCTCGCCATTAGTTGTACACAGGCGGTACATAAAACAATACAATCCAGGCAAAATTGATGGCACTTTTTCATATCCGGTTCTCCCAGATGTTGATCCAGGCAAATGCGCGCTGCGGTAATACAGTCGTTACAATTGTCAATGCATTTCTGTACTTCTTGATTTAGTGGTTTCATAATATTATTGGTTTAAATGATTTTCGACTTGCACGAAAGCCGGAAAATATTTAGAATAAGCCGTGCTTCTTCAATTTTTATAATTTTCCTATTCCAGCCTTGATCAATTTCTCTTTTGTAATGAGATCACTTTTGCAGCAATCCAGGAGCTTACCATCTACTACAATTGCCGGTAATTTTTGAATACCATATTCATTTATTTTCGAAACACAGGTTTTATCATCACCTTGTTTAACCAGATCATAAGTGGTAAATTCGCAACTATCACAAGCCAGATCCTTCACCATATCAATTACAGGGTTACACACAGGACAACCGGCTGTAAATATTTCTACTTTCCTTTTCATCTTTTTCTGTTTTTTATTAAATAACAATTATGCTCTTAAAAAAGAACAACTCAAAGGTAAGACCGGACCCGGGGTGGTCTCCAAATAAATAAAAAAGAAAATTACAAAAATGGGGAAAAGAATAAATTGGGCCTTCCCAGCATTAGATTCTCAGGAAAAGTATTAAGAATAAACACTCTTTTTTTAAAGGAAGGTTCTGCGAGCTTTAGAGGTTCTATATCTCTTTCTCATTAATCCTTTTATGAAGTTCTGCTATTTCCTGCATTCTAGCGGTAAGAGCATCAAGTTCCAGATCAGGAAACTGCTTTCTTATAAATTCTATCCTGTCTTCATTTCCACAATTCCCCGGACAGGCTTCCACAGTTTCTGATATTTTTTCGGCAAGAGTCTTTCTATAGGTTTCATCCAGTAATAAAAAGTGGGCTTTATCCAGACCTTTTTGTACAGCTTTAAACTGGATCAAAATTTTTTCCGGATCAATATCTGCCTCAAGCATTTTTATAAGTCCACATAATTGTCCGTTGATGCTCTGGAGCCTGATTTTAATATCCCTGCTTAAATCTCGTGGTATCATAAAGCTGGTTTTTTAAGATTAATATTTTTTCCGGTTTGTCTTCTGGTTCGGCTAAAATTTTAACAGCAATCCTTTTTATCCTGTACAGATGGACAAGCTACAGAACCATAACTGCAATAAACGCAACAATCTCCTTCTGCTGGCCTGAGAACGCTTTTACAATTTTCACATTCATAAAAAAACTGGCAGGATTCTGTAGGCATTACTTCGGTTTTTTTGTGACCACATTCCGGACAGGTAATAATTGATTTAGTTATACGTTGATTTATCATTTTTATATATTAAAAATTTTATCTTTTATTATTACACCATATAAACAATATCTGAACTTGCTGAAGGATAAGTGAGTATCATTGTTTTAATATCTTTAGAAGTAAGTTCTGCTTTTATGGCCATAGCAAATAAGTTGATGACTTCTTCAGCGTGAGGTCCAATTATATGTGCTCCAAGGATCTTCCCTGTTTCTTTTTCTATAAGCGTTTTATAAGCGTATGTTTTTTCATTTACTCTCTTAGCTGAAAACCATCCCGGAACGCTGTTTTTCTTTACTGTAAATTGAAGATTATTTTTAGTTGCTTCCTCTTCGGTAACTCCAACTGATGCCATGGTAGGAAGTGTGAAAACAACAGTAGGAATGGCTTTGAAATCCGGTTTTTTATTATTCCCTTTTACAATATTGGAAGCCACTACGTGGCCTTCCATAACAGCGACAGGAGTTAGGGGAATACTTTTGGTGTTCGCAGCATCACCTGCTGCGTAAATGTGAGGATTAGTAGTACTTTGTAAAAATTTATTTACTTCAATTCCCTTTTTTCCAAAAGCAATATTGGCATTTTCCAGGTCCAAGTCGAAAATGGCAGGAGGTCTTCCTGCTGAATTAATGACCTTGGCGGCCTCCCAATATTGCTCTCCACTAGCTCCTTTTCCTGTTACCCGGTAATTTTCATCATATTTTTCTATGGCTGTAGCTTCTGTATTTAACACTAATTTTATATTAAGTTTTTCAGTAGCTTCAATTAGCTGGTCTACTATAAAAGGATCAAAATTTTCCAGCGGTCTTTTTCCCCGGTGAACTATTGTAACCTTACTGCCAAAACGTGCTGCCATTTGCGCAAATTCAAAGGCGATATACCCCCCACCTATAAATAAAAGGGATATGGGCAATGTTTTGAAATTCAGAAAATCGGTGCTGGTCAGAGCGTACTCTTCGCCCGGAATTCCTAAAACTCTGGGCTTTGCACCTGTAGCAATCACAATTTTTTGGGCTTCTATGGTTTCATCGCCTACCTGCAGTTGGTTTTCTGAAATAAATTTAGCCGATTGATGAAAGGTTTCAATCCCATTATTTTTATAGCCCTTTTCGATTTTTGGTGGCATTGCATCAACAAACTCCTGCTTGAATTTCATTGCCTGCTGCCAATTTATGGCCGGTATTTCTAAGATCTGTTTTTTCTGAAGGTTTTCAGCAAAATGTTTAGCTTCAGTAGGAGCCAGCATTATTTTTTTTGGATCACAACCCCGCAAGGCACAAGTGCCTCCATAAGGTAATTCGTCTGTAATTCCCACGCTTAAACCTTTAGAAGCACAAATATTAGCCACGTTCATTCCGGCCATTCCGGATCCTATTACAAACACATCGTATTTTTTCATCTCTATTTTTCTTTAATGGTATAACCTGTTGCATTTATAGCTTCTTCAATTTCAGCAAGGGATATTTTTGATTTGTCATATTGAACCTTAGCCGAGGCCTGCTCATAACTCGCTTCTACAGATAATATTCCGGGCAACTTATTGACATCGTTTTCAACGTGGGCGGCGCAGCCATTACAAGTCATTCC